>Ga0129333_10002068_pt1 | contig 18550 bp, 16 predicted proteins | sample CPB6_08_DNA_FD_94474 | JGI IMG/M metagenome (GOLD analysis project Ga0129333, IMG submission 94474) | Freshwater to marine salinity gradient microbial communities from Chesapeake Bay, USA - CPBay_Sum_0.6_0.8_DNA | ecosystem: Environmental > Aquatic > Marine > Coastal | place: USA: Chesapeake... | reverse complement strand
TGCTACTTTTGGCTTTGATCATGTTATTGTTCGTAGGATTTCTGCAGGTATGTCAATTGCCTCCACTACGGGCATTTACTTAACCCATGCATTAGTTATGGGGCTGCTCTCCATTATTTTGTAATTAGTGTCAAAATTTTATTTTCCTAACTTTTTTCAAATCCATTTTTTACTCATTGCAGTATTCATCAGTTTTATTTGCACATATATTGCTTCTTGTTTTAAGCAATTGGCTAATGGTAAAGAGCGCTTTTGGCATTTGGCATTTATGGGTATTATTGCCAATGTAGTGCGCGTAATAGGTTTGTTTTTCCTTATTCAAATTCATGCAGTTACCATCAGCAATATTGCCATACTTTATGTGGGTGTTGCTATTGTTGAAGTTTTGTTTGCATTTTTTTCTGCAGCTCATTTAAGTGGTCATTGGGTATTGCCAAGCTTTGATTGGATGGCCTATAAGTCATTGGTTAAAGAATCCTTACCCCAATTAGGCGTAATTTTTTTAGAGTCATCCTTGGCACGTGTCGATTGGATTTTGTTGGGCTTCATTAGCACTAGTGTTTTTGTTGCCGATTATAGTTTTGCCTACAAAGCTTTTGAATCGTCTCGAATACCCTTACTTATCATTGCTCCCGTTTTATTGCCAAAAGTTTCTAGAATATTAGCCAAAAGCCATGCTTATGAAACAGGCGTAGTCAAGGAATTAAATATGTTGTGGCAATTGGAAAGTTGGCTTGCCATGTTTATCCCCTTAGTATTGAATATTTGTTGGGTAGATGTGGTGAATATTATGACGCAAAATAAATATGGAGAGAGCACAAAAGGCATCTATGCTATTTTGTCTTTCTGCTTACCCATGGCCTATATAACCAATTTCTTATGGACCATTGTTTTTGCAAAAGGAAATATAAAATTGACCCTAAAGATTTCGGCCTTAGCTAGTGTCGTGAATATTATTTTGAATATTATATTGATTAAGTACTTTAATGCTTTGGGCGCTGCTATAGCGTATTTATCAAGTACTTCAGTACAGTTCATTTGTTATTATGTTTGGGTAAAAGAGCCACACTTGCAATTGCGACTAATGCCTTACTTGAAAACCTTATTGATAACCATTGCACTTTATATATTAGCACTTTGGCTTCCTGTTTTTTGGTTGTGGAAAGTAGTTGTAGTGGCATTACTCTATGTATTTTTGTTCTATCTTTTATTTTATAAACAGTATTTGAAAAAAGTGCTTTCAACAACTTAGGATGGATTATAAAGTAAGTATTATAGTAACCTGTTATAATTATGCAGCTTATTTACAAGCCTGTTTAGAAAGCGTATTACAACAATCCTATTGCAATTGGGAGTGCATCATTATAGACGATGGCTCTACGGATCATACAGGCAAATTAGCTAAATCATTTGTAGACTTAGATAGTCGCTTTAGATATGTATATCAACAAAATCAGGGCGTTGCTGTTGCCAGAAATACAGCAATGGAATTAATTACTGGCGACTATATTCAATTTTTAGATGGTGATGATCTTTTAGAAATAGATAAATTGAAAAATCAAATTGCTTCTTTTCAAAAAAATCATGATTTGTTGATGAGCGTTTCTCCATCCTATTTTTTTGAATCCGATCAGCCTCAAGATTTTTACACGTCCAAGCAAAAAGAAAAAAATACCATACAGCCATTTATAGCAATGGCTTCCTCTGTAAGAGATCAATTAATAAAAGACAATATATTTATTATCTCTGCTCCACTGATTCCCAAACATAAACTAGGTACTTTGCGTTTCGATCCTGCTTATAAAACCTATGAAGATTGGAAATTCTGGTTTGAGTTTACCAAACAAGAAGGGCAAATCATCGGTTTGGATTCAGCTAATTCGGCTACCTTAATAAGGTTTGGGCATGCTAGTCTGATGAGTAAAAAGCTACAACTAAATAAAGATGCATTACGCATCAGAATTTATTTTATGGCTAAGATCAATCCATTCAAGCAAGTTTATAATGGATATCGTATTGTAAAATTACTTATTAAACGCGCTTACTTAACTATACTCAGCAATGGCTAAAACACTTTGTATCATTATCAATTGGAATGCAGCTGCGGATACCAATTTGCTAGTAGAGCAAGTGTGGAAAACAACTAATGCGCATATTGCACTCATCGATAATGGGTCTACAGATCAATCTAAAGAACAGCTCATTGCGTCTTGCGCTCGCTTACAAGCGGTAAATTGGCAATCGCAATTTGAATGCAAGAGTGAGCGATTGCAGCTTATTAGCTCCGCAACAAATGATGGTTTTGCTAAAGCAATTAACAAAGTAATTCGTTGTGTATTGCCCAATACCTATGATTTTATTTGGTTGTTGAATAATGATGCTTTGCCAGAAGAAAAGGCCTTAGTGCATTTAGAAGATTGTTTGTTGCAACAAACAGATTTAGGTTTTGCGGGTTCTGTAATTATGGATTACGAGCAACGCAATAAAATTCAATGTTGCGCAGTACGTTATCATCCCTTTTTTGCAGTTTCAAAATTGCAATTTAAAAATCAACAATGGGATGATGCCAAAGATTATATTAACAATGACAAACATATTTTTCAGCATGGGGCTAGCTTACTAGTTCGTTACTCCATGTTAGAGCAGCTTGGATTGCTCGATGAGCGCTTTTTCTTGTATGCAGAAGAACATGATTGGCAGGTGCGAGCAGCAAAATTGGGCTTTGGTAATGCTCTGGTTGTGAAAAGTAAGGTATATCACAAAGGCTCTATGAGCACAGCCAATGCGCATCATTTATTTTATTATTATTACAATACCTCTGCTATAAAATTTGCTTACAAGTATCATTCCTTTTTATTACGCACTTGGAATGTGATAGCTCTTTTGGGTATTACTATAATTAGAACAAAAGGAAATATGAAAGCTTTGTATTGGGGTGTGAAAGGAATCTTATTGGGTTATTTTAAACCGAATCAGTATGCAAACCTGTAAATTGTTTGGCTTCGATTTTATAAGTGCTGCTCATGTAACTGAAGTAGTAGAAGATGTAATGCATGTTATTTCATCTAGTGATATGGTGCAACATATAGTAACGCCTAATGCTTATGTATTACAAGAACTTAATAAAAAAGGAAAAGCGTCATTGTTGCAATTTGCTCAATCAGCTAAATGGGTGTTACCTGATGGCATGCCTATTGTATGGTTAAGTAAATTAAAATATAAACATGCGCTAAAATCCAGATTAACAGGAAGCGATTTATTCCCTGTTTTGTGGGCGCGCATAAAACAAGAACACTTAGCGGCTACTTTTATTTTGCCGAATACGCAATTAGCTAATTTATTTTGTCAGGAATATCCTGCTTGTAATGTGTGCACACCCACTTTTTTTGATCCTACTGATGAGGCCTATATAAAATTTCTTGCGCAAGATGTGTGTCAATTATTGACTGCTCAAAATAGTCAGTTTTTATTTGTTGGATTAGGTGATCCAAAACAGAGTTTAATAGGCATACAAGTAGCTCAGTTATATGAAAAGCAACATCTAGGTAAGCCATTGGTAATTGCCTACTTAGGTGCGTCTTTTGAGTTTTATCATGGATATAAATCACGCGCTCCGCAATGGATTACGCAATTAGGTTTAGAATGGCTCTATCGATTTTATAAAGAACCAAAACGCCTTTGGAAGCGCTATACTGTGGGGAATATTAGATTTTTAAGCTTAGCTTTTAAAGAGCTTTTTAAGAAATAATATTATGCTAAAAGCCAGTTGCACATTTTGTATAAAACACGTGCACCTACAATAGCGTCAATACCATCTTCCATATGTTCTCCGCAAGAAACTTCATTCAGGTCAAATCCGATAATTTCTTTTCCGCTTTGTTTAAGTAGTTTGAATAAATAATAGATTTGTTCTACTTCAAATCCACCTGGCACTGGCGTTCCGGTATTCGGACATAATTTTGGATCTAAGCCATCAATATCAAAACTGATGTACACTTTCTGCGGTAGTTCATCAATGATTTGCAAGCATTGCTCTCTCCAAGTGATACCTTCAAATTGTTGTTCTTTTATATTTTTATCAAAGAAGGTACTGATGCGTTGAGGATTTTGTTGTATTAAGATTAATTCATCATCACAATAATCGCGAATACCAACTTGAACTAATTTCTTCATTTGCGGAATTTCTTGAAGTACATTGTACATTACAGAAGCGTGCGAATAATTAAATCCTTCGTAAGCTACACGTAAATCGGCATGGGCATCTATTTGTAATATACCAAAAGACTCATGTTGCTCGCTTAATGCTTTTAAATACCCTAATGGAGTGCTATGGTCACCGCCAATTAAACCAACACGTTTGCCATTTGCTAATAGTCGTTTCGTATGATTGTAAACCCATTCATTCATGAATTGACAACCTTGATTAACTTCATTTAATTTACCATTCAATTGTACATTGTCCTCAACATTGCCACCCTCGCATAAATGCGCAATAATTAATTCAGCACATTGACGTAAAAAATCACTTTTCTTTCTCAATGTTTTATCAATGGGTACCATATAGATACCTTTTTGCCATGCATCTGTAACATCCGGATCATAAAGGTCTACTTGCATAGACGCTTTAAAAATATTTTCTGGTCCTCTTGCAGCACCTTCTCTATAAGACACCGAAACCTCCCAAGGAACGGGTAATAAACAAAGTAGCGCATCCTCTTCAGTAAAAGGCAAACCAAAAATGGTATTAGAGCTTAATCCAACAGAATTTGGGTCAAAAGTGTTTAAAATGGACATGGAGAAAAGATAAATAATAAAATACGGGAGCAAATGTATAAACTAAATTCAAACAATGCGTTTATTTAGTATTTTTGTTGCAAAATTTTTATTTATCAGATTGAGGACGGTTTTATGAAAAGGACGCATATAATTTTATTGGTTTTAATTGCTCTAGGAGTAGGAGCTATAGTGGCTATGTTTGGCGATTTTAGTACCTATGAAACCTTTGCTTCTGCGGCTAAAAATCCTACCAAAAAAATACATGTAATTGGGTTTTTAGAGAAAGATAAAGCCATGATATATGACCCATTGGTAGATGCTAATCATTTTACTTTTTATGTGAAAGATAAAGCGGGTGCCGTAAATCAAGTAGTGTTTAATGGCGCTAAGCCAACCGATATCGAAAAATCTGAGCAAATTGTAATGATGGGATATATGGATGGTACGGTATTCAGATGCTCTAAAATACAGATGAAATGCCCGTCTAAATACAAAAAAGATCAAGTTGCTGTAGGCAATAACTAATTCTACCTTTAAACTAAATTTACTTGAATACTACTTTCTTAAACGAACATCTTTTACCAGGCCAATTGGGCCATTTAATGGTCATAAGCGCCTTTGTTGCATCTTTATTTAGTGCCTTTGCTTTTTTCAATGCTGCTAAATGGGAACAACAAGATCCAACAACTTCTTCTTCTTGGTTATCTATTGCCCGTAAATTATTTATGGTGCATGTAATTATGGTATGGGGTGTCTTTTTCACCTTATATTATATTATTTACAACCATTATTTTGAATATCATTATGCATACGAGCATTCTTCTTTAGCCTTACCTACAAAGTATCTATTATCATGTTTTTGGGAAGGTCAGCAAGGGTCTTTCTTGCTTTGGATGCTTTGGCATTCTATTTTAGGACTGTTTATATTGTATAAATCGGATAGCTTACAAGCTCGTACGATGACAGTTGTTGGTATTATTCAAGCTTGTCTTAGTACCATGTTATTGGGAATGTATATTAACGAAAGCGTAAAAATTGGAACGAGTCCGTTTGCCTTATTGAGAAATCAAATGCAAGGTGCTCCTATTTTTGCTCAGCCAGATTATATGCAGTATATCAAAGATGGCAATGGCTTGAATGAATTATTGCAAAACTATTGGATGGTTATTCATCCGCCTATCTTATTTCTTGGATTTGCGCTTACTCTTGTTCCTTTTGCCTATGCAGTAGCTGCTTTATGGAAAGGAGAATTTGTAAATTTCATTAAGCCGATTATAAATTGGTCTTTGGTTGCCGGTGGTGTTTTAGGTTTAGGTATTATGATGGGCGGTGCTTGGGCATATGAGTCCTTAACCTTCGGAGGTTATTGGGCATGGGATCCTGTAGAGAATGCTTCTTTAGTACCTTGGTTACTTTTAGTAGCAGCACTTCATACGATAGTAATTTTTAAAGCTACGCAACGATCTTTAGGCGTAAGTCTAATCTTGTTTGTTCTGACGTATGCATTTATATGGTATTCTACCTTCTTAACCAGAACGGGAATTTTAGGCGATACCTCGGTGCATGCCTTTACAGGAGAGGGTAGTTCTTTGCTTTGGCATTTGCTAATTGTTTTAGCTATTGTATTGTTGCCAAGTATCATCTTATATATTTACAGACGAAAAGAATTCCCTAAGATAGAAAACGAAGAAGCGCTCCTTTCAAGAGAGTTTTGGATGTTCATTGGCGCTTTTATTATTTTCTTATCGTCTATTCAAATAATTTTGACCACTTCTATTCCGGTTTGGGCGCCATTAGTAAAATGGATCAGTGGGAAAGAAGTTGCACCACCAAATGATCCCGTACAGCATTACAATGCGATACAAATTTGGTTGGCTATTCTTATTACCTTTTTATCGGCAAGTACCTTATTCTTAAAATTCAAAAACACGGATTGGAAGCCGTTATTAAAGAGATTTGCGATTATAAAATCGATAAGTCTATTGCTAACTTGTATTATAGCATATGTAGAAACTATAAATAAGGTTCCTGTATTTTTATTGTTATATGCAGCCTGCTTCGGTGTCATAGCAAGCATATATTACGCTATTTATAATCAAAAAGGGGTGTTTAAGAAAATGGGTCCAGCCATTTCTCATCTTGGATTTGCTTTAGTCATCTTAGGTATAGTCTTATCTTCTTTTAAAAAGGAAGTGCTTTCTATAAATACCATGGGCGTATTTATTGATTTAGGACAGAAAACGATGCAAGAGAAAGTGAAAGAAAGTCAAGAAAATGTTTTGTTATTTAGAAATACGCCAATTGCTATGGGGCCATATTTGGTAACCTATCAAGGCGATTCTACTAGCACTACCGATCCTAGAACATTTTTTAAAGTACATTATGAAGTTGTTGATAGTGCTACTCAAAAGGTAGTAGAGGCGTTTAATTTATATCCAGATGCATTTATCAATTCTAAAGGCAAATCAGGATTAATCGCAAATCCAGCATCTAAACATTATATTCATAAAGACATCTTTACTTACGTAACATCTGTCATAGATCCTTCTAAGAAAAATGATACTAATAGTTTCAAGCATACTATTGTGAAAAAAGGAGATAGTATTTTCGTAAATAATGGATTTGCTATTTTTGAAGGCTTTACAACGCAGTTAGAGAAGAGAAACATTTCTACACAAGCAGGAGATATTGCTGTAGGAGCTAAATTGTCGGTATATAACTTAAAAGGCAAACAAATAGAAGCTTTGCCTATTTATCTTATACACGGACAAGAAGAGGTTTTTATAAACGATACCTTAGCAAGTATGCAATTAATAATGCAGTTTGCTAAAATAAATCCAAAAGAAGAAACAGCAGATATCGCTATTAAACAAAATAACAGTAAGGATGATTATATTGTCATGAAAGCACTCATCTTCCCTTATATCAATGTATTATGGTTAGGTGTTGTGGTTATGGTAATTGGATTTTTCCTATCCTTCTATAACAGAAAAACAAAGAAAGAAGTAAAGTAGTATTTTGGAGTTAATATAAAATAAAAAAGCGCATTGATTTCAATGCGCTTTTTAAATATAAATAAGGAGTTATTATTTATTCCAAATAGAAGTTTTACCTCCTACGTAGGTAGGCCATGCAAAATTATCAACATTACCATTGCCATCCATAATGTAGTAGTTTACATGCATCAAGCCATTTTTACCATAAAATAAGTCTTTAGTAATAAATCCTCTTCCTTCAATCGTATTACCATTCACTATTTGTTGAGGAATATACATGGTATCACCTTTAACTCTAGCTACAACTGATTGAGTAAGTGAATTTCTGAAAGATTTAATAATCACTTCATTTTTTGCAACTCCATTTTCTACAGAAACAGCATAAGCTACATTGTTAGAAATAGATCCATCTTCAGTTACCATCCATACACCTTTAAAACGATCACGTGTCATAGTTTCGCATTGGTAACCTTCATAACCTGTTGGGCATAAGCAAGCACCATCTCTACAAACTCCTCCATATGCACAAACAATAGATTGGCATTTTTCTTGAGTGCAAGATTGATACAACATCGCAGTAAAAATACCGGCAACTCCTAAAGTGGTCAATAAAAATGATTTTATAGTAGTTTTCATCTTGAAAGAATGATATTTATAAGTTTTAAAGATAGGATAAACTTGATAATTATTCAAAATTAGCGCTTAATTTTTTTCAATTTCTGCTTTATAAGCACGCACACCATTGAATATCGCTCGCGCAATTTCATCCAGCCCAACTTCAGAATTCATGTATTCTTCTTCGCTTGGATTATTAATAAAACCACACTCTACTAATACGCCCGGCATAGCACTACCTGCTAAAACTTCTAAGCCCATTTGTTTTACGCCCCTATCCGTTCTGCCTTGGCTACTAAACTCTTGTTGTATGTATGTTCCTAATAATACACTGTTACCTTGGAAAGCTTGAAGATATTGTGCTATGATAATTGCCGTTTGAGGATCATTCACATCAAGCATACCCACTTCTTCTTCCACATTGTCGGTATTGCTGGTCATAGCATTTGCTTTTTGCCCTGCTCTATGTAGTCCTAGAATCTGTACTTCTGTGCCCGAAGCGGTGGTTTCGTGATGATGAATCACCTTATAAATAGGTACTTGAACTCTCTTTTTCTTCTTTTTAATAGTTTTATATCCTTGAAAAACTCGCTCTGTAGTACCTCTTGAGGAATTGATGTGTATGGAAATAAACAAGTCAGCATTTGCTTGATTGGCAATGCGGTGGCGTTCTTTTAAGCTCGGGTAAATATCAGTAGTGCGGGTATAAATAACCTCTACATTTTTTAGATTCTTTTCGATTAAGGCTCCTAATCGTAAAGAAATAGCTAATGTTAGGTCTTTCTCATGGGAAAATTTTCCACCAGCACCAGCATCGCTGCCACCATGCCCAGCGTCAATAACGATTTTATGTAATCCTTTTCCTGCCGCTAAAGCGAAAGTGGGCATAAAGGCAAGGATTATTAAATATAGTTTTATATAGAATTTCATATACTTTGTTAATAAAATGGGTTTGTTCTTAAATATCGCCTTGGAATATTTATTTTTGTTGACCATATACATGCACCCAAAACCTAAAAATACTTTAAAATTTTACAAAATCAATTCCTTTTTTGGGGTATTGGTATTTTTTTGCATTTTTTTAGTAAAACTATCAAGTGCTCAGCAAAAGCAATTAACGTCAAAGCAAAAACAGCAAAAGAATATCCAAGTTGGCCTTTTAGGTAAAAAAAAGGATACCCTTCAACAAGATGTATACACCCTTCTATTAAATGATACCCTTGTAAAGGATACGCTTGTGAAAGTTGTAATTCCTGATTCTGTATTTAAGAAAATGAGCAAAACAGAGCAATTGGCTTATACCTTAGGCATTAAAATTTCATCTGATGCGCTACCAGCTAAAGTGATAACACAAGCTAAAGATTCGGCTATAATGGATGTAACCAATAATCGGTTTTTGTTATTTGGAGCAGCAGAATTACAATATGAAGATATTGTGTTGCAATCTGGTAAGTTAGATTATAATCAGTCAAATCAGCAAATAAAAGCGCTTCCTTCTTTAGATTCTAATCAAGAAATGAGCAAAAAGAAGCCTTTGTTTAAGCAAGGGGCAGAGTCGTTTACTTACGATTCGCTTATCTATAATTTCAAATTGAAAAAGGCCATTGTGCGCAATGCACATTCGCAATATGGTGAAGGTTTTGTGATAAGCGATCAGGTAAAAAGAAATGCTGATCAATCTATTTACGGCTGGCAAAATATTTATACTACGTGTGCCTTGGAACATCCACATTTTGGTATTAGAGCCAAGAAAATTAAGGTAGTTCCAGATAAAATAATTGCCACAGGCGCAGCCAATTTAATGATTGCAGATATTCCAACACCGCTATTTCTTCCTTTTGGAGTTTTCCCAATTTCCAAACAACAATCGTCTGGATTTAAAATACCTGGCTATACGATGGAAGTGCAAAGAGGTTTGGGAATTACCAATGGCGGATATTATTTTAATCTAAATAGGCATGTTGATTTATTGTTTTTAACGAATATCTATTCTAAAGGAAGTTGGGGAGCAAGTGCTATTTCTAACTACAACAAGCGCTATCATTATAATGGTGGTTTATCCTTGTCTTACGCGTATAATAAAATAGGCGAAGTTTATGAAAGTAGTAGTTCGTTAACAAAGGATTTTATGATTAATTGGCGACACCAGGTAGATGCAAAAGCTACACCTGGTATGAATTTTAGTGCTAATGTGGTAGCTGGTTCTTCATCTTTTTATGCTAATAATAGTTATAGTGCAGACCAAATTCTAAATAATCAATTTCAATCTAATATTTCATTTTCAAAGAATTGGATTAATAAACCATATACCTTGACGATTAGTGCCCGTCACAGCCAAAACACGCGCACCCGACAAGTGAATATAACGTTGCCTGAAATGAACTTTTATTTAGGTTCTTTTAATCCTTTTCAGAGTAAAAAATCAACTACTGCGCATTGGTATGATAAAATCAATATGAGTTATAATATGACCATGTTGAATCAGTTGACTTTCTATGACACCAGTTTTAATATTAACACCGTTTCCTTATCTGATTTTAGAAATGGTATAAAACATGTTTTACCAATTGGTTTTTCTACTAACATTTTTCGTTTTTTCAATTTTTCTACCAATATTAACTATACGGAATATTGGCTTACGGAACGCAATACAAAAGCGTATAATGATATAAGTGCCAAAATAGATACCGTACAGCAATATGGCTTTTTTGCTGCTCGAGATATAAGTGCTTCTGCATCGATTTCTTCTCGTATTTATGGCGTCCATTTTTTCAAAAAAGGGAAAATAGCTGGTATAAGACATGTAATTACACCAAGTATTGGTGCCGGATTTATTCCCGATTATGCAACAGCGCCTTTTAATTATTATTATTTGAGTAGAATGGACACCTCTCAAAGAAGGTTCTATATGTCGCCCTATGAAAAATCACTTATTGGTGTACCGGGCTTAAACCAGTTTGGCAATATCAATAGTTCAATCAATTTCAATATTCAAAACAATGTACAATTGAAAGTGAGAAATGGTAAAGACTCGGCATCTGGAACCAAAAATATTTCTATTATAGATGGATTGTCTTTTTCATCTGCTTATAATATTGCAGCCGATTCTTTTAATTGGAGTGTGATAACCGCAGGATTTAGAACGAATTTGTTTCAAAACATTGGAATTGCAGCAGGCGCTGTATATGATCCATATGCTTACGATTATGTAAATGGTAGGAGAATACCACAGTTATTATGGGACGAGACGGGTAAGTTAGCAAAATTAGCAAGTGCGAATATGTCTTTAAATGCAAGTTTTCATTCTACTCAAAAAGACACTAAAGTAAAAGATAAGGAGAGTAATCGCTTACTAAGTAATAACGGCTACTCCAATTATATAGATTTTAATATACCATGGAACATAACCATGGCGTATAGCATAAATTTATCTAAATCGCCAACTAAAACTATTAACAAAGATACCTTGGTTTTTTCTCAGACCTTAATGATGAGTGGAGATTTTAATTTGACAAAAAATTTCAAAATAGCTTTTAGTTCAGGCTATGATTTTGTGTATAAGCAATTGACCTTCACTTCTATTGATATTTATAGAGACTTACATTGCTGGGAAATGCGTATTAATGCCATCCCATTCGGACCAAGAAAGAGTTACAGCTTTACCCTTAATGTTAAATCTGCAATTCTACAAGATTTAAAATTGCTGAGAAGAAGGGATTTTAGGGATGCCGTATATTAACAAAACAAACAAAATATTACTTATTATTTCTTTTTGATTATTTTTACACTCAATAGAATTATTTTTATATGGCAATAGTAGATTTAGTAATGCCCAAAATGGGTGAAAGTATTATGGAAGCAACCATTTTAAAATGGCATAAGCAAGTAGGCGATGCTATTAAAATGGATGAAACCATGCTTGAAATTGCTACCGATAAAGTTGATAGTGAAGTGCCTTCTACTGCTGCCGGAACTATTACGTCTATCTTATTTAATGTAAATGATGTAGTACCTGTAGGTACAGTCATTGCGCAGATTAATACGGATGGTGGCGCTGAAGCTGCACCAGCAGCTCCCGTTGTACCTGCCGCACCAGTTGCAAGTCCTGCACCACAACAAGCTCCTGCTGCACCTGTTGTTACTGCAGCATCTTCAGCTGCCCCAGTTGCTAAAGCAAGTTCAGATGGCAATAGATTTTATTCTCCTTTAGTTTTAAATATAGCTGCCACTGAAAAAATCAGTATGGCTGAATTAGAATCGATTCCTGGTTCCGGTAATGAAGGCCGTGTTACTAAAAAAGATATATTAAATTATGTAGCTAATAGATCTGCTGCTCCTGTTGCGCCAGCTCCAGCAAATGCTACTCCAGCAGCAACTCCTGTTGCAGCAAGTCCTGCCCCTGCTTCTTCTGTTGTTGCATCTGGTAATGTAGAATTAGTAGAGATGGATCGTATGCGTAAGCTGATAGCAGATCATATGGTTAGAAGTAAAGCGACTTCACCGCATGTGACTAGCTTTACAGAAGCGGATGTTACTAATATAGTTAAATGGAGAGATGCTAATAAAGCTAAATTCGAAAAACAATATGGTGAGAAAATTACCTTCACGCCTATTTTTATCGAAGCAATTGCTAATTGTATTCGCAAATATCCTATGATTAATGCGAGTGTAGATGGCAACACCATAATCATTAAAAAAGATATCAATATTGGCATGGCTACAGCTTTGCCATCTGGTAATTTGATCGTACCTGTTATTAGAAATGCAGATACTAAGAATTTATTAGGTTTGAGCAAAGATGTATGGTTTAGCAAATGCGGCGCGCAATAATAAATTAAAAGCAGACGATACACAAGGTGGTACGTTCACGATGACCAATGTAGGTACGTTTGGAAGTTTGATGGGAACACCTATTATCAACCAACCTCAAGTTGCTATTTTAGCGGTAGGAAGCATTAAAAAACGACCTATGGTTTTAGAAACACCTGCTGGTGATGTTATCGCTATTCGCAATATGATGTATTTGTCATTAAGTTATGACCACCGTATTGTAGATGGTTCCCTAGGAGCTAGTTTCTTAACGGCGGTTGCCAATGAATTAGAAGCTTTTGATATCGACAGAAGCATTTAATTAACTAATTTTCCATATATAATGCCACTTTTAATCGAGTGGCATTATTTTTTTAAAAAAAATATAGTACTATGTATTGCATAGTACTATATTTTATCTATATTTGCATTTAAATAGTAGCAATATGAATATAGAGAATACGCAAAGTCAGTTAAAGAAGGGGGTTTTAGAGTATTGTATCTTATCAATAATTATGAATGGGGAAGTATATCCCTCAGAAATTATAGAAAAAATGAAGTCGGCCAACTTAGTCATTTTAGAAGGCACTTTGTATCCTTTACTTACGAGGTTAAAAAATGCTGATTTGCTCAGCTATAGATGGGTAGAAAGTAATTCAGGACCTCCCAGAAAATATTTTTCTCTAACGGATAAAGGGAAAGAATTTTATTTATCACTTCAAAAAACCTGGATGGAAATCAATACTGCTGTTCAAATCATTACAAAAAATTAAACCATGAAAAAAGTTATACAAATTAATTATCAAGGCGCTGTTTTTACAATTGAAGAAGCAGCATACGATGTACTTAAAAATTATATAGAGAGCCTTAAGGACTATTTCAATAAAGAAGAAAGTGCTGATGAAATCATGCATGATATAGAATTGCGCATTGCAGAATTGATGAGTGATGCTATTAAGAAAGGAGCTTTGTGTATTACAGAAGAGATTATTAATGCAATTACATCAAGCATAGGAAGGCCAAATGATTTAGCAGAAGAAGCGGCAGCCTCATTTGAAGAGGAACAGCAAAAGACTAAGGTTGATAATGAGTATAATAAGGAGTCAACAAATAAAAGTTGGACGCGTGCTGCTAATCAAAGCATGTTGGGTGGAGTCTGTGCTGGTATTGCGCATCGCTATCAAATAGATGTTACAATTGTACGACTATTCTCAGTTTTGTTTTTATTTACAGGCATTGGCTTTTTATGCTATGTGTTGTTATGGATTATTTTACCCTCAGAAAATATTCCTCCTTTCACAAAAAAGCGACTTTTTAGAAGTCCAGACAACAGTAGAATTGGCGGAGTTTGTGCCGGATTAGGTTATTACTTTAATGTAGATGCCTGGATTTTTAGAGTTTTATTTCTAGTGCCTTTTATTTTATCCTTCTTCCATTGGCATTATTCGTTCTTTTTCTGGTATGAAGGTAGCTTGAGAGGTTCTTCATTATTGGTTTATCTGGTTATGTTGATCATCATACCCAAAGCAAAAACAGCTTCAGATAAATTAGAAATGAAAGGTCAAAAAGTAGATTTAGATGGTATTAAAGAAGTGGTGAATAAAGACCTAAAAAACATGGAGGACAATGCACAGAAATTAGGAGATAAAATAAAATCAACATTTAAGGCAAAGCAAAACAGCGATAGCGTAAAAGAAATAAGTAATGCCTTAAGTCCTGTTTTAAAGTTGATTCAAATTATTATTGCTGTTAGCGTTTTTTGTTTTGGTTTATTGATGGTATTAATTCTTTCGGCTTTATTAGTAAAAAATCATGGTAGTCAATCTTGGATAGCATATTTCTTAGATTTTAATACCAATGAAAACTACTTATACTATGCTATTGCAGCGTTATTGCTAATCCCATTTATTGGCATGCTGACTTGGTCAATTAAAATAATGACTAAAAGCAAGAAGTCTTTCAAATGGATTTCAAGAACCTTGGTTGTTACTTGGTTTATTGCTTTGTTTGTAGTTGTTCTTGAAGGTTCTAGTTATTTACAAAACTTTTCTACTAAAGCTATTGTAAAAAAAGAACTTCCAATCAAGAACTTTAAGAGCAATACACTACACATTTATACTAAAAATGAAGAATCGTTTTTAAACGTGGGCTATAAAAAACCAATGATTTATACGTCAGAAGATTTATTTACTTCTAAAGAATGGAGTAAACTAACCAGTAATATCAAAATTGAAACCTATCCTAGCATGGATACCAATTTTAGAATGCAAGTGCTCTATTGTGCAAAAGGCCCTAATCAGCAATTGGCAACCCAATATGTAAATGAGCTTAAAGCATCTGTAGAACAAATCGATAGTGTATTATTCATAAACAAGTATTTGTTTATACCGAGTTACCAGAAGTTTAGAAATCAATTTTGTATCATAAGAATTTATTTACCTGTTGGTAAAAGAATTGTATTTCATCAAAACTTAGAGCAATTACATTGGTATACAATGGATCTGAATGATTTTTCTTTCGAATGGCAATCTGGCGAATCTATTAATTCTAAAAATGAAATAATAGATTTGGAAGAAACCTATCAGATGGATTATGATGGATTAAAATTGGTAGAATAGCTACCTGTTATTCTTGATGTAGTAGTTTAAGTAATTGGTAGGCTATAAAGGTGACTGCCAATGAAATGCAAAAAGCAACCAGAATTGCAATTGTGGCTGCTTGCTGTGCTCCCTCGTTTGCAAAAGCAAGCTTACTGATGAATAAGGAAATGGTAAAGCCAATGCCGGCAATAATTGCAACGATAATAAGGTGTTTCCAGTTTCCACCACTTGGTAATTGACACCATTTTAAACGTAAGCCAATTCCTAAAAAGGAGAGAATACCAATTGGTTTGCCAAGTGTTAAACCGGCTATTATTCCTATTTGCATAGCATTAAATTGGAATAGTGAAGCTGATGTAGGAATAGGTAATAAAGTATTTGCAAAAACAAATACGGGCAGGATTATAAAACTTGTAAAATCATGGAGTATATGCTCCAATTTGGTAGCTGATGCTATGGGTAAGCACCAGGCAATGGCTACACCTGCAATGGTGCCATGTATGCCGGAGTGATGAATGCAATACCAAATGCCTAAGCTGAGTACAATGCTCCAAAGTGGGTTAAGTTTAGCAGCAAATTTCCATAATAAGAATAGGAGAACTGTGGAGAGTAATAAATAATAAAAAGTTATGGCTTTGCTGTAAAACAAAGCTATTACGAGTATACCTCCCAAGTCATCAATGATAGCTAGGGCCATTAAAAAAATCTTTACGGATATTGGAATGCGTTTTGAAAATAAACTCAATATGCCTAGAGAAAAAGCAATGTCTGTTGCCATGGGTATTCCCCAGCCATTGGAGAAAGAGGTTTGTTTGGTTATGACAAAATAAATCAAACCGGGTATTAGCATGCCTCCTAAAGCTGCAATGATGGGTGTTAATGCAGTCTTTTTATTTTTTAATTCCCCAACAAGTAAAGCTCTCTTAATTTCAAGTCCTACTAGCAAGAAATAAAACACCATTAAAAAATCATTTATCCACTCCGTAAGACTATTTGGCAAGTAAGAGCTGGTTATAATAGTATGATGTAGTAAATTATTAATAAATGGATAATAGGTGCTGTTGGCAATAAATAAAGCTAAAGCAGTGCTTAATAGTAGTAGTATACCCACAAATCTACTATCATGAATAAATTCTTTAATTGGAGAAAATGCCTGTTTAATAGCCTTCATAATAATTTTTGAAAAATCGTAATTAGATTTTATCTTGAGCAAGATATAGATAATTTATATTTTTTTAGTTGATATCAAGCTTTATGCAGCGTAAACTCTTAACTTTTTTTGGTTTTATAGAACTTATCCTCCTGTTTGGATGTGCTCAACCTAAGTTGGCCATTACAAAACATACAGAACAATTTTACACCGTTAATGGCAATCAAGGGAAGGATTCTCTTATGCAGGCTTTTTTAAGTTCGTATAAAAAGGGTGTAGATACCATTATGCAAGAGATACTAGTCTATTCCGATGTGCCACTTACTAAGGCGCAACCAGAGTGTACTATGGGAAATCTTATCGCTGATGCGCAATTGGTAAGTGCAAAAAAAGTAGATAGTTCGGTTACTGTATCTGTAGTTAATTATGGCGGTGTTAGAATAAACTTTTTAGCAGCGGGTGCCATAACAAGAGGGTTAGTTTACGAAATCATGCCCTTTGAAAATAAAATTGCTATTGTGAGTTTATCTGGCTTGCAAATACAAACTATGTGTGATCAAATAGCCCTAAGGAAAGGATGGCCAATAGCGGGAATGAGCTTTCAAATAAAAGATAAAAAAGCGGTGCATATTCTCATAAATGGGCAGCCCATCAACGATAGTTATATGTATAAAATAGCTATCAATGATTATGTGGCTAGAGGGGGTGATAATTTTGAATTTATGCAAAAATCATCTAAACGATTTACGGATATGCTTATTCGTGATGCCATTATTGAGTATTTAGTGGATATTAATCAACAACACAAAGTATACCATCCCGAACTAGAAAATAGAATCAGCTATGCAGAATAGAAGAAGTTTTTTAAAAAAATCACTTATTGGAGGTGGTTTGTTAGCTGTGGGTCAATTCCCTTTCCAGAGTTTTGCAAAAGATGCTGCAAAACGCTTGACCATCTTGCATACTAATGATGTGCATAGTCGCTTAGAACCATTCCCAATGGATGGAAGTAGGCATCAAGGAGAAGGCGGTGTAGTGGCTCGTATGGCATTAATTAACAAGATTAGGTCTGAGGAAGAAAATGTATTGTTGCTCGATGCTGGAGATATTTTTCAAGGTACTCCTTATTTCAATCTGTATAAAGGAGAGCCTGAAATAAAAGCCATGAGTTTGATGGGCTATGACGCTGTAACAATGGGTAATCATGATTTTGATGCGGGCATTGAAGGATTTGCAAAACAATTGCCTTGGGCTAATTTTCCCGTATTGATAGCCAATTATGATTTTACTCAAACCGTATTAGAGCATAAAACACAGCCTTTTAAGATATTTAATAAAGGAGGATTGAAAATCGGTGTATTTGGTCTTGGTATTGAATTGAAAGGCTTGGTTGGCGAGGCACAATATCAGCAAACTCATTATCTAGAGCCCATTCAGACAGCTAATGCTACAGCTTCAATGTTGAAACGCAAAGAGGGCTGTGATATGGTCATTTGTTTGTCGCACTTAGGCTACGAATATGATGGCAGAAAGGTAAGTGATATGATTTTGGCTAAACAGTCGGAGCATATAGATTTAATTATCGGTGGGCATACCCATACCTT
>Ga0129333_10002067_pt1 | contig 18556 bp, 18 predicted proteins | sample CPB6_08_DNA_FD_94474 | JGI IMG/M metagenome (GOLD analysis project Ga0129333, IMG submission 94474) | Freshwater to marine salinity gradient microbial communities from Chesapeake Bay, USA - CPBay_Sum_0.6_0.8_DNA | ecosystem: Environmental > Aquatic > Marine > Coastal | place: USA: Chesapeake... | reverse complement strand
GCTGCAGGTAGCGCAGCGGCTGACCAAAGCCCTGCTGGGCAAGCCCGGTCATGTGCATGCCCCCTCCGGCGATGACCGCCAGTTGATCCTGGTTGCCCACGATCTTTCACCCGCCGATGTCGTGCAGTTCAAGGAACATCAATTTGCCAGCTTCATTACCGATGTCGGCGGCGTCACCTCGCACACAGCGATCGTCGCACGCAGCCTGAACATCCCGTGCATCGTCGCCTTGCACCACGCACGGCAGATGATCCGCGAGGATGAAATCGTCATCGTCGATGGCAGTCAGGGCGTCATCATCGTTGATCCCGATGAACGCATTCTTGCCGAATATCAGCTGCGGCAACGCGCCTTCGGCATCGAGCGCCAGAAGCTGCAGCGACTGCGCCACACGCCGGCGCGCAGCCTGGACGGCGTGAATATCGAGTTGCACGCCAACATCGAACTGCCGGGGGATGTCGAACTCGCCCGCGACAACGGCGCCACCGGGATCGGACTCTTTCGCACGGAGTTCCTCTTTCTCAACCGCCGCGACCTGCCGGACGAAGACGAACAGTTTGAAGCCTACCGTCAGGTGCTGCAGACCATGGAAGGCATGCCGGTCACCATCCGCAGCTACGATCTCGGTGCCGACAAGCAATTGAGCGACAGCAGCAGCGCAGCCCCCAATCCGGCACTGGGGCTGCGCGCGATCCGGCTGTGCCTCACCGAACCGAAGCGTTTCGTCACGCAGCTCCGGGCCATGTTGCGTGCCTCACCGTACGGACAGCTGAAAATTCTGATTCCGATGCTGATGAACGCCACCGAGGTCGAACAGGCGCTGCAGCTATTCGCCCAGGCCAAGCGCAGCCTCGACGAGGAAGGCATCACCTACGACCCGGCGGTGCCGATCGGCGGCATGGTCGAAGTGCCGGCGGCCGCATTCGCGCTGGACATTCTGACGCGGCACCTCGACTTCCTATCCGTCGGCACCAATGACCTGATCCAGTACATGCTCGCCATCGACCGGACCGACGACACCGTCGCGCATCTCTACGACCCCCTGCACCCGGCCATACTGAATGTGCTGGCGTCGATATTCGGGGCGGCGAAGAAGGCCGGCGTCCCGGTTGCTGTCTGCGGCGAAATGGCCGGCGATGTCGCACTGACCAGACTGTTGCTGGGCCTGGGTCTGCGGCACTTCTCGATGCACGCCGCACATCTGCTGGATGTAAAACAACGCATTCTGACTTCGCGGATCGAGGACGCGCTGCCGCTGGCGCGCCGCATGCTCAAAGCCAGCGAGCCCGCCAGGCTGCAGACCCTGCTCGACCGGATCAATGCCTGAGGCAGAGTCAGAGACTCGGTGTTGACGGTTTGACAAATCGCAGCGCCGGGGGTAACGTGCAACCCATTGATTTGCCGCGCCGATTTGAGTTCAGCTTGCGGGCGCGTAATAAATCCGGCTAAAGAGAGCACCAATCTCAAAACCCCGGGCGCAGGCTGCGGGGTTTTTTTATGAGCCAGCTTACCGTTTCCCCAGAATCCGAAGTTCGCTCCGTCGGCATCGTCGAGCCGCGCGTGGCGCACTTTGACGAGCCGCTGACGCTGCGCAGCGGGTTCACACTCGACCGCTACCAGCTTTGCTACGAAACCTACGGCCAGCTCAACGCCGAGGCGTCCAACGCGGTGCTGGTCTGCCATGCGCTCAATGCCTCGCATCACGTTGCCGGCCGCTACGCGGACCAGCCCGACAACGTCGGCTGGTGGGACAACATGATCGGCCCCGGCAAGCCACTGGATACGGACCGGTTTTTTGTTATCGGGGTCAATAACCTCGGCGGCTGTCACGGCTCGACCGGCCCCGCTTCCCTCAACCCCGCGACAGGACGCCCCTGGGGCGGGGATTTCCCTGTGGTCACGGTGGAGGACTGGGTCGATACGCAGGCGCGACTGGCTGACCGGCTCGGCATCCGTCAATTCGCTGCTGTCATGGGCGGCAGTCTGGGCGCGATGCAGTCCCTGTGCTGGGCGCTGCGCTATCCGGACCGGCTGCGCCACAGCCTCGTCATCGCCTGTGCGCCGAATCTGTCGGCACAGAATATCGCCTTCAACGAGGTAGCACGGCAGGCTATTCTCACCGACCCCGACTTCCATGACGGCCACTATCTCGACAAGGGAACCAAGCCGACACGGGGTTTGCGTATCGCGCGCATGATCGGACATATCACCTACTTGTCCGACGACGAGATGGCGAACAAGTTCGGCCGTCAGCTGAAGCAAAGCCGGCTGGGTTTTTCTTTTGAGACCGAGTTCCAGATCGAGTCCTACCTGCGCCACCAGGGCAACAAGTTTGCCGACTACTTCGACGCGAACACGTACCTGCGCATCACCAAGGCACTGGACTATTTCGATCCTGCCAGCGAGCATGCCGGCGATCTCGCATCCGCCCTGCAGCCGGTTCGTGCGTCCATGCTGGTGATTTCCTTCACCACAGACTGGCGGTTTTCGCCGGAACGCTCGCGTGAAATCGTCGACGCGCTGCTCAAGAATCGCGCCACAGTCAGTTATGCCGAGATCGACGCGCCGCACGGTCACGACGCTTTTCTGCTCGACGACCCCCGCTACCACCGTCTGGTGGCAGCCTATTTCGCGCGCATCCACCGGGAGACGGCGCCATGAATACGCCTTCGACGGCAACGCGGCCCGACTTTGCCGCCATTGCCCACTGGATTCCGGCGCAATCGCATGTGCTTGATCTGGGCTGCGGCGACGGTACCCTGTTGCGCTATCTGCGCGCCTCGCGCCAGATCACCGGTTACGGTGTCGAAATCGACGATGGCAACATTCTCGCCTGCGTGCAGCAGGGAACGCCCGTCATCCAGCGCGACCTCGAACAGGGATTGTCCGATTTTGATGACGGCTCATTCGACGTGGTCATCCTGTCGCAGACGTTGCAGGCCATGCGCAACACCGAGCGCATCATGCGCGAAATGCTGCGCGTCGGACGCGCAGGAATCGTCACTTTCCCCAACTTCGGCTACTGGCGCAACCGGCTGCATATTCTGGGCGGGCGTATGCCGATTTCCGACACGCTGCCCTTCGAATGGTTTGATACGCCCAACGTGCATCTGTGCACGATGGCCGACTTTGAAGGCTTTTGCCGTGAACGCGGCATACGCATTTTGGGAAAAACCGTATTGACCGGCGGCCGCCCGGTCACGCGTTTCGACAATTTGCTGGGCGAGCTCGCCGTCTATCATTTCTCCGGCTGATCAGGCACTTCGGCGAGCGTGGTGACGGCGCGCAACAGCCATAGCCCGGGCACCGCAATCACCGTGCAAAGCAAGAAGAAACCGGGCCACCCGAGCGATTGCGCCATCCAGCCGGCGGGGGCGGCGAGCAGCACCCGCGGCACCCCCATCAGACTCGACAACAGCGCATACTGCGTCGCCGTGAAACGGCGGTCGGTCAGCCCGGCCATAAACCCGACGAATGCCGCCGTGCCGAGACCGCCGGTGAAGTTCTCCAGTGCCACCACCACCGCCAGACTCTCGACCCGGGCCGGGAGCAGAGCAAGCACGACAAAGCCCAGGGTCGATAGCATCTGGCCGTAGCCGAACCACCACAAGGCGCGACGGTTACCGAGGCGCATGATCCACAACCCACCCAGGGTTCCGCCAAGCAGCGTCGCCCAGAACCCGAAGAGCTTCACCACCGTACCGATCTCCGTCTTGGAATAGCCGGCATCCAGATAGAAGGGCGTGGTCATCGCCGATGCCATCGTATCGCCCAGCTTGTAGAGCAGGATGAACGCGAGCGCGAGCCATGCGCCGTCGCGCCGGAAATAATCGGTGAACGGCAGAATCACGGCATCCCGCAGACTGCGCGGCTGTCCGGTCGCCGGCGCGGGCTCCGGACACGCCAGCGTCACCACAATGCCGGCCGCCATGCACAGCGCCATGAAACGGTACATATCACCGAAGGACCACCAGTCCGACAGAATCAGTCCGCCGCCGCCAGCCAGGAGCATCCCCATCCGGTAGCCATTCACGTACAGCGCGGCCCCGAGCCCCTGCTCATCGTCCGCGAGACTCTCGCGCCGGTAAGCATCAACCACAATGTCCTGGGATGCCGAAAAGAACGCCACCAACACTGCCGCGATCGACACTGGCAGCAACGCACCGGGCGCCGGTTGCGACCACGACAGCCACACCAGGGCGCCGGTCAAGGCCAGCTGGATCAGCAGCAGCCAACCCCGACGACGTCCCAGCAGCGGTGTGAATCGGTCCAGTGCCGGGGCCCAGAGAAATTTCAGTGTGTAGGGCAAACCGGCGAGCGCGAAAAACCCGATATGCGTCAAATCGACACCGCTGTCACGCAGCCAGGCCTGCAGCACGGAACCGGTCAGCAGCAACGGCAGACCGGAGCAGAATCCCATCAGCAAGGCCACCAGCATACGGGCACTGCAGGCCCGGATCAGCACGTCCCGCCAGCCCGCCCGCGGTTCGGTCACCCGATATCTCCGCTGTACTCAACGATCAACGGCGCATGATCGGAAAAACGCTCATCCTTGTAGACCCCTGCGCGCGTGGCGCGGGCCGCCACACCGGGTGTGGCAATCTGGTAATCGATACGCCACCCGACGTTTTTCGCCCAGGCCTGCCCGCGGTTGGACCACCAGGTGTATGCCGCATCCGTCGCATCGGGATACAAGCGCCGGTAGACGTCCACCCAGCCGAGTTCGCCGAAAATCCGCGTCATCCACTCGCGCTCCTCCGGCAGGAAACCGGAGTTCTTGCGGTTTCCCTTCCAGTTCTTCAGGTCGATTTCCTGGTGGGCAATATTCCAGTCGCCGCACAGAATCACCTCCCGGCCTGCCTTGCGGAGACGTTTCAGGTGAGGAAAGAACGTGTCGAGAAAGCGGAACTTCGACGCCTGGCGGTGCTCGCCACTGGAGCCGGAGGGCAAATACAGCGAAATCACCGACAAGCCGGGCAGATCTACACGGGCATATCGCCCTTCATCATCGAACTCGGGCACCCCGAAACCGGTCGATGCCTTTGACGGCCGCACACGGGAATAAATGCCGACACCGCTGTAGCCCGGCTTCTGCGCATAGTGGAAATGGCCGTGATAACCGGCCGGTGCCAGCAGCTCGGCGGTCATGTCCGCTGCCTGGGCCTTGATTTCCTGGACGCACACCACGTCCGCGCGCTGACGCTCCAGCCACGGCAGAAACCCTTTGCGCGAAGCCGAGCGTATGCCGTTGAGATTCAGCGTTATAATTTTCATTGTTTCAATATCCCTGCTCACCACTGCTTCATGCCCGCCGCATGACCGCCTCAATTCCCCAAGACTTCATCCGGTTTGCCATTGATACCCGCGTGCTTCTGTTCGGGGAATTCAAGACCAAGGCCGGACGGCTGTCCCCCTATTTCTTCAATGCAGGACTGTTCTGTGACGGCGCATCGCTGCAGCAACTCGCCCGATTCTACGCGAAAGCCATCCTGGCCTCGGCTGTGCCCTTCGACATGTTGTTCGGTCCGGCCTACAAGGGCATTCCGCTGGCCGCTGCAACGGCAGTGGCACTGGCCGAGATGGGCCGCAACGTGGCCTTCAGCTATAACCGCAAGGAAGAGAAAGATCATGGCGAAGGCGGCAGCGTGGTCGGTGCGCCGCTCAAAGGCCGCGTACTGATCATCGACGACGTCATTTCCGCCGGCACATCCGTACGCGAGTCCGTCAACCTGATCCGCGCTGCCGGCGCAACTCCCGCGGGCGTCGCCATCGCACTTGACCGCATGGAGCGCGGCAGCGGGGAACTGTCCGCCACGCAGGAAGTCAGAGAACTGTATGGCATTCCGGTGGTCAGCATCGCGACGCTGAATCATCTCGAGAGCTTCCTGAAACACGACGCCGGTTATCGCGCCCAGCTCGAAGCCGTATCGGCTTACCGCCATCTGTATGGAGTCAGACATGCCTGAATCGAAATCCCTGCCCGCCCTGATCCTGATGTCGGTTTGCCTGATCGCGGCACCGTCAATCGCGAGTGCGCAGAAGATCATCTGCTGGAAAGACAAGACCGGCAAAGTGGTCGGCTGCGGCGATCGCGTCCCCCCGGAGTATCAGGGGACCGAGTCCAAGCAACTCGACAAGACCGGGCGCACGGTAAAAACAACCGTTTCGGCTGAAGAAGCAGCACGTCAGCGCAAGGAAGCCGAGGAGAAAGCAGCCAGGGAAGCGGAAGACAAGCGCCGCCAGGCCGAGCAGTCACGCCAGGATATGGTCTTGATCAACACCTACACCTCGGCCCAGGAGATCGACCAGCGCCGGGACCGCGAATTGCAGGTCATTGAACTGCAGCTGAAACAGCTCAACACCTCGCTCAAATCTGCGGAAGATACCTACGCGGCACAGAAAAAGCGCTTTGATGCCGCCGGCAAGAGCGGCAAGCCGGTACCGGCCAATGTGGCCGATGAATACAAACGGGCATCGGAAGACCGTGACAAGGCAGCCAAACGCGTCGCCGACAAGCAAAAGGACCGCAGCGATGTCACGCTGCGGTACGACGGGCAGAAAAAACGTTTTCTCGAATTGCGTGCCAGTGCCGGCACAGGCAGCGCGCCGGGCACGAAAAAGTAACGGTCGGGCGAACGCTTAGTTTGCGGTCAGACGGCGCCGCAGTATCTCATTGACCTGTTGCGGATTGGCTTTGCCGCGGGTGGCCTTCATCACCTGACCGACGAGAGAGTTGAAGGCCTTGTCCTTGCCCGCACGGTAATCAGCGACCTGCTGTGCATTCCCTGCAAGCACCTCATCGACGATCTTCTCGATCTCGCCGCCGTCCGAAATCTGCTTCAGGCCGCGCTTTTCGATAATTGCATCAGCATCGCCTTCGCCGGCCCACATTGCCTCGAATACCTCCTTGGCCATTTTTCCGGAAAGCGTGCCATCGGCGATGCGATCGACGAGTCCGCGCATCAGGGCCGCGCTGACCGGTCCTGCGCCCGGTTGATGCCCTGCCTCGTTCCACTTGGCGCTGAGCGCCCCCGTCACCCAATTCGCGCAGAGCTTGCCGGTTTTAGCATCGGTGCCGGCAGCCATGCTTTCAAAAAAATCTGCGATCGCACGTGATGAAGTCAGCACCGACGCGTCATAAGCGGTGACCCCGTATTGCGCCATGAAGCGCTCCCGGCAGGCGGCCGGCAGCACCGGCAAAGTCTGCCGCTCGCGCTCGATCCAGTCCGCGTCAATGACCAGCGGGAGCAGATCCGGATCGGGGAAATACCGGTAGTCATGCGCATCTTCCTTGCTGCGCATCATCCGCGTCTCGCCCGTGTCGGGGTCGAACAGCACCGTGGCCTGCTGGATCGCACGCCCGTCTTCCAGTTCACCGATCTGCCACTGCACTTCGTAGTCAATCGCCTGCTGCAGAAAGCGGAAGCTGTTGAGGTTCTTGATTTCGCGGCGTGTACCGTACTGCTCCGCACCCCGGCGCCGCACCGAGACATTGGCATCACAGCGGAACGAACCCTCCTGCATATTGCCGTCGCAGATACCGATCCAGGTCACCAGCGTATGCAGGGCACGTGCATAGGCCACTGCCTCCGCGGATGAACGCATGTCCGGCTCGGACACGATTTCCAGCAGCGGTGTGCCGGCACGATTGAGGTCAATCCCCGTCCGGCCATGAAAATCCTCGTGCAATGATTTGCCGGCATCCTCTTCAAGGTGCGCCCGCGTCAGCCTTACCGTTTTCCCGGTGTCGCCAACCTGTATGACGATGCTGCCCCCCTCGACCACCGGCCGCTCGTACTGGCTGATCTGATAGCCCTTCGGTAAATCCGGATAAAAGTAGTTCTTGCGTGCGAAAATCGACGGGGAATTGATTGTCGCGCCAACAGCCAGCCCGAAACGGATGGCGCGCTCAACCGCACCGCGGTTCAACACCGGCAGCACGCCCGGCAGCGCAATATCCACGGCACAGGCCTGCGAATTCGGTTCGGCGCCGAAGGCAGTGGGCGCCGCCGAGAATATCTTGGACGCGGTCGACAACTGGGCATGCACCTCCAGTCCGATCACGACTTCCCAGTTCATGCCGCCGCTCCCGCCGGTACGCGCCCGTGCCAATCCGTGGCCTGCTGAAAGGCGTGCGCAACGCCAAGCATCCGCGCTTCGTCAAAATAATTGCCGATAATCTGCAGGCCGACCGGCAGACCCTGCGTATCGAATCCGCAGGGAATCGACATGCCGGGCAAGCCGGCCAGATTCACGGCAATCGTGTAAATATCCGAAAGATACATCTGCACCGGATCACCGCTTTTCTCTCCGAAGCGAAAGGCCGTCCCCGGCGCCGTGGGCCCCATGATCACATCGCATTCACGGAAAGCCTCGACGAAATCGCGCGCAATCAGCCGCCGCAATTTCTGCGCACGGATGTAATACGCATCATAGTAGCCATGGGACAGCACATAGGTGCCGATGAGTATGCGCCGCTTGACCTCGGCGCCGAAGCCCTCGGCACGGCTGCGGCGATACATCTCCGCAAGATCACGATATTCCGCAGCGCGGTGACCGTAACGCACGCCGTCATACCGCGACAGGTTGCTCGAGGCCTCGGCGGGTGCGAGCACGTAGTACACCGGCACCGACAGTGCCATATTGGGCAGACTGATATCGACCACGGTTGCACCCAGCCGGCGATACTCCGCCACCGCCGCTTCGATGCTGCGCGCGACATCCGCAGACAGGCCTTCGGCAAAAAATTCCTTAGGCAATCCGATGCGCAATCCCTGAACGCCCTCCCCGAGATGGCGCAGATAGTCCTCGGCGGGCCGTTCCAGACTGGTCGAGTCGCGGGCGTCAAACCCGGCCATCACATTCATCAGCAGGCCCAGATCTTCGGCCGTATGCGCCATCGGACCGGCTTGATCCAGGCTCGATGCAAAGGCAATCATGCCGTAGCGTGAGACCAGACCGTAGGTCGGCTTGAGTCCGCAAATGCCAGTCAGCGCGGCGGGCTGACGGATCGACCCGCCGGTATCAGTGCCGGTGGCTGCAGGCGCAAGGCGGGCTGCCACTGCCGCAGCCGACCCGCCGGAGCTGCCCCCGGGCACACGCTCGAGATCCCAGGGATTGCGCACCTTGCCGAAGTACGAGGTCTCGTTCGATGAGCCCATCGCGAACTCGTCCATATTGGTCTTGCCGAGCATGACCAGACCCGCGTCCCGGCAGCGCTCGACCACATGCGCGTCGTACGGCGATATGAAGTTTTCGAGCATCCGCGAACCGCAAGTCGTTCGCCAGCCGCGGGCACAGAAAATGTCCTTATGCGCAAAGGGCACGCCGGTCAGCACGCCGGCCTGCCCGGCGCGTCGCTGTTCATCGGCGGCTTTGGCTTGCGCCAGCGTCAGCTCAGGCTCGACAGTGACAAAACAGCCAAGGACTTCATTTAACTTATTGATTTTATTTATATATTCTTGTGCCAGCTCAACACTGGAGCACTCGCCAGCCGCCAATTGTGCGGACAGGGATTTGAGCGTCGGGGTATTCGTCGACATGGCTGCCTGCAGCGCCGCGAGGGCCTTACTCGATCACTTTCGGGACCAGATACAGCCCGGCCTCGGTCTCCGGCGCGACAGCCTGGAACGCCCCGCGCTGATCGGCTTCCGTGACCGCATCCGGCCGCAGCCGGAGCACCAAATCCTGAGCATGCGCCATCGGTTCAATACCGGACACATCCACGGCCTGCATCTGCTCGATCATGGCGAACACGCGGGTCAGCTGGTCGAGGGTCACAAGCGCTTCGGCTTCACCGATTTCGATACGCGCCAGATCGGCGGCGCGCTGCACATCGTCGAGAGTAAGGGACATGACGGGAACGAAAATCAGAAAACGCCAGAGGGAGAAACGTTAAAAACCGCCTTAAAAACGCGGTGCGCCTAGGGTATCATAATGGCGCCTTCGCCGGCACGGCCCGGCCCCCGGAAAAACCTTTAAACGAAAGCGCTTATGTTCGGTTTCCTGAGCAGTTACTTTAACGATGATCTGGCCATCGATCTGGGCACAGCCAACACCCTGATTTACGTGCGTGGCAAGGGCATCGTGCTCGATGAGCCATCGGTGGTGGCGATCCGTCAGGAAGGCGGTCCCAACGGCAAGAAAGTCATTCAGGAAGTCGGCCTCGCCGCCAAGCAGATGCTGGGCCGCACCCCCGGCAACATCACAGCCATCCGCCCGATGAAGGACGGCGTGATTGCAGACTTCATCATCACCGAGCAGATGATCAAACAGTTCATCCGCCGCGTGCACCATAGCCGCTTCTTCTCGCCGTCGCCGCGCATCGTCATCTGCGTGCCCTGCGGCTCAACGCAGGTGGAACGGCGCGCCATCCGTGACGCGGCCATCGGCGCAGGCGCCTCGCGGGTTTACCTCATTGAAGAACCCATGGCTGCAGCGATCGGCGCCGACCTGCCGGTGGGTGAAGCCACCGGCTCAATGGTCGTCGACATCGGCGGCGGCACGACCGAGGTGGGCGTGATCGCGCTGGGCGGCCTCGTGTACAAAGGCTCAGTGCGCGTCGGCGGCGACAAATTCGACGAAGCCATCATCAACTATATCCGCCGCAACTACGGCATGCTGATCGGCGAGACCACCGCTGAACACATCAAGAAGGACATCGGCTCCGCGTTCCCCGGTTCGGAGGTCAAGGAAAAGGAAGTCAAGGGCCGCAATCTGGCAGAAGGCATTCCGCGCAGCTTCACCATTTCGAGCAACGAAATTCTCGAAGCACTGACCGATCCGCTCAACAGCATTGTGTCGGCCGTCAAATCGGCACTGGAGCAAACGCCGCCGGAGCTCGCGGCTGACATCGCCGACAAAGGCATGGTGCTCACCGGCGGCGGCGCGCTGCTGCGCGACATTGACCGTCTGCTGATGGAAGAAACCGGCCTGCCGGTCATCATTGCCGAAGACCCGCTGACCTGCGTGGTGCGCGGCTCAGGCAAAGCGCTCGAGAAGCTCGAGCATCTCGGCAGCATCTTTGCCCACGACTGAGCACGCGATTGCCTTCATGAGGCTGTTCCGGCCACCCGCGCGAATCGCCTGCCGGCCGTTCGTGCGCCGGCATGGCACGGGCGCCTGACCGGATGTTTCAGGCGTACGGCCTGAACCGACAGCGGCACTCCGGGGGCATGGAACGTTTGCCGGCGTCACCGGACGGAGCCGGCTGATGGAGCATGTGCCGCCACCGCTGTTCCGGACCGGACCCTCGCCGCTGACGCGGCTGGTGTTCTTCTCTCTGCTGTCGCTGGTTCTGTTGATCGCCGACGCCCGGTTCAATTATCTGCCGCTGCTGCGCGATGCCGCTGCCATCATCGTCTACCCCCTGCAGCGCGTCGCCGCCGCACCGCTCTCCATTGCCCGGAGCATTTCGGATTTCTTTGTCACGCGTGACGCACTGCGCGAAGCCAATGAGACACTCGCCGCACGGAATGGTGAGTTGATGCGCTCGGTACAACAGCTCGCTGCGCTGGAGCAGGAAAACATCCACCTCCGCGGGCTGCTCGATTTACGGGAGCGCCACGCGGCAGCGGCCACATCGGCGCAGATACTCTACGCTGCGCGCGACCCGTTCTCCCGCAAGATCATGATTGACCGGGGCACTCAGCGCGGCGCCACCGCCGGCCGACCGGTGGTCGACTCCCTCGGCGTCATCGGCCAGATCACGCGTACCTATCCCTGGCTGTCCGAAGTCACGCTCATCACGGAGAAGGGACATCTGGTCCCGGTCATGAACCTGCGCACGGGCTTTCGTGCGGTGCTCGCCGGCACCGGCAATGACAGCCTGCTGGAATTGCGCTTTATCCCGCTCGCCGCTGATTTCGCGCCCGGTGACCAGCTGGTGACCTCCGGCGTGGACGGCGTGTATCCGCCGGGGCTGCCGGTCGCGGAAGTCACCACGGTCGAACGCAACACCGCTCATCTCTTCGCGACCATCGGCTGCAAACCGGCAGCCGGCGTCAACCATCGCACCCAGGTGCTGGTGCTTGACCCGTTGCCGGCCATGCCGGATCGTCCGCCTGCGGAAGAAGCCAAATCCGCATCCCGGAAGAAACGCCGATGATGATGCCGATCAACCGCGAGGAACTGCTGCTTCCTGTCCGGCCAAGCTTCATCGTTGCGACCCTGGTCGCGGCCCTGTTGCTGAACCTGATGCCCTGGTCCGGCTGGGCGCTGGCGCTGCGCCCGGATTTCGTCGCACTGATACTGCTGTACTGGTGCATCGAAGAGCCGCGGAAAACCGGGTTTACGACAGCATGGATGATGGGGCTGCTGATGGATGTCGCGGAAGGCAGCCTGTTCGGCCAGCACGCGCTGGCCTACAGCCTCCTCGCCTTCGCCGGAATGGCCCTGCACCGGCGGGTCCAGCGGTTCTCGATGGCACCCCAGGTCATGCACATCATTCCGCTGCTGTTGCTGACCGATACGATCACCCTGCTCATCCGCATGCTGGCCGGTGCGGACTTTCCCGGCTACAGTTTCTTCGCCGGCAGCCTGATCGGCGGTGCCCTGTGGCCAGGGTTCGCACACGCACTGAAAATCCCGCAGCGGCCGCGGCCTGATCCGGACCATGTCTGATCTCTCGATCAATCCCGGCATCGAAATGCGGGATTCCGAACGTGAACTCACGCGATTCCGCGCGAGGCTCGCCATCCTCGGCGTTTTCGTGCTGGTCATGTTCGGCATTCTGCTGATGCGCTTTGCCTACCTGCAGGTCTTCCGGCACTCGCACTACAGCACACTCGCCGAAGCCAACCGCATCTCGGTGCTTCCGATCGCGCCGCACCGGGGAATCATCGTCGATCGCAACGGCGTCACGCTTGCGCACAACTACTCGGCATACACGCTCGAAATCACACCGAACAAAACTGCCGACCTGACCGACACGATAGACGCGCTCTCGGAAATCGTGGAAATAACGCCGCGCGACCGCCGCCGTTTCCGCAAGTTGATGGACGAGAGCAAGCGCTTCGAGAGCCTGCCGATACGCACCCGGCTCACGGACGACGAGATCGCCCGATTCGCCGCGAACCGCTACCGTTTCCCGGGCGTCGAAGCAAAAGCCCGCCTGTTCCGCCAGTATCCGCAAGGCGAGATCTTCTCGCATGTGGTCGGTCACATCGGGCGCATCAACCAGCGCGAACTCGAACAACTGGAAAATGACGGACGGCTGTCCAACTACCGCGGCAGCGAATACATCGGAAAGACCGGCCTCGAACAACGCTACGAAAAGTATCTGCACGGCACCACCGGCGTCGAGGAGGTCGAGGTGGATTCCGGCGGGCGCGCCGTGCGCACGCTGTCACGAACCCCGCCCGTGTCCGGCAACAACATCGTGCTCAATCTCGACGCACGCCTGCAGGAAATCGCCTACCGGGCTTTCGGCGACAAGCGGGGAGCGCTGGTGGCGATTGATCCGCAGACCGGCGGCGTGCTCGCCTTTGTCAGCAAACCGGGCTTCGATCCGAATCTGTTTGTTGACGGCATAGACCCGCAAAGCTGGAACGAACTGAATACCTCTCTCGACAAGCCGCTGCTCAACCGCGCAAACGCCGGCACCTACCCGCCGGGCTCCACCTTCAAGCCCTTCATGGCACTCGCCGCACTGTTTTACGGCAAGCGCACGCCGCAGCAGGCCATCGCCGATCCCGGCTTTTTCATGTTCGGCGGGCATCGCTTCCGCGACGACAAGGAAGGCGGTCACGGCATGGTCGACATGTACAAGTCCATCGTCGTGTCCTGCGATACGTACTATTACGTGCTGGCCAATGACCTGGGGGTGGACCCGATTGCACGGTTCATGGCGATGTTCGGCTTCGGCAGCCGCACCGGCATCGACATCGCCGGCGAGTCCGCAGGCATTCTGCCGTCCACCGAGTGGAAAATGAAACGCTTCCGCCAGAAATGGTATGCAGGTGAAACCATCAGCGTCGGCATCGGGCAGGGTTACAACAGCTATACCCCGCTGCAGCTCGCCTCCGCCACCGCCACGCTCGCCAGCGACGGTCTGGTCTACCGCCCGCATATCGTCAATTACATCGAAGACATCCGCACCGGCGAGAAGCAGCCGGTCGAGCCGCAACCGCTGCGCAAACTGGACATCAATCCTGGCCATATCGCTACCATCAAGGAGGCGATGGTCGGCGTCAACAAGGAAGGCACCTCCGCACGCGCATTCGCCGGTGCCGAATACACCAGCGCGGGCAAAACCGGCACGGCACAGGTGATTGCCATCAAGCAGGGTGAGAAATACATCGAGAGCCGGGTCGCCGAGCGGCATCGCGATCATGCCTTGTTCATTGCCTTCGCACCGGCAGAGAGGCCGACCATCGCACTGGCAGTCATTGCCGAGAATGCAGGCTTCGGCGCCCAGTCAGCCGCACCCATCGCGCGCACGGTGATCGATTACCACCTGCTCGGCAAGGCGCCCAAGGCCGAGCCGGCCGGAAAGGCGCATTAAGTCATGCACCCGCTGGTCCCCCGGTTCTGGCGGTTCCTGGCCCGCCGCATTGACAGCACCCTGCTGATTGCCCTGTTGCTGCTGATGCTCACCGGTTTGCTGGTGTTGTTCAGTGCCGCCAACGGCAATTTCGCAAGGGTGAATGCACAGCTCGGCAATATGGCGGTCGCGCTGACGGTGATGTGGGTGGTGGCCAACATTCCGCCGCAATACCTGATGCGCCTTGCACTGCCCCTGTTCATCGCCGGCTGCCTGCTGCTGATCGGCGTTGCGCTCTTCGGCGAAATCGTCAACGGCGCCAGGCGCTGGCTGCACATTGGCATCACGCGCATCCAGCCTTCGGAACTGATGAAAATTGCCGTGCCGCTGGCGCTGGCCTGGTATTTTCACCGCAACGAGGCATCGCTCAAGCTGCGCAACTACGCCGTGGCCGCAGTCATGCTGGCCATCCCCGCGGCGCTGATCGCGCGCCAGCCCGACCTCGGAACCGCGCTGCTGATCTCCGCCAGCGGCTGTTACGTGATCTTTCTCGCCGGCCTGCCGTGGCGCGTGATCATCGCACTGGTGACTGCCGGTCTCGTCAGCGCGCCCTTTCTGTGGACGGCACTGCATGATTACCAGCGCCAGCGGATACTGACACTGATTGATCCCACTGAGGACCCGCTGGGCAGCGGTTATCACACGATACAGTCCACCATCGCAGTCGGCTCCGGCGGCGCCCTCGGCAAAGGCTGGATGAACGGTACCCAGACCCATCTCGACTTCATTCCGGAGCGCACGACCGATTTCATTTTCGCCGTATTCGCAGAGGAATTCGGCCTGCTCGGCAATGCCATTCTGCTGGTGTTTTTCCTGCTGGTGATCGGACGCGCGCTGGTCATCGCCGCCAACGCCCCGACGCTGTTTTCGCGTTTGCTCGCAGGGGCCATCGCACTAACCTTTTTCACCTATGCCTTCGTCAACATGGGCATGGTCTCCGGCATCCTGCCGGTGGTCGGTGTGCCCCTGCCCCTGATCAGTTACGGCGGAACTTCCCTGGTCTCATTGTGTCTCGGTTTCGGGATTCTGATGAGCATCAACACCCACAAGAAACTGGTGCAGACATGAAGCGGTATCGATTGGAAAATCCACCCGGTTCTTCTCCCGTCCGATGCGCCCGCCTGCCTCTCGGATTAGTCGCTGCGGCGCTCGCCGGCCTGCTGTCCGCCTGCGGCAGCACACCGAAAGGCGGCGTGGACCGACTGCCGGGCGGCAGCGCACCAACCGCACGCGGCGGCGGTTACTACCTCGATGACGGACCCGGCGACAGGCCTCCCGGCGATCTCGCTGCGATCCCGGACGCCATTCCCCGCATCGAACCCCTGCACAAGGGCACCATGCGCCCCTACACCGTGATGGGCCGCGACTACACGCCGATGACACGCCTGCAGCCCTACCGTGCCCGGGGCATCGCCTCCTGGTACGGCAGGCGCTACCATGGCAAAACCACCTCGAATGGCGAACGCTACGACATGTACGCCATGACCGCGGCGCACACGGTTCTGCCGATACCCAGCTACGCGCGTGTCACTAACGTCAGCAACGGCCGATCAGTGGTCGTACGGATCAACGACCGCGGGCCGTTCATCGATAGCCGGCTGATTGACCTGTCCTACACCGCCGCCTGGAAGCTCGGCATACTCAATGCCGGCAGCGGCATGGTCGAAGTTGAAAGTCTCATACCCGGCATGACGCCCCCGCCGGCGGCCACAGTCGCTGACCGGCCACCCGCCGCACCGGTCATGCCGGCGACACCGGCAGTCGCTGCAACCGCAGTCGCGGCTGCGCCCGTCGCTGCCGCCGCAGAAAAGACATCTGCCATCTCCGATACCTCCGCCATGTCGGGCGGTAACTGGCTGCAATTCGGTGCCTTCGGGGTTCAGGGCAACGCCGAGGCTTTCCGCGCGAAACTCGAAGCCCAGACCGGATGGCTGGCCGGCACACTGCGCATCGTCCGCGACGGTGGTTTGTTCCGCGTGCAGGCCGGGCCCTATGCCACTGAAGCGGAAGCGCGTCAGGCCGCCGCCAGAGCCAAGGAAGCGCTCGGCTCGGCCCCGGTGTTGGTCACGCAATAGACGTGGGTAATCGACGCGCGACGCGACAATATAGAATTATCCTTTAACTGATGCCGGCAGACGGCATGTGGCTCGTGCATGGACAAACCGGCGACGGGTCTCGAACGATCTCCCCCTGGTAGTGCTCCCCGGCCTGCCACGCCGACCAGGCCAGCCAGAAACAGAGAGCGAGCACCGCCCCGGCATTGACATGGGTGAGCAGGCGCATCAGTCTGAGCACCCGGCGATCCGCCTGCGAGAGATCTGCGCTGTGCGGGTTTGCGCGATGCAGGTCTGCGGAATGGTCAGTGTCCATGATGGCCCTTGCCCTCCATCTTCGGCCTGGCAACCACCTTGCGTACCTCGACGCGCAGATCGATGGTCTCGCGCTGTTTGTTCGCCAGTTCGAAGGTAAGTTTCAGCGGCACTTTCTGGCCTTCGGTGAGCGGCTTGTGCAGGCCCATCATCATCACGTGATAGCCGCCGGGGGCGAGCTTGACCGTCTTGCCGGCCGGCACATCGATGCCCTCCACCGGAAACATCTTCATCACGCCGTTTTCCATTTTCATGTTGTGCACTTCGACGGTCTTGGCGGCCGGGCTGTCGGCGCCGACGAGGCGGGCAGATGACTTGCCCGTCAGTTCCATGAAAGCGCCGGTGGCGCTCTGGCCCTGCACCGTACCGCGGATCCAGGGGTCCTTGACCGTGACCGACTGAGCCATCGCGAGGCTGCTGCCGAAGGTAAGCACGAGAGCGGCTGCGGACAGGGACGTTGTAAAGTGTTTCATATAATTCTCCTTTAAAAACAATTGGTTATAAATAATCCGCGCAGACGGACGCACGTGACAACGCGCGCGTCAGCGACGGGCGCCCGGCAAACAGCGGATTTAGGGGATCAGACGCGCGGCGGTGCGCGCGGATTCAGCGGTTGCAGGGCAACCGCATCGCGAACAAAGACCTGTTCGCGTTCGAGCAACAGCAACGGCAGAGAAGCGACGCTGACGAGAACCGGCGCCAGCTGCGGGGCCGGCGGCGGCGTGGCCGTGCCGAGACACATGAAGCAATGTGCAGACTTGAGCCGGTTCTGCACATCGCCCGTGGCCGGCACGCCCGGCGAATCGCCGGTATCGGCGCGGCAGATGGTGGCAAAGCCCACCGGGTCGATGGCCTGCAACACCACGGAAAACGCCGGCGTCGCGATCGAGAAAAAGAACGCGAAGAGAGCGAATGCCGCAAGCAGGCGACGTTGGACAGATCGGCGCATGGCGCGCAGTTTACGCTTGCCGTGCAAACACCGTCAAACCGCCAGCCGACATCTTGGGCTACAGCACGTAGCGGGCAAGATCCTCGCTTTGCGCCAGATTGGCCAGCCGCACATCGACATAGGCCGCGTCGACAGCGATGGTCTCGCTGCGCCTTCCGGCATCAAAGGACGCTTCTTCCAGCAGGCGCTCCATCACCGTATGCAGACGCCGCGCGCCGATGTTCTCGGTGCGCTCGTTGACCTGCCAGGCGATCTCGGCGATGCGCTTCACGCCATCCGGCCGGAATTCCAGCGTCACCGCTTCGGTATTCAGCAGGGCCTGATACTGCCGGGTCAGGCAAGCGTCCGTCGCCGTCAGAATGCGCTCGAAGTCATCCACTGTCAGGCTTTTCAGTTCGACACGGATCGGCAGGCGCCCCTGCAGTTCCGGAATCAGATCCGAGGGTTTGGACAGGTGGAAGGCGCCACTTGCGATGAACAGGATGTGATCGGTCTTGACCATGCCGTACTTGGTATTGACGGTCGTGCCTTCCACCAGCGGCAGCAAGTCCCGCTGCACGCCCTGCCGCGACACGTCGGCACCCTGGGTGCCCGAACGCGTGGCAACCTTGTCGATTTCATCGATGAAGACAATGCCGTTCTGCTCGACGTTGGCCAGCGCGGCAACCTTGAGCTCCTCATCGTTGATGCGGCGCG
>Ga0129333_10002064_pt1 | contig 18570 bp, 18 predicted proteins | sample CPB6_08_DNA_FD_94474 | JGI IMG/M metagenome (GOLD analysis project Ga0129333, IMG submission 94474) | Freshwater to marine salinity gradient microbial communities from Chesapeake Bay, USA - CPBay_Sum_0.6_0.8_DNA | ecosystem: Environmental > Aquatic > Marine > Coastal | place: USA: Chesapeake... | reverse complement strand
CTTGTGCCCGAGGTAGGCCTCGGCGGCCTCCTTGAGCGAACGCAGCACCTTCGCCGACACCTCGGGGGGCGTGAACGTCTGGTCGCCGGCCCTCACCTTCACGTAGTCCTGCGGGCCGCCCACCACCTCGTAGGGCACCATCTTCTCCTCGGTGGCGACCTCGCCGTGCCGCCGGCCCATGAATCGCTTGATCGAATAGATCGTGCGCTTGGGGTTGGTGACCGCCTGGCGGCGGGCGATGTCGCCCACCAGGGTCTCGCCCTTGTCGTTGAAGGCGACCACGCTCGGCGTGAGGCGATTGCCCTCCTTGTTGGCGATCACCTTGGGCTCCTTGCCCTCCATGACCGCGACGACGGAGTTGGTCGTGCCGAGGTCGATGCCGATGATCTTTTCGCCCTGCTTCGTTGCCATGGTGGTCGGTTCCTGTTTCCGGGGTCCGCGGTGTGTGGTGCGTCGAGGTTCGCGTCAATTTTCGAACCGTTCGGCGTGCTGGTTCGGGGGATGCAAAGCCCGTGCCGAGGCGGGGTGGCCGCGTCGGTGACCGGGCTCGGGCGGCGGGCGGTGGCGGGAATTCGGAGATTCGCCCGTATTTACGCTGCGGCTGCGGGAGGTACAGTTGAGAGCCTCCGTGCCGGGCTCCGCGGCCTGTCCCGACACGCCTGCCATTTTGGCCGTCGCCCCTCTGGTGTGGACGATGTCGCAACGCGATTCAGGCGACGGCAAGCGGCCCCCCAACCTCGGCGGCCTGCGCGGCCAGATCGACCGCATCGACAAGCAGCTCGTGGGCCTGATGAACGATCGGGCCGAACTCGCCCGGCAGATCGGCCACATCAAGCAGTCCGCCGGTGAGCAGACCTACGATCCTGCCCGTGAGGAGGCGGTGCTCGAGCGGGTGGCCGCCTCGAACCAGGGTCCGCTCTCGGCGGAGAGCTTGAAGGCGATCTACCGCGAATTGATCTCCGGCTCGCGGGCCATCGAGCAGCACCTCCGCGTGGCCCATCTCGGACCGGCCTGGACCTACAGCCATCTGGCCGCCCTACACCGCTTCGGAAGCTCCGTCGATTTCGTGCCGGTGGCGAGCATCTCCGCCGCCTTCGAGGAGGTGCACGCCGGCCATTCCCACTACGGCGTCGTGCCGCTGGAGAACTCCACCGACGGCCGCATCGCCGACACGCTCGACAATTTCTCCAGGTTGCCGGTCAAGGTCTGTGCCGAGGTGTCGCTGCGCATCCACCACACGCTGCTAGCCGCCTGTGACCGCTCCGCGATCCGCGAGGTCTACAGTCGGCCCCAGGCCCTGTCGCAGTGCCGCAACTGGCTGGCCCGCCACCTCCCCACCGCGCGGCTGATCGAACTGGCGAGCACGAGTGCGGCCGCCGAGACAGCCGCCAAAACGCCGCATGCCGCGGCGATCGCCAGCCGGCAGGCGGGCGTGCACCACGGCCTCAACGTGCTCGCGGAGAACATCGAGGACGTGGCGGGCAACACGACCCGCTTCGCCGTCATCGGCCATGCCGATGCGAAGCGCACGGGCAAGGACAAGACCGCGCTGATGTTCGAGATCGAGCACAAGCCGGGAGGACTTGCCGACGCGCTCTCCATCCCCAAGAAACAAAAGCTCAACCTGACCTGGATCGAGTCGTTTCCGCTGCCGGGGCAGGAACGGGGCTACATCTTCTTCGTCGAACTCGAGGGCCATCGCGAAGACCTCCGCGTGCGCCGGGCGATCGCGGCCCTGGAAAAGCGCTGCAAGCGGGTGGTGATTCTCGGATCCTACGCCGCGGCTGCGGCCGTCGGCTGAGGCGACACCCCGGTCCGCTTTGCGCTTTCCGCCTTCCCGCTTATGATCCGCGGCTCGCTGGCCTCCGCCGTACAACAGAGCCCGCCGCAGAAGGAGCACACGCCATGTCGCGCAGGAAGATCGTCGCCGGCAACTGGAAGATGAACCTCGACCGGGCGATGGCCCGGGAGCTCGCTGCGGCCGTGGCGGCCAGGCAGGCCGAGGCGGGCCGGGCCGAACTGGTCCTCTGCCCGCCGGCGGTGTACCTCGAGACCGTCGGCAATGCGATCGCAGGGAGCGGAGTTGCCCTCGGCGCCCAGAACGCCCACGCGATGCCCGGCGGGGCGTACACGGGGGAAGTGGCCGATTGCATGCTCCTCGACCTTGGCTGCCGGTTCGTCATCCTCGGCCATTCCGAGCGTCGCTTGCTCTGCGGCGAGACCGACGCCGCCGTCAACGCCAAGGCAAAGGCGGCGCTGGCGGCGGGACTGATGCCGATCGTCTGCGTGGGTGAGACGCTGGAGGACCGCGAAGGTGGCCGCACCGAGGCCGTGGTCACCACCCAGATCAACGGTTCGCTGGCCGGCCTTTCTGCGGCGGATCTGGCCAGGACGGTCGTCGCCTACGAGCCGGTGTGGGCCATCGGCACCGGCAAGGTCGCCACGCCGCAGCAGGCCCAGGAGGTGCACGCCCTGATTCGTGGTCTGCTCGCGACGCTCGCCTCGCCGGCGGTGGCCGCCGGTGTGCGGATCCAGTACGGCGGCAGCGTGAAGCCCGACAATGCCGCCGACCTGGCCCGTCAGCCCGATATCGATGGTGCCCTGGTGGGCGGGGCCAGCCTCAAGGCCGACGACTTCCTGGGAATCGCCGCCGCCTTCGGCGGCTGACCCGCCCGCGGGGCCGGTTTTTCGCGCGGCGGAACCGATCGGGATGGCCCGGCTCGGGGCCTTGCGATACGATCTCCGCACCCACGTCTCGCTCGGTTCCCGGGAGTCCGTTTCGCATGCTGGTCCGCTTTCTGCTCGGTTTCGCCGTTGTTTTTTCGTCGCTCTTTCTCATTGCGTTGGTGCTGATCCAGCGGGGCCGCGGCGGCGGGTTGGCCGGCGCCTTCGGCGGCATGGGCGGCCAGAGCGCCTTCGGCACCAAGGCCGGCGACGTGTTCACCCGGATCACGGTGGTGGCGGCCTCGTGCTGGATCCTGCTTTGCATCCTGGCCCTCAACGTGCTCGGGCCGCGGGATGACGGGCTCCTCGATCCGAAGCTCGGCGGCGCTGGCACCACGCCCGTGGCTCCCCAGATTCAGCCGGGCGAATCAACCGCTCCTGCCGGCGACGGCGAAGCTCCCAAAGAAGGCGCAACTCCTCCATCGGACGACGTTCCCGCCACCTCGGCGCCGGACGCCGCGGCCGACGCCCAGCCGTCGCAGACCGAAAGCCCGCCGGCCGCGACCGACGCCCAGCCGGCCGAGCCTGCCGCGGAAGCAAAGCCGGATCCGGCGCCGCAGGACAAGTGAGCCATGGCCTGGAGCATGACCGGCTGCGGCGAGGGCGTCGCCAGCGACGGTCCCAGCGCCTGCCGGGTTGAACTGCGGTCGGTGAACAACCGCTTCTTCAAGCTCTCGCTCCGTGCCCGCGAGGGCTACGCGGGACTGGAGAGCCAGGCCGAGGCGGCGATCAGGCAACGCGTGCGGCGCGGCGCCGTGCAGATGACGCTCGACCTGTCCGGCCCGGCCGTGCAGCCCGCCCGGCGGCTCGACGCCGTGCAGCTCGGTGCCTACCTCGACGCGCTCGAGGATTTCTGTGCGGGGCACGATCTGCCCGTGCCGCGGACGGTCGACGGCCTGCTCGGCCTGCCGGGCATCCTCGTCGACGTGCCACCCGACGGCGCAGCGGTGCAGCGCGCCTGGCCGCTCGTCTCCCGGGCGCTCGAGCAGGCGCTCGACGGCCTCGATCGCATGCGTCGCGCGGAGGGGGAGGCGCTCGCCGCCGACATGCGGCGCACCTGCGCGGAGATCCGCGACCTCGCCGCCGGCATCCGCCAACGCGTGCCGGAGGTCGTGGCGGCTCACCGCGAGCGGCTCGTGGAGCGGATCAACCGGCTGCTCGCGGATCGGGGAGCGACGGTCTCGGAGGCCGACCTGGCCCGGGAGGTGGCCCTGGCGGCGGATCGGGCGGACATCGCCGAGGAGCTCGTGCGGCTCGACAGCCACGTGGCCCAGTTCGACCGCCTGCTCGACGAAGAGTCGCCGGGCAGGGCCCTCGACTTCCTGGCGCAGGAACTGGGACGGGAGGCCAACACGATCGCGTCCAAGTCGCTCGACGTCGACATCGCCCACGCCGTCGTGGAAATCAAGGCCCGGATCGAGCGGCTGCGCGAACAGGCCCAGAACGTGGAATGACGGCGGCGGGTTTCCCACGACCCGGGGACTGCGGTACAACATCGGGATGGCAGGCCAAGCGGGCAAACTCGTGGTCATCTCCGGCCCTTCGGGCGTCGGAAAGACGACCCTGCTGCGGAGACTGCTCGCCGATCTGCCGCACCTGGCCCCGAGTGTGTCCGCCACCACGCGGCCCCCGCGGACCGGGGAGCGGGAGGGCGTGGACTATCACTTCCTGACGCTCGAGGAATTCGAGCGGCGCCGGTCGGCGGGCGAGTTTCTGGAGTGTTGCCGCGTGTACGGCCGGCAGCATTGGTACGGCACTCTGGTGGCCGAAGTGGCCCCCCGGCTGGCCGCCGGACAGTGGGTCGTGCTCGAGATCGACGTGGAGGGTACACTCTCCGTGCTCGAGCGATACCCGCAGGCGATCACGATCTTCGTCGAGCCGTCCCATCCGGACCAGTTGTTCCAGCGGCTCCAGGGCCGCGGCACCGAATCTCCGGAGGCGATGGCCCGGCGGCTGGAGGTGGCCCGGCGGGAACTGCTCGAAGCCCACCGCTACCGGCACCGCGTCGTCAACGAGGACGTCGACGAGGCGCTGGCGGCCGTGGAGCGGATCCTCGCGGCGGAGGGCCTGGAGCCATCTGCCCGCGACCGCGGAACGGCCACGACATCCATCGACAAACCCTCGGCACCCTCAGGAGTGAAGGCATGATCGACGACCTGCGCGAAGAGGAGATCGTCAACAAGGTGGGCGGACGCTTCAAGCTCTCCACCCTGATCCAGAAGCGGCTCGTGGCCCTCAACGCCGGCGGCCGGCCGCTCGTCGACGTCGAACCGAACACCGACAAGATGCAGATCGTCATCGAGGAGATCAAACAGGACAAGATCTTCCTCGACACGTCGATGAACCTGCGGATCACCGGCGAGTCGGTGGAAGCCGGCGGCCCGCTCGACTTCGACCCCACCATCCTCTGAACGTCAGGGCCACCGCGCGTTCCTGGCCGCTTCCGGATCCGGGCAGCCCGAGGCGGGCCACCAGCCGGGTCTGCCGACGGCGAATGGTCCCGGAACTGTGATGCGGTGGCGGGCCAATCGCCATGCTCGAAGGTCGTGAGATCGTGCTGGGAGTGACCGGGGGGATCGCGGCCTACAAGGCGGCGGCCCTGGCCAGCCTCCTCGTGCAACGTGGTGCCGGCGTCACGGCCGTGATGACGCGCAATGCCCGCCGCTTCGTGGGCCCGGCCACGTTCGCGGCCCTCACCGGCCGCCCCGTGGCGGGCCGGAGCTTCGCTCCCCAGGCCCATCCGCTCGGTGCCCACATCGAACTGGCGGCCCGGGCCCACGTCGTCGTCGTGGCCCCGGCGTCGGCCGATTTCCTGGCCAAGGCGGCCGTGGGGGCTGCCGACGACCTGCTCACGACGCTGTTGCTCTGCGCCGAGTGCCCGGTGCTCGTGGCCCCGGCCATGAACGCCGCGATGTGGTCGAAGCCGGCCGTGCAGCGAAATGTGGCTCGTGTGACCGAGGATGGCTGCACCGTGATCCCGCCGGGCGCGGGCTGGCTCTCCTGCCGGCAGCGGGGCACCGGCCGCATGGCCGAGCCCGAGGAAATCCTCGCCGCCATCGAACGGGCGCTCGCCGTCCGCGCTTCCTGAGCCTTTCCTCTTCGCCGCACGGACCATGGCCAGGATCCTTCTCACCGCCGGTCCGACCCGCGCCGCGATCGACGACGTCCGCTTCCTCTCCAATGCGTCGAGCGGCCGCATGGCCGCCGCCATCGCCCGGGCCGTTCTCGCCGCCGGCCACGAGGTCACGATCGTGAGCGGGCCGGTGTCGATCGCGTATCCCGCCGCCGCCCGGGTGGTGCCCGTGACCACGACCGGGGAAATGCTCGCGGCGGCGCTCGCCGAGCTGGGTCGCTGTGACGGCGTGATCGCGGCGGCGGCGCCCTGTGATTTCGAGCCCGTCAAGCGTGTGACCGGAAAGATTCCCCGCCAGGGCCGGGGGCTGACGCTGCGGCTCAAGCCCACGCCCGACGTGATCGCCACGCTCGCGCGGCGGGCCGCAGCGCGGCAGTGGTTCGTCGCCTTTGCGCTCGAGCCGGGCGCCGATCCGCGTCGGGCCTTCGCCAAGATCGAGGCCAAGCGCTGCGACTTGATCGTGGTCAACGACGTGTCGGCGATCGAGTCGGCGCGCACGGCGGTCACGGTCTACGATCGCAGCCACGCCGCCGTGGGCACGAGGTCGGGCACGAAGTCGGCCGTGGCCCGCTGGCTCGTTCGGCTCGTCGAGAAGCGGCTCATGGGCTAGAACGCCGGCGTCCTTCCGCCCTATAACAGCGGAAGTGCCGTTCTCCCGTCCCCAGGTCAGGTTATCGCGATGATCAAAGTCGCCGTGCTCGGAGCCACGGGCTACACCGCGCTCGAGGCCATCAAGATCCTCCTGCGCCATCCGCAGGCCGAGATCGTGGCGGTCACCAGCCGGCAGGAGGGCCGCACGCCCGTGTCGAGCGTGCACCCGTCCCTGGTGGGCCGGCTCGATCTGCCGCTGGAGGACCTGGCGCCCGAGGAGGTCGGCCGCCGGGCCGACTGCGTGTTCGGCTGCCTGCCGCACTGCGCCAGCGCCGAGATCCTGCCGCAGGTGCTGGCGGCTGGAGCCCGCGTCGTCGACTTCAGCGCTGACTATCGCCTCGACGACGCCGCGACCTATCTCGAATGGTACGGCCACGAGCATCCCGACGCGGCCCGGCTCGGGGCCACGGTGTACGGCCTGCCGGAGTTGTTTCGCGAGCGGATTCACGATCAACGCCTGGTCGCCAATCCAGGCTGCTACTCGACATCGGCGATCCTCCCACTCGCGCCACTCGTGAAGGCCGGGCTGGTGGAGACCGACGACATCATCATCGACTCGAAGAGCGGCGTCAGCGGCGCCGGCCGCTCGCCCAAGTTGATGACCCACTTTCCCGAATGCAACGAGAGCATGTCGGCCTACAACGTGGGCCGGCATCGGCACACGCCCGAGATCGAGCAGGTCGTGGGCCGGCACGCCGGCGTCAGGCCGCAGGTGATCTTCACGCCCCAGCTGGCGCCGATGGACCGCGGCATCCTCTCCACGATCTACGTCCGCCCGCGTCGGCCGGTCACCGACGCCGACGTGATGCAGGTGCTCCGCGAGGCCTACGCCGGTGAACGCTTCGTACGGATCGTCGATCACCTGCCGGGCACCAAGGACACGGTGGACACGAACTTCTGCGATATCACGGCCCGCGTCGTCCGCGGCCGCATCCTCCTCATCAGCTGCCTCGACAACCTGGTCAAGGGGGCGGCCGGAGCCGCGGTGCAGAATTTCAACGTGATGTTCGGGTTGCCCGAGTCCGCGGGACTGCTCTGACCATGTCGCTCGCCGAAACCCCCGTCCGTCTGCCGATCCCCGCCCTGCCCCGCGGATACCGCGTGGCCGCGGTGCATGCCGGTCTGAAGCGAAATGCCAGCCGCGAGGACGTCACGCTCGTCGTCAGCGATCAGCCGGCCGTCGCCGCCGGCGTGTACACCACGAACCTGGTGTTCGCGGCACCGGTGGCACTCGACCGGGGCCGCACGCCCGGCCGGAACTTTCGCGTCGTGGCGGTCAATTCGGGGAACGCCAACGCCTGCACGGGAGCCCGGGGGCTCGAGGATGCGCGCCGCATGGCGGACCTGGCCGGGCGGGCCGTCGGTGCGGATGGTGCGGAGGTGCTCGTGATGTCGACGGGCATCATCGGTGAGTTCCTGCCCATGGAGAAGATCGCGGCCGGGATCACGGCCGCGGCGGGCCGGCTCGGCTGCGACGAGGCTGCGACGGTGACCGCCGCCCGCGGACTGATGACCACCGACACGCGGCCCAAGCTCGCCGGCGCGGCGTTCACCGCCCAGGGGACGCCCTGCGCCGTGTTCGGCATGGCGAAGGGCGCGGCCATGATCGGTCCCAAGCTGGCCACGATGCTCGGAGTCGTGCTCACCGACGCCTCGCTCGAGCCGGCCGACGCCCAGACCCTGCTCGCCGACGTCGTCGAAGAGACGTTCAATTGCGTGAGCGTGGACGGCCACATGAGCACCAACGACACCGTGCTGTTCCTGGCCAACGGCGCCGCGGGAGGTGCAACGCTGCACGGTGCGGGCCTCGAGTCCTGTCGGCAGGCGCTGCACGAAGTCTGCGAGTCGCTGGCCCGGGAGATGGCCGACGACGGCGAGGGGGCCACGCACGTGATGCGGATCCAGGTCTCGGGCTGCGAGAGCCGGGCTGCCGCCAGACAGATCGCCCGCACCGTGGCCGACAGCCCGCTCGTGAAGACGGCGGTGCATGGTGCCGACCCGAACTGGGGCCGCATCGTCTCGGCGGCGGGCTACTCGGGCGTGCAATTCGACCCCGCGCTGGTCGTGCTGCGGCTCAACGGCACGCTGCTGTTTCGCGACGGTGCGCCGGTTCCGTTCGACGCCGACGCGGTGTCGCGATCGATCAAGGAGTCACGCGAGACGCTCATCGAACTGGCGTTCGGCTCGGGTCCCGGGGCGATCCGCTTCCATTCCAGCGACCTGACGGCCGACTACGTGCACCTCAACGCCGACTACCACACCTGAGCGTGTCGCGGCCGCCCGGATACCGGATCCGCCCGGACGTCCTCCGCCGCGAGTCGGGCGCTGCGAGCGACGGGAAACGGGTCGTGCCGGGAAAATTCGCGTTTCGCGGGGCCTGCCGTGGCTTGACGCCAGCCCGTTGAAACTGTTTGCTTTGGGGGTCTCGAGTTCCCGCCCCCGCCGAGTTCCCGCCATGCCGATCGCCCTGCCGTTCGCGGCACCCTTCGCCGCCCCGCAATCTCCTTGGACGGTGCCGGCAGTGACCGTGCCCTGGCTGCCAACGCGTGCCGGTTCCGCTCCCACCGCCCCGCGGGCCGCGGCGGACGACGAGGACGACGAGGAGGAAGTCGGCGACGAGGAGGATCTGTCGGTCTCGCAGCCACCCGTCGAGGAGGACTCGGGCTTCGAGGACTTCGACGACGAATTCGACGACGACTTCGAAGAGGACGAGAACGATCCCGACTGGGATCATCCGGATGACGCCGAACCCAATGGTCCGGCGCCACCGAAGGGGACCGGAAAGAAGAAGTGACGGCCCGGGCCCAACGCCCCGCGTCACCAAGCCACACCCGGGATCGACCGATGTCAGGCCTCGACGCACCGCAATCCGCGCCGGACGATCCGAATGCGAACGCCGGCAAGCGCGGCAAGCAGTCGGGCCGTGGCCGCGGCAAGGGCCCGGCCTGGTTCGGCACCCTGGGACAACTCGACTTCGACATCGACTTCTTCGAACGGCTCCTGGCCCGCAAGGGCGACTCGATCGAGGTCCTGCGGATCCTGGCCGAACTGGTCTCACGCAAGGGCCTGGTGGGCCGGGCGGTGGAACTCGACCGCTCGCTCGTCCGCTTGCTGCCCCAGGACGACCTGGCACGGTACAACCTCGCCTGCTCGCTGGCCCGCGCGGGCCAGGCCGACGAGGCCATCGATGCCTTGTCGCGGGCGATTCTCCTCGGCTACGACGATCTGGCCCATATGGAGGCCGACCCCGATCTCGAGTCGTTGCGCGGCCATCCGGATTTCGAGGCCCTGCTCGGCGGCGAGTGACCAGGCCGCTCGATCCGATTCGGCGCTCACGAAAAAAGCATGGACGGCTTTTTCCGGCGGGGGCTAGACTCGTCGCTCCGCGGTGCGATTCCGCGGGCTACCAGCCGCGTCGCGAGGAACCCATGCTCGAGCAGTTCGCGAAGATCGAGGAGGCGGCCGCCTTCATCTCGGGACGGTGGAGCCGCGCTCCGCGGGTGGGGATCATCCTCGGCAGCGGGCTGGGCGGCATGTCCTCGGCCATGACCGAGGCCGTCTCGATCCCCTACGAGTCGATCCCCCACTTCGCCCGCTCCACGGCCCATGGGCATGCCGGGCAGCTCGTGTGCGGGCTGCTGGAGGGCGTGCCGGTGCTGGTGATGGAAGGGCGCATGCACGCCTACGAGGGCTATCCGCTCGCCCAGATCACGTTCCCCATCCGCGTCCTCAAGCGGCTCGGGGCGAAGCAGCTCGTGATCACCAATGCCGGCGGCGGGTTGAATCCGCAGTTTCGCAGCGGCGACCTCATGGTCATCGACGACCACATCAACCTCATGAACGACAACCCGCTCATCGGCATCAACGACGAGCGGCTGGGGCCGCGTTTTCCCGACATGTCGGCCCCGTACACGCCCGCCCTCGTCGACAGGGCCCTGACGGTGGCACGCCGGGAGAATTTTGCCGCCCACCGCGGGGTCTACGTGGCGGTGACGGGGCCCAACCTGGAGACCCGGGCGGAGTACCGCTTCCTGCGCGGGATCGGCGCCGACGTGGTGGGCATGTCCACCGTGCCCGAGGTCATCGTGGCCGTGCACGCCGGGCTCGCCGTGCTGGGGATATCCGTCGTCACCGACATGTGCCTGCCCGACGCCCTCGAGGTGGCGACCGTGGAGAAGATCCTCGCCGTGGCCAAGTCGGCCGAGCCCAAGCTGCGGGCCATCATTCTCGACGCCGTCCGCGGTGCGGCCTGAAGCCCGCCCGGATGAATCCCGGGGAACATCCATGACGACGAAACCGGTCCGCATCCTCGTGGTCGGCTGCGGCCACATGGGCACGTCCCACGCCAAGGCCTATCACACGCTCGACGGCTTCGAGATCGTGGGTGTCGTAGCGCGGGGAGAGCGGTCGCGCCGGGCGTTGCTCGACGCCCTGGGGACGGACTATCCGCAGTTCGATGATTTCGCCGCCGCACTCGCCGCCACGCGTCCCGACGCGGTGTCGATCAACACCTATCCCGACACCCACGCCGACTACGCGCTGCAGGCCTTCGCCGCCGGATGCCACGTGTTCCTGGAGAAACCGGTGGCCGTGACGGTGGCCGAGGCCGAGGCGGTCGTGCGGGCGGCCCGGGCGGCGCAACGCAAGCTCGTGGTCGGCTACATCCTCCGGGTGCATCCCACCTGGGCCCGATTCATCGCCACCGCCCGCACGCTGGGAACACCGCTCGTGATGCGCATGAATCTCAACCAGCAGTCATCGGGAGACCAGTGGCGCACTCACCGGGCGTTGCTCGAATCGATGTCGCCGATCGTGGATTGCGGCGTGCACTATGTCGACGTGATGTGCCAGATGACGCGATCCACGCCGGTGCGGGTGAGCGCCATCGGAGCCCGGCTCACCGAGGAGCTGCGGCCGGGAATGTACAACTACGGGCAGCTGCAGGTGGTGTTCGCCGACGGGTCCGTGGGCTGGTACGAGGCCGGCTGGGGCCCGATGATGAGTGGCACCGCGTATTTTGTGAAGGATGTGATCGGGCCCCGGGGGTCGGTCAGCATCGCCGGCGTGGGTGAATCCGGTGGCGACACGGATGATGTCGAGTCGCACACCAAGGCGGCCGTGCTCCGCGTGCACCATGCCGCCCTGCAGCCCGACGGCTCGTTCGCCCGGGCCGACGACCTGATCGACTGCAGTGGCGAGCCCGATCACGACGGCCTCTGCCGCCTGGAGCAGGAATTCTTCCTGGACGCCATCCGGGCCGACCGTGACCTGGGCGACCACATGGAGGACGCGGTCAACAGCCTGCGTATCGTGCTCGCCGCCGACGAGGCCTTCCGCAGCGGCCGCACGGTCGAATTGAGCGGCCCGGCGACCGGCGCCTGACGCCCCCGCGTCTCGTGCCTGTGCCGACGGCGGGTCGTGTTCCGGGGCCGTCGCAGGTGATAGGCTCAGCGTCGGGCGGAGGGTATCACCGCCCGCCGACGACCCGAGCAGCATCATGCACGGACTGATCTTCTTCTACATGCAGAAGTTCGCCGACTACCTCTCCAGGGGCGGTGGCGGGGCCGTGAACGTGCGCGCCACCCTGGTCAGCGACCAGGGGCCCTACCAGCCCTCGGGCGTCTATCCGGATTCCGAAGCGCTGCGGATCCTGGAAGAACTGGCCGCCGAGGTCTCGCGGCCGTTCCCGACGGTCGTCGCCGAATTCGGTGAATTCCTGGCACCGAGCCTCGTCCGGGTGGCGACCCCCTGGATCGACTCCACCTGGCGCACGCTCGATCTCATCGAAAACACCGAGTCGTTGATCCACGCCATGGTGCGCGCCGCCAAGCCCGGTGCCGAGCCGCCCGTGCTCGAGACGGTCCGCGTCGCCCCTGACGAATTGCAGCTCGTGTACTCGTCGCGCCGCCGGCTCTGCACCCTGGCGACCGGCCTGATTCGCGGCATGGCCCGGCATTACGGCGAAAAGATCGACGTCGAGGAGACGAGCTGCATGCTCCGCGGCGACCCCTTTTGTTCGTTCACGATCCGCCGCAAGGGCGGCGATACCCACGCCTCACACTCGCCGCTCCACGACACGGTCGAGCTGTCACTGCCTCCTGAACCCGAGTCTCATGCGGATGGCGGAGCGCAGGCCGCCGACCCCCTTCCCGAACGCATCGGCGAGTATGAGATCCTGGGCTTGCTCGGTAGCGGAGCGATGGGCCGTGTGTATGCCGCCCGCGACCCCGGCCTCGACCGGCGGGTGGCCGTCAAGGTGCTGTCGCCGTCGAGGGCGCGGGATCCGGCCGCCCGGCGGCGCTTCATCCGCGAGAGCAAGGCTGCGGCGGCGATCGACCATCCGCACGTCGTGACGATTCATCGGGTCGGGGAGCACGGCGGCGTGCCCTACATCGTGATGCAGTTGCTCGAAGGCTGCACGCTGGCGGCGCATGGGCAGGCGGTTGGACGCGTTCCAGTGCCGGAGGTGCTGCGCATCGGGCGGGAAATCGCCGCCGGGCTGGCCGCCGCCCATGGACGTGGCCTCGTGCATCGCGACCTGAAGCCGGACAACGTGTTTCTCGAGGGACCCACGCGCAGCGTGCGCATCATCGATTTTGGCCTCGCCCGTGACCTCGGCGAAGAGGCCACGAGGATCACGATCGACGGCGCGCTCGTGGGCACGCCGGCTTACATGTCGCCCGAGCGGATCGGCGCGCAGGAACTCGACGCCCGCAGCGATCTGTTCAGCCTGGGGGTGATCCTCTATGAGCTGCTGGCCGGCCGGCTGCCCTTCCAGGGTGCGTCGGTGGTGGCCCTGCTGGCCGCCGTGGCCCGCGGCGTGCCAGAGTCGCTGGCGGAAGCCGCGCCCGACGTGCCCGCGGAGATCTGCGAGCTGGTGATGGCGCTCATCGCCCACGACACCGCGCGGCGGCCTCGCGATGCAGCCTCCGTGGCGGCGGCGCTCGTCGATCTGGCACGGCGCCACTCCGGAACCTGACTCCTGAACCCGCGGATTCACCCCAGCCGAGTCTCCCGTGCCCAACACCGTTCAGATCTTCGCACAGGGCGGACCACTCGGCGATCAATGCTTCGCGTTGACAAAGCCCCGCTCGGTGCTGGGTCGCCATCCGGCCTGCGACATCGTCATCGATTGTTCGGCCGTGAGCCGGCAGCATGCCTCGATCGTGCTCGGCGCCGAAGAGGCTCTGATCGAGGATCTGGGAAGCCGCAACGGCACGCTCGTCAACGGCCGTCCCCTCCAGGGTAGCCGTCGGCTCGAGGATGGCGACGATCTGCGGGTCGGCACGCAGCGTTTTCGTGTCGCTGCCGACGGGCCCGCCTCCGCGGTCGGCATCAGCGCCGGCTCGTCACCGGCACTGGCGGACAGCGTGGCCGAACGGGGTGACTCGCAAATCATCTCGCGGCGAGACATGTCGCGGGACTCGGTCGCCAGCCGCGAGGACACGCAGGCGGGGGCGATTCTGCGGGCCGTGCGCGGGCTGCAGCGGCTATTCGGTGAATCCCAGTCACTCGACGACGTGCTGCGCTGCCTGCTCGACGGGCTGTTCGATCTGTTCCCGGATGCGGATCGGGGCTTCGTGTTCCTGCCCGATTCGTCGGGCAAGCGGCTGCTGCTCCGGGCCAGCAGGCTGAAGTCGGCCCCGGAGGAGGGGCCCCTGCGCGTCAGCCTGTCGCTGATGGAGACGGTGGTGCGGACCCGGCAGGCCGTGCTCTCGGCCGATGCCAGTGCCGACAGCCGGTTCCGTGCCCGCGACAGCGTGGCCGACTGCCGACTGCACTCGCTGATGTGCGTGCCCTTCATCCGTGACGACGGCGCCGTGATCGGGGTCGCCCAGATCGATTCAGGCGACACGGGCCGCGTGTTCCTGGAGCGCGATCTCGATCTGTTCGTGGGCATCGCCGAGGCCGCGGTCCGAGCCATCGAGCAGGCGCTCGCGCATGACGAACTGATCGGCAGGGAACGGCTGAAACGCGATCTGGAACTGGCGCAGCGGGTGCAGCAGAGCCTGCTGCCGTCGCATCCGCCACAGATCGCGGGCTACGAAGCCTGGGATCACTACGAGTCGGCCGGTGAGATCGGCGGCGACCTGTTCGCCTACGTGCCGCTGCCCGAGGGTCGGATCGCGTTCGTGATGGCGGACGTGTCGGGGAAGGGTGTGTCGGCGGCGCTGGTGATGGCCACGCTGTCGGCCGACGTGCGCTACTGCCTGGCCAGCGAGCCGGATGTGGCCCGGGCCGTGGCTCGAATCAACGAGGGCTTCTGTCGCGGCGGCTGGGACGACCGGTTCGCCACGCTCATGGTCCTGGTGCTCGATCCTGGCCGGCATCGGCTCACGGTCGTCAACGCCGGCCACCTGCCGCTGGCCCTGCGGTCGGGTGCGGGGGCGGTACGAATGGTCGGCCTCGAAGAGGGCGGACTGCCGCTTGGCGTGGATGTGACGTACGACTACAAATCGCTGACGATCGACGTCGAGCCCGGAACGATGCTCGTGGTCTACACCGACGGCATCAGCGAGGCGCTCGATCACGCCCAGCGGCCCTACGGGCTGGCACGCCTGGAGCGGGTGATGGCGGGTCCGGTGGCCACGGCGGCCGATCTGGGCAAGCGCATCCTGGCCGACGTGAATCGGCACGCCGCCGGCCAATCTCGCAGCGACGATATCTGCCTCATCTGCCTGGCCCGGCTGCCGGCATGAATCCGCCGCCCCGGCTCACGTGCCACAGAACGTGCGGTAGGGCCCGCAGCCGGCAGGCGGCCCCAGTCGGTGGACCTCGTTTTCCGGCGTTATCGTGAATGGGCGGCGGAGCACGGAGAGCAGACGCTCGAGCACCGAGTGGTCGCCAGTTTCCGCCGCAGCCAGCGCCTCCTCGACCCGATGGTTGCGGGGGATGACGACGGGATTCGAGCGCCGCAATCGGGCCACGGCCTGCGTGCGTTCACCGGGCTCGCGTTCCAGCCGGGCCAGCCACGAGTGATACCAGCCGCGGAAAGCCGGCACGCGGGCCGCGTCGTCCGGGATGATGCCCGACTCCGCCACGGCAGCGAGTCCGGCGAACGTGGACGTGAAATCGGCCCCCTGCTCGCGCATCTGCTCGAGCAGGGTGTCGAACAGCCCGCGGTCGTCGTCCGCCGCGCTGGCAAGCCCCAGCTTCGCCCGTGCTCCCGCCAGATGATGACGCGCGAAGCGCTCCGGAAACGTCTCCAGCAGCGTCCGCGTCCTGTCCAGAGCCTCGTCGTCGCCACCGTGCACCAGCGGCAGCAGGCATTCGGCGAGACGGGCCAGGTTCCAGTGGGCGATGGCCGGCTGGTTGGCATAGGCATAACGACCCTGCCGATCGATCGAACTGAACACGGTGGCGGGATCGTACGTGTCGAGGAAGGCGCAGGGGCCGTAGTCGATGGTCTCCCCCGAAACCGCCATGTTGTCCGTGTTCATCACCCCGTGCACGAAGCCCACGAGCATCCATCCGGCGATCAGAGCAGCCTGCCGCTCGATCATCGTCTCCAGAAACGCGAGCGCAGGATCGGGTGTCGGGGCCGCTTCGGGTGCGTGTCGCGCGACAGCATAATCGAGGAGCCTGGCGAGCAGGCCGCGGTCGCCCAGAGCCGCTAAGTACTGGAAGGTGCCCACGCGGATGTGGCTGTCGGCCACGCGGGTGAGCACGGCCCCAGGGAGCGGCAGTTCGCGCAGCACCGTCTCCCCGGTGGCGGCCACCGCCAGGCTGCGGGAAGTGGGGATTCCCAGGGCGTGCATGCCCTCGCTGATGATGTATTCGCGGAGCATCGGCCCCAGCGCCGCCCGGCCGTCACCGTTGCGGGAATAGCGGGTCCGGCCCGAACCCTTGAGTTGCACGTCGACGCGGCGGCCATCCGGCGTGATCTGCTCGCCGAGCAGAATCGCCCGGCCGTCACCGAGATTCGTGAAGTGGCCGAACTGGTGACCTGCGTAGGCCTGGGCGATCGGCTCCGCGCCGGGTGGCAGTTCGTTACCGGCGAACAGGGCCGCAGCGGATTCGACGAGCGCATCTGCGTCGAGCCCCAGGTCCGCCGCCAGCGGACGGTTGACGGCGACGAGGGCCGGGGCACGGACCGGCGTCGGCGTGGTGCGGACGAAAAGCGGCTCGGGCAGCCTGGCGTAGCTGTTGTCGAACCGCCAACCGGCGTCTGCGATCGACTTCTGCATGCGAGCCGTTTCACACGGAGTTATGCCCGGACAGCCTCGTTCCGCACACCACAGGGCTGCCGCGATACCTGCTTCGGGTTTTCACGACGGAGCGGCCGCTCAAGTGCAACTTCCAACCGCCGAGCGTTACTGGCAGGGATCTACGGTTTTAGTGCGGCGCTGCAGGTTCGGACTCGCAGTAGAATACCTCGGCCGTCACATTTCCATCCGTGATCTCGTCGCGGCGGCTGCTCTCCAACTGCGGGTGATCCTCCAGGCGTTCGACCGTCAGGGTGACCGCCGCGCCCGGCGGGCGGTCGGCGAGCGGTAGTCGCTGCCCATCCATCACCATCCAATGGAGCACGGTGATCGTGGGCTCCGTCCACTCGCCGTCCAGTATCTCCTCGACCCGATATTCAGCCGCGGTCAGGCTCCGCGTGTACGGCCGTATCTCCAGGACGTCGGCCGTCGATGCCTGTCGCACCAGCGCGCCGCGAAACCGGACCTGGCGAGCCGGTTTTCGTTCGTCATGCTTCGAAGCAACGGCCTCAGCGGTGGCCTCCTCGGGGGTGAGTGCCCGCGAAAACACGGCGATGCCTTCGATACGGCCGCGCCAGTGAGCCTTGCCCGACAACGCGGCGCCGAGCACCAGTTGCTTCTCACCCCAGGAAGCAGCGTCATCCGGCAACGGACCCGCGTTCATGAGCCGGCCGTCCCTGTAGGCCGTCCAGCGGCCGTTTCCGCAGGTGACGAGTCCATGAATTGGCCGTTTCGCCTCGACGGCGAACAGGGGCATGCATTCCCCTTTGACTCGGAGCACAAGGCCATCTTGGCGTTGCAGCAATGCCATGCTCTCAGCCTCGTCGTTTTCAAAAGCGAGCACGACACCATCTCCGGAGGGGGATGTCACGGCTGGCGTAAGTGTGAGTTCGACCGTGAAGGCACCGGACTCGGTCACGCTCCTACCGATCCAGGGGCCGGCACCGCTGGCATGGAACCAGCCTCCATCGCAGACGAGGTCGTAGGAGCGGCCCACCAGGCCCCGGCCCCTGGCTTCGGCGTTGAAGCCCAATAATGCCCGCCCTTTCGTGTCGAATGCCACCACGGGTTGCGTGATGTCCGCAGTGCGTAATGCGAACACGGCTCCCGGCACGGCGGGCCAGTCGTCGGCCGAGAGAGCCGGCTGAGATCCGCATGCGACCAACGTCACGCAGGCCAGTGCCGCCCGCAGGCAGCGCGTGTGCAAGGCTCTCCAGATCATCGAGCCACCTGTGCCGCGCTCGGCTCGATCCAAGCCTGCGACTGCCAGCATTGGGGACCACCCTCATTGCTGACCGCAACCGCTCCCTCGACCTTTGTGCAGGCTTCGTCAAGCCGCAGCAGCCAGACGCGGGCGTCGTTTCCCGCTGGAGCGACCAGAGTCATGAATCGTGGATGCGTGCTCCATCGAGTCAGCCAGGTGTTTCGACCCTTGTCCTTCACACCGGGCATCTCGGACACCGGCACCTTGCGGGGGCTGCTGCCGTCTCCTTCGTGCACGGTGATCGAGTGATGATCGCCCTCCAGCCGGAAGAGGCGGTAGGAGTTGTCGGGTGCCAGGGAAGGAAAGCAGCCGCCACCGAAGGTCTTGAATGTCGAGGCATCCTGGTCCACTTTTCCCTCGGGCGTGTAGGCGATCGAGAGCATCCCGATATTCGACCAACTCGGTTCGAAGCAGGCTCTGGTGCCATCTGCGGAGAACATCAGGTAGATGTGGCTCGACGTGCGGTCCCAGAACAACTCCCGCTCGGCGGGCTCGTCGACCGGAAAGCGTTCGATTTTGCCCGCCGGAACGTTCCAACTCTCGCTCTTATCGCCGGCATCGTTGACATACACCCAGAGCCGCTTCGTCTTGGG
>Ga0129333_10002063_pt1 | contig 18571 bp, 11 predicted proteins | sample CPB6_08_DNA_FD_94474 | JGI IMG/M metagenome (GOLD analysis project Ga0129333, IMG submission 94474) | Freshwater to marine salinity gradient microbial communities from Chesapeake Bay, USA - CPBay_Sum_0.6_0.8_DNA | ecosystem: Environmental > Aquatic > Marine > Coastal | place: USA: Chesapeake... | reverse complement strand
CGACAATCAGCCCGACAATCAGCCCGACAATCAGATTTTTAAAAATTTCTTGTCGCGCTTCCCTCGACATCGACATTTGGAAGGCTTCTACAGGGTTAATATCATCTAGCCCGACACTCAGCCCGACAATCAGCCCAACAATCAGCCCGAAAATCAGCCCGACACTCAGCCCGACACTCAGCCCGACACTCAGCCCGAAAATCAGCCCGACACTCAGCCCGACACTCAGCCCGACAATCAGCCGATATTGCCATTTATAGCGCCGATTCTCTAAGGTTTCCTTCGGTTGCAAGCCCTCAATCAAAAACTCAGTTTGGGATTGCTGCTCCATTAACCGGGCTAACCAACCCAAATATCGCCGCACTTGCCGCGTATCCGGCACCTTCCCCAGAGCGTAGGCTTTCCCTTCGTATTGCTTCTGCAATCGCGCCACCACATAGGCATCCAGCAACCAAGTTAGCCGCTCCCCCTCCGTCCTCAGCCCCCGCCACCGCTCCAGCCCCCCCTCCCCAAACGCCAACACCGCCATACTCAGCAACAACGGAGCCTGCACCAACTCCCGCAACCCCCCATCCGTCGCCACACTCTCCGCCAGATCCCCTTGCCCCAAATCCCGCAAATAACCCTGCATCTGCTCCAGGGTCAGGGGCTTCAGGCAAATCGCCCCCATTAGCTGCAAATCTGTCTCATATAGCCCATATTCCTCATCCCGGCTACACACCACCACCGCCACCGGACGCACCTCACTGGCCAGAAACTCATTAATGCGCCCCACACATAACTCCTGTCGCTCCGCCGCCACCTCATCCAGCCCATCCAGCAACGGCAACAGGGCTTTCTCCTCGATCCACTGCTGCCCCAACTTCCCCGACACCCCATACTTCACCCGAATCTCCTCCCGCAACCAATCCGCAATACTCTGCTGATCCTCCTTCCAGGAAGACAAGTTCACCAACACCGGCAACGGCGCACTCACATCACCCCTGGCCCGCTCCAGCAACTCCCGCGCCAAATCCAGCAGCATCGTCGTCTTCCCCGAACCCGGTGCCCCCAAAATCAGCAACTTTTCCTTCGCCGCCGCAAAAACCGCCCCCATCCCCCAATCTTCCGGCAAAGTTTCCCCAGATTGCCCCCCGTCCCGCTTACTCAGCCGCACCTCTGCATCCCAGGGTCGCCGCACCTTCTGGGGCTGGCTTTCCTTGCCCAGATTAATCATCACTTGGTTATGCAAAGACTGCTCTAGGCGATCGGTCACCTCATCCCACACCCCTTGCAACAAAACCTGCTCATTGCGAGGCCGTTCCGCCCCCGTGGGCGCAGAACCATAGTAATTCACCGTCACTGGGTTGTTATCCCCGGCAACGGTTGGCCCCTGGGGTCGGTTCACCTGGTAGCCCTTGCTCTTGCCGTAATTCTGCTGCTCAGCCATCCTCTGTATCCTAACAATCGACCCTAATCCAACAATAACCCAAACAGATCCGCCACCGTCAGCCCCAGCCCCGCCGCAAACTCCGGCACCGGCAACCCCTGGGATCCCTGATCCAGCACCTGCACTCGCCCCCCACCCCCATACACCAAAACCGTCTGCTCCCCCGGATCCACCAGCCAGCCCAAACTAGAACCCTGGGCCAAGCAAAACAACAGCTTTTTCGTCACCTGGGTTTGGCTTTGTTGCGGCGACAGAATTTCGATCGCCCAACAGGGGGTCACCTCAAAGCGATCGGCCACCTCCCCATTACCATCCCGCACAATCTGCGACCCCTCAAACACCGCAATATCTGGGACGATCGATCGCCCCCCAAAACTACAGCGCAACTCCGTAAACGCCCGCCCCAGACGTTGTTTCCTCAAAGTCTGATTAATCAGCGCCGCTAATTCCGTCTGGATTGAACTGTGCTTGCCGGAGGGCATCGGTTTTTGGCGAATTTGGCCTTCAAAAAACTCAGCAGCAGGCTTAGTTTCCGGTAGCCGCAGAAACTCCGCCAGCGTGATCACCTGAGCCGGTGACTGAACCATAGAACTCCCCCCATCCCATTCAATAGCAGGTTAGTTGACCGAAAATGCTGGGGCGCATCTCATCATTGCATAGCACTGCACCCAATTTTGAGTCCCGGCGAAGCATCGGCGGCAAAACTTGGGGCAATCACCCAGAGAATACCTGCGCCAATGCTTCGCCCCTACTGGGAAATTAGGGTTTGGGGGGTGTTCCGTAGGTGATATTAATGGTGCCGCCGCTAATATCGCTCAAAATTGGCCCCTGGGCATCATTAATCTGGGTCGCCTTGCCCCCAAACACCTGCTGCACATTGCGCCCCTGGGTATTGTCCACCTGGATTTCCTGGTACACCGCCGCCGCCAGCGATCGTACCTCCCGATCGAAATCTGGCTCCGCCTTCATGGTGCGCTTGAGGTGGTAATTTAACGTCTCTTCCGCATCTTCCAGATCCCCTGGGGCTGAGTCCAACGCCGCCAAAACCTCATCCTTGCCCTGAAACTTCGCCACCACCACCTGACGCAACTGGTTCAGCTTCTCCAGCCCCGCCTCCGTCAGCTTTTCCGTGCTGGTTTCCAACGCCTTATTCAAAATCAGGGACACGATCGCCCCCACGGTCAACGTTACGGGATCCATACGCCCCTTGCTCCTTTACCTCGGTTTTGTCTGCAATACAGCACCAGAATAGCGAAAATCCAGACCTTTGCCCCCTGGGGAAGGGGTTTGGGGGCACGATCGCCAAAAAACAAACCCCCACCCAGCCTTAACCGGGATAGGGGTTCGTTGCGATCGCTTAAGGAGAGGGGTGGCATCCAGGGGGGCTACAGTGGAAAAAGCCAGCAACCCCGCCTAAAGGGACTAGCCCAGCAGAACCTTCGCCCGATTGGCTATGGCCTGGGCCGTCAGACCATTGAAGGCAAACAACTGCCCCGCTGTGGCTGTGGTTTCCCCGCGCTTCCAGGCCAGCAGATCCCGTGGGGCCGTGCTGCGCAACAAAATTGGCTCCAGCATCGCCCCGGCTCCCCCGGTCACCGCAATCACCGCATCTCCCCCAAACAGGGCGTTATATTCCGCATCGGTCAAAAATCCCCCGTCTGGCTCCGAGCAGGTATCCCAGGCCACATCAGACGGACGATACAGACGACGGGGATTCACCACCGACACAATCCGGCTGCCGATGCCCTGTTCCTGGAGGGCCTGGGCCGCCTCATAAACAGGCAGCAGCATCATATCCCCCAGCACCCCAAAGACCACGGTTTTATCGCCGGGGAGTTCCTGAAGGACGATCGCCCCCCGCTCCAGGGCCTCTTGGCTTTGGGCGAGGGTGGTGCGGATGGGCAGGGGAGACTTGCTGGCGGTGATGGTGATGCCTTTGTTGACCTGCCCCAAAGCCCAGCTATAGCAGGCTTGGATACTATTGGCATCCGTGGGGAACAGGCAAAAAGTATTACCGTTGCGCATCATGGCCGCAAAGTAGTTTTCCACTTCCGGGCGCTGGTGGGTCCAGCCGTTGCGCCCCTGTTCCAAGGCTCCGGCGGTGAAGAGGCACACCGTGGCGGGGGTGGGGCGGCGCAGTTCCGCCATGGCTTGGCAGACGGTTTGCCAGATGGGGAGACCGTTGATGGCGAAGGATTCGTAGGAACACCACAGGCTGCGGGAACCCAACAGGGACAGGGCCGCCGCAAATCCGGCGCAAGCATCTTCGCTGAGGGGTTCATAGACTTGGCCCCCCGGTTCCTGGAAGTAAATGGGGTCGGGGGTGGGGTGGACGATTTTGAGGGCTTGGTTAATGTTGTTGATCCCCGATGCGGCGTTGCCATCGGCATTGGTGACCACGAAATCCCGATCGCGCCCCCCCACATAACCGACGATCGCCCCCATGGCAGTGGTGGCCACCTGTTTATCCCCCACGGCATATTCCACCACGGGCAAAGTCCCCAAATCCACCAGGGGACGGGTAAATTCAGTGACCACGGTTTGGGCAGCAGGCCCCCCGCCCGCCCGTGCATAGGTGGTGCGCACGAGATCCCAGGCAGCAGGGGAGAGGGCGCGGGTTTTGAGGGCGGCGGCAATGTAGTCACGATCGACCGTATCCCCTGGATAGAGGTTATGGGACTGGGCCCCCCGCTTATGCACCCCGGCTCCCTTGAGTTGCTTGAGGATCAGCACCGTGAGCGTCCCCCCTAGGGCGGATTCGGCAGCGGCGGCGACCCCTTCCAAAACCCCCTGGGTAAAGGCGAGGCGCTGCTCCCAGCTAAAGGCGGTGCTATCCACAAAGGCTCCGGGCTGGTTTTGGTCGTCAAAATCCTTGGCATCCACCAAAATCACCCGCTCAAAGCCGTTCCCCTGCCAATAGGCCACCATGGCCTCGTTGCTTTGGGTGGAAACCATGCTGTGGTGTTCCTGGGAATAGCCGTTCCACACCAGCACCGGCAGGAAGTTGGTCACCGTGGGGTAGGCGGTGTGGAAGTGGGCCATGCTGCTCATGATGTAGGGTTCCCCTAGGCCCCCATCCCCAATGGTCACGGGGAACAGTTTGCCAGGGTTGAGGAACGCCCCCGCCATGGCGAAATGTTGCCCTTGCCCCAGGGGGCCCGCTGGGTTCAGCAGGCCAGGGATAAAGCCGGACAGGTGCCCCAACAGGCCATGGGTTTCCCGGAAGCGATCGCAAAACTGCGCCATGGTGTGGATGCCCATTTGTTCCAGGGAGCTATCGAGGAACACATGGCTATAGAATCCGGGGGCATGGTGGCCCACTTCCGTCATCAGGTTTTTGTGGCCCAGCAACACGAGGGCGGCGATGGCTTCGGCGCAACTGGCAAAACCGCCGGGATGGCCGGATTCTTTGCTGGCGGTGACTTGCAGGGTCAAATAACGCAGGGCATCCGCCACCAACAGGGTTTGGAACACCGCCGCCGGATCCTGGGGGCTGGCAATGGCGCTTTGTCCTTCCCCAATGGCCGGATTTTGGCCATGTTGCTCAAAACCGGGGGGATTTTCGCCAAAATGAAGAATACCGTCGCAAAAGGGAGGGGGAGTGATGGTCATGGGGATGTGGTAACACCTGCATGGATAACTGCGTCTGGGGTTGAGGGGCGATCGCTGAGGCTGCGCAACCCTTAACCTTGGGGTTATTTTAACGTCAGTTCGGTTGCACATCCCTGGTTTCTTCTCCAGTCCCCACCCCCCCAAAGAACCTAGGGCCGGGTTTCTCCCAAAACCTAGGGCGATCGTCCCCCCACCCCAATAAACCCGCCCTCTTGATGACCCATCCCCAAAAATCAAACGTAGGGGCGGGTTTCTCCCAAAACCTAGAACGATCGTCCCGAAACGCCAAAAAACCCGCCCTCTTGATCACACATCCCGGCGATCGTCCCGAAACCCCAATAAACCCGCCCTCTCCCCAAAAATCAAACGTAGGGGCGGGTTTCTCCCAAAACCTAAAACGATCGTCCCGAAACCCCAATAAACCCGCCCTCTTGATGACCATCCCGGCGATCGTCCCCCAACCGCAATAAACCCGCCCTCTTGATCACACATCCCGGAGATCGTCCCGAAACGCCAAAAAACCCGCCCTCTTGGGTAATTGACCCATCCGGTAGGGGCAAACCCCCCGTGGTTGCCCCAAACCCTCGGCGATCGTTCCAAATTGAGATGCACCCTGACACCCGCTAGATCGGCAAACGGTTATGGGCAAACGGTTATGGGCAAACACTTATAGGCAAGGGCAAATGGTTATGGGCAAACACTTATAGGCAAACACTTATAGGCAAACACTTATGGGCAAACACTTATAGGCAAACAGTTATAAAATATTGTTAATCTCAATCCCCCCAGGGAAATAGGGAGGTATCTGGCCTCCTGGGATTCCCTGCCCTGTTCGATCGCCCTTTTTCCCTGCAACCCTTCCATGCAACCCTCTGACCCGAACAAGTTTACTGAAAAAGCCTGGGACGCGATCGTAGCCTCCCAGGAAGTGGTGCGCCGCTATCGCCAACAACAGCTAGAAGTGGAACACGCCATGATTGCCCTGCTGGAAGGGGAAGATGGCACCGCCGCAACCTTGCTGACCCAGGCAGAAGTGGATCCCGTGGGGCTGTTGCAACAAATTGAAGACTTTGCCCGCCGCCAAATGCGCAGCGTGGCCGGGGGAACCCAGCTTTATTTGGGGCGCAGTTTGGATGAATTGCTCGATCGGGCGGAACAGGCGCGATCGGTGTGGCAAGACGAATACATTGGGGTTGAGCATTTATTGATGGGTTTTGTGGAGGACGATCGCCTGGGGCGACGGCTTTGCCAGGGCTATCAATTGGATGCCAAAACCCTCCAAACGGTGATTAAAACCCGCCGCGCCAACTTAGCCAAAGCGCGGGAGCCTCGCATGGAAGCCCAATCTGCTGCCCTGGAAAAATATGGCCAGGATCTCACAGAATTGGCCAAACAGGGCAAATTAGATCCCGTCATTGGCCGGGATGATGAAATTCGCCGGGTGGTGCAAGTGTTATCTCGCCGCACCAAAAATAACCCCGTTTTAATTGGGGAGCCAGGGGTGGGCAAAACGGCGATCGCCGAAGGATTAGCCCAACGCATTATTAAGGGAGATGTGCCAGAATCCCTCAAGAATCGCAAGCTGATTACCCTCGATATGGGTTCAGTGATTGCCGGGGCTAAGTATCGCGGAGAATTTGAAGATCGCCTGCGATCGGTGATGCGAGAAGTGATGGATTCCGAGGGGCAAATTGTCCTTTTTATTGATGAATTACATACAGTAGTCGGAGCCGGGGGCGGTCAGCAGGGATCCGCCATGGATGCGGGAAATTTGCTCAAACCCCTGTTGGCGCGGGGGGAATTACGCTGCATTGGAGCCACCACTTTAGATGAGTTTCGCAAATTTATTGAAAAAGATCCGGCCCTAGAACGGCGTTTCCAACAGGTGATGGTTCATCAACCTTCAGTGGAAGATACCATCTCGATTTTGCGGGGTCTTAAGGAACGCTATGAGTCCCACCATGGGGTGACCATTTTAGATTCTGCCCTGGTGGCGGCGGCGAGTTTATCTAATCGTTACATTAGCGATCGTTGCCTCCCCGATAAGGCCATTGACTTGGTGGATGAAGCCGCTGCCAAATTAAAAATGGAAATGACCTCCCAACCGGAGGAACTGGAAAACCTAGGGCGGCGCATTAAACAGTTAACCATCGAAAAACTTTCCCTAGAGGGGGAAGAAAATGCCGCGATCGCCAGCAATACCCCCTTCAAAACCTCCCAGGATCGCATCGATCGCCTGGTTCAAGAAATTTCCCTGCTCCAGGGCAAATATGATGATCTCAATGGCCAATGGGAGTCCGAAAAAGCCCTCATTGAATCCATCAACCAAATTAAAAAAGAAGAAGAGCAACTGCGGGTTTTAATTGACCAGGCGGAACGGGATGCGGATCTCAATAAAGCCGCTCAATTAAAATATGGGCGCATGGCAACCCTAGAGCAGGAAAAAATCGAAAAAGAAGCCCAACTGTTGACCATGCAGGAAGCAGGAACCACCCTGCTGCGGGAGGAAGTCACCGATGGGGACATTGCAGAAATCGTCGCCCGCTGGACCGGAATCCCCGTTAATCGGCTGTTGGAATCCGAGCGCCAAAAGCTGTTGCAATTAGAGCAGGTTTTACACCAGCGGGTAATTGGCCAAGGGGAAGCGGTTTCTGCGGTGGCGGCAGCAATCCGGCGGGCACGGGCAGGGATGAAAGATCCCGGACGGCCCATCGGTTCGTTTTTATTTATGGGCCCCACGGGGGTGGGCAAAACCGAGCTAGCCCGTGCCCTCGCCCATTGCCTCTTCGACAGCCAAGATGCCCTCGTGCGCATTGATATGTCGGAATATATGGAGAAGCATTCCGTGGCACGATTGGTGGGCGCTCCTCCCGGTTATGTGGGCTATGAAGAAGGGGGGCAACTGTCAGAAACCGTGCGGCGCAAGCCCTATTCCGTGGTGCTATTGGATGAGGTGGAAAAAGCCCACCCGGATGTGTTTAATATCCTGTTGCAGGTGTTGGATGATGGGCGCATTACGGACTCCCAGGGGCGAACCGTGGATTTCCGCAATACGGTGATTGTCATGACCAGCAATATTGGCAGCGAACACATTTTAGATGTGGCGGGAGATGATGGCCAATATGAGGAAATGCACAAGCGGGTGATGGATAGTTTGCGCCGCCATTTTCGCCCGGAATTTCTCAACCGCATTGATGATTTAATTCTATTCCACTCCCTCGATCGGGGCCAATTGCGGCAAATTGTCACCATCCAACTCAAGCGCATTCAATCCCTTTTAGCCGAACAAAAAATCACCATTGAACTGACTCCAGCGGCGCAAAATCACATTACCGAGGCGGGCTATGATCCCACCTATGGAGCGCGACCCCTGAAGCGGGCAATTCAGCGGGAATTGGAGAACCCGATCGCCACGAAACTATTAGAAAATGCCTTCACGGAAGGGGATACGATCGTGGTGACCGTGCGGGATGGGCAACTGCATTTCGGCAAACATTTCCCCGACCCGGAAGCCCCTTCCCCGGAAGCAACCCCCACCCCAGGGGAAGCGCCCCCCCCGGCCCAGGCTTCCCCCCGCACCGCCAAGGCTAAGGCATCCCGTCCTTTCATGGGGTTTAAGGCGGGCAACCGTCTCCCCAAGGATATGGGCATGGCTCAGGCTACGATCGCCATTCAATCGGAGGTGGTGGAAGACTGGGACGATGACCTAGATGAGGATCTTGATGACGATCTAGACTAAAGACCCTCACCCTAAATCCCTCTCCCAAGGGATGTTTTTGAAGGTCTCTTGTTGGGTTTCGTTCCTCAACCCCACCTACGGGTTAGAGTTTTTTCGGCGTAGGTTAGGTTGAGCTTCTGGGGGTTTTTGGGGGTTCTCGATGATTTAACGGTGCGAAACCCAACAGGGGATGTTTTTGAAGGTCTTTTGTTGGGTTTCGTTCCTCAATCTAACCTACGGGTTAGAGTTTTTTCGGCGTAGGTTGGGTTGAGCTTCTGGGGGTTTTTGGGGGTTCTCGATGATTTAACGGTGCGAAACCCAACAGGGGATTTTTTTAAAGGTCTCTTGTTGGGTTTCGTTCCTCAACCCAACCTACGGGCTAGAGTTTATTTTGGCGTAGGTTGGGTTGAGCTTCTGGGGGGGTTTGGGGGTTCTCGATGATTTAACGGTGCGAAACCCAACGGGGGATGTTTTTGAAGGTCTTTTGTTGGGTTTCGTTCCTCAACCCAACCTACGGGCTAGAGTTTTTTTGGCGTAGGTTGGGTTGAGCTTCTGGGGGTTTTTGGGGTTTCTCGATGATTTAACGGTGCGAAACCCAACGGGGGATTTTTTTGAAGGTCTCTTGTTGTGTTTCGTTCCTCAATCTAACCTACGGGCTAGAGTTTTTTTGGCGTAGGTTGGGTTGAGCTTCTAGAGTCCTGGGCACGGGGCAGGCAACGCGAAAACCGAGGTTGTTGAACCGAATGTCGCGCGAAAACCTGCTCCGAAAGGCAGAACGGCAACCCCCCGGACGATTGACCCAAGAGCCGCCTCTTATTTTTTTAGTAGCACTATTGTTCTTATTGAGCGAAGCACTGCCATCCTCTGGAGCACCCTCATAATTGTCGTACCAGTCGTCTTGGCACCATTCCCAGACATTACCGTGCATATCAAGAAGTCCCCAGGCATTAGCAGCTTTGAGAGATCCGACAGGTGTGGTTTTCTCCCGATAAACACCTTTGCGACCTCGACCATAGGTATAGTTGCCATTGTAGTTCACCACGTCAGTGTTCAAGGTCTCACCAAAGTGGAAGGGTGTGGTGGTTCCGGCACGGCAGGCATATTCCCACTGGGCTTCGCTGGGTAAGTGGTATTCTCGCTGGAAACGCTGGCTTAATCGAGCACAGAACTCTGTTGCGTCATCCCAAGAAACCTTCTCGACTGGGAGGCTGTCTCCTTTGAAGTAAGACGGATTAGGCTTTAGATCTCGCTGCACTTTGTCCCAACCGGCTACGATGCGCCACTGGGCTTGGGTGATGGGGGTCCGCCCCAGGTAGAAGGGGGGAACTGTGACACGGTGTTGGGGGTGTTCATCGTCACCTGAATCCTGTTCGGTGTCTGGAGCACCCATAAGGAACTCCCCTCCCGGAATGGCTATCATTTCGAGACGGATGCTCTCTTCTAGAAGCTCAATAAAGCCTGTCGTTGTATCTTGATAACGCTCCTGTTCGCTCCCGTCTGGGTTGAGCTTCACCACGGTGTAGGTAAACTGCGTGGAAGGGAGAGAGTCTTCAGGAGTGACTTCTATTTCCTCTTCCTCAACGAGTTGGGCGACGGTGTAGTCGATAGTCTCGAAGGGAAGTGGAGTGACCTCTGGGTCTGGGTCGGGAACAGTTTCTAAAGTGCCCAAAGTTACGTCTAGGGGTTCAAACCTGAGTGAATTGCCCGTTTCTAGGGCTAGATCGGCTGGGGACTGTGCCATCAGTCGATCGGCCACGGCCCCAAAGTCTCCTCCCAACCCCCGAAGGATATTGGCAGTGACCGTTGCAAAAGCCTGTAAAAACCTAGTTTCCGACGGATTTGAACCCTCACTAGGCGTTCTCAACAGTGCCCGGAACTGTTGCACGGATTTACCCAATCCTTGGGCAACGTACAGCGAAACCCGATTCAGAACCTCTTGGGTTTCTAGGTATGACCCCGATCGCAGCCGTTCCCGCACCGCTTCATCCACTAACTCATAGGCAATCTTCTCAGCATTCTCAAAATCAGAAGTCTCCGCGCCGCTCACCTTCAGCAAACTGCTCATAAACACTTCCGCCACATGAACCGTTCTGGCCTGGGGCAACATGGTGCGGCGAATTAGGCGCACGATCGGCAGGGTAATGACCGGAGCCGCCGTGAGGAGAGTGGCCAACTGGCGGGCAAGGGGCGAAGCCCGGAGGATAAAGGTATCCAGTCGATCGTCCACCGTAGCAGGGTCGGCTGAAGGACGATCTGAAGGCGAGGAGGCCGGTGCAGCGTCCCAGACAATGCCGAGGCTTCTCTCACGGCGATCGCCAGCTAACATTCCCGCCCACCGCTGCAACGCTTGCGGCTCCACGGGCACCACGGGGAGATAGGGCAAGTCCTCCACCTGCCGTTGTGCGGTTCCCAAGCGAGACCGATCCCAAACCGACAGAACCGCTGGCTTGAGGGTGCTATTGGCAGCGTTAGCGGTTGTACTTTGGAACTCTACGGTGATCGATCGGGCTAAAGCAGTCCGAGACCACAGCCGCGCTGGGAAGACCTGAAACACAACGGTGGGTAGCCGCTTAGCCCAAAGCTGGACTATTCTCTGCATCTGGCCATTGTGCCAACTGGCCCCAACACAGTCGCTGAGAATCACAATTAAACGACGACGATCGCCAGTCAGTAATTCACTGGGCTGATGGCACACTGTTTTGTTGCGGGAGACAAACCGTAAGTTCCCCTCTTGGTTTTCTAGAAACCAGATCCGCACATCTCGAAATTGACCATAACGGCAGAGAAGACGGTGTAGATCGTCCGCAAAGCGCTGCCAAAGACACATGGAGGGGTGTTTATCAAACACTAAAGCGACATCCCACCATAATTCTTCCGATGGTCGCAGCACAGGCTGCCAAATGCCTGTCTCTGCCACACTGTCCACCGTAGCCCCTTCATCTAAAATCTTGGCTTGACCCACAGCCGCCTTTTGGGCCAGAATTCGGAGCGCTCTAGCAATTTCTAAGGGATTCGTAATCCCTGGAGCATCAGGCACAGAGATGGGGCGGTAATTATCTGGGAGTTTCAGACCATTGGCGAGTTCTGGCACCAAGTCTGCGGTAGGTGAGTCAGATTGGGGTGGCGTAGAAGGTGTTGAGTCTTCTGATGAGGAGTCCTCTGAATCTTGAGGGAGCGGGCCTGGGGTAGAACTTGAGTCCTCTGGTGTAGGCTGTTCGTCAGCAGGTTTTGCTGTTACGTCAATAACCCCACTTTGGACGATCGTTGCCGCCAGCCACATTACTTCTGCAATCTCGGTTCCGGTCAATCCCTGTTTCGTGATTGACTTCGGTTGACCGAGCGCCATGGTGAGCTTTTGCAGTGCTGGGCTGAGGGTTGAATCTGCCACTAATTTTCCTCACTCAAGCCTTTCAGGAGTAAGTTCTCTAGGGCTTCGCGCTCTGCTGGGGTTTCGGGCCGTACTTCACGGGTCAGGAGATAGACCACATTCAAAAGCTGATCCGTCGCCACATCTGCCGTTTCGGAAGCGCCCCGATTCATAAACGCTTCCACTAACTTGGCAGCCTCGGCTTCCAACCGAGACCACCGTTGCTCATCTAAGCCTCGCTTGAGGTGAGATTCCACAATATTGGTCAGTGCAGTTCTATTTTGGCTGGGATCGGGCATTCGTAACCGTAAGCAGCGCCGCAGAAACGCGGGAGGGAAGTCCCGCTCCCCGTTACTGGTCATGATCACCAAGGGAAACTGATAACAAGTGACTTTGCCACCTTGGATGCTGGCCGAAACATCAGCATCGGCAGTGCGGACTTGGACCTGCTGAAATTCAGCTTCATCTTTGCAGCGCACTAGCTCAGGGATTTCATAGCTGCCTTCTTCAAATAAGTTCAGCAAATCATTGGGCAAATTAATATCGCACTTGTCAATCTCATCCACCAAAAGCACCCTCGGTAGGGGCCAAGGCAAAAAGGCGCTTCCCAAGGGACCAAGGCGAAAATAGTCGCCCATGGAGCGCTCGCGCTGAAGTTGGGCATCTTGGAGGCGGGCAACGGCATCGTACCGATAGAGGGCATCGGTTACGGTCGATCGGGCATTAACGGGCCAAGAGAGAACTACGCCGAGTTGCAGTTCGTGGGCGATCGCATAGGCCAGGGAGGTTTTCCCGGAACCGGGCTTCCCGGTGACTAACAAGGGTCGCCGCAGATGTAGCGCCGCATTCACAGCATGGAGCACATCTGTATATTCTTCGCCGATTTTGAAACTGACTCCCCGTTCCTGTCCCCGTAGGTCGTTCTCGCTCAAAGCTTGGATCTGCTCCCACCGTTGCTGGGCCTCCCCAGCGATCTCCTGAAAATCACTGTGTTTCATAAACTGCCGCCAGCCGGGAGCCTCTGGCATCGCTTCGATGCTTAAGGGCTGGGATTTCCCATTGCCAAGGAATTTTTGCCAATTTGTGGGGCTAGGATCTGTCATGGGGGATATCCTCGTCAGTTTAGGAGCCAGAATTAAGCACTGGGCCAAGCAAAGAGTTCTTCTTCTTTGGCAGGGGGTACAGGAGGCAGGTAGCGGGGATCTTCGTACAAGACTCCCACACAACCGGCTGCTGAGCCAACATTGCGCTGGACTTGGCGGACCCCACGGATGTGATCTAAGAACTGGAAGCGATTGCCTCGAATCAAATGAGAGAAGCAGTTTTCGATCGTCGGTATATCTAATTGGCACTCACTCATCCAAAGCGCAAGGGGAATCCCTGCTTTCACCAGCCTCTGCCAGTTGGATTCATAGTCTGGTCCTGGCTTAAGCCAATCCCCATAGCATTGCACTCCTGCATACCGGTCCCAGTTCAAATCCCCAGCCTTGGGGTCACGGCTATCCAGCCAATCCAGGACGCTCAGAGAGAAGCCCTGCGCATCAGGGCAACAACCTTGGAACTTTTGCCAGCCGCGTTTGAGAGCATTGTGGAGATCCGCTGCATCGCTATTATCAGGATCGAAGCGATCGGAGCAACCCAATACCAACACGCGGTCTTGAAGAATCGTTGATTGCTCACCACACCAGTCGCTGAGAGGATTACTGAGTAAGTCAACGGGTACAAACAGGGCAATCGTCAGCTTCCACGGCATCAACGGGTCTGGAAAGAGGGTGGGGAGTTTGGGGAGTACCGCATTAATGTACTTGGTTAAAAACTGCGGAAACTGACTTTGAGCAACTGGGATCTCCTCTTTTAGTGGAGGGATCGTCTTAATTTTGTTGTTTTCTGTATCAAGATAGTGAATATAGGACGAGACTCTAAAAACTGGAGGAGTACGCTCCCGCCAAAAGACTGCAAACACCAGATAAACAGTACCGGGGTCTTCTTGGCAGTTGAGATCGGCCAATTCTGGGGGAATCGATCTGGTTACCTGATCACGGGTGATGCTGGTATCAGTCCGCGACTCTGGTCTGGGGAAAGCGGTGCTAGGAATCAGTTGTTGATCGGGAGGGAGTTCGGCAATTTCCGCTGTGGTCAGAGAGCGGCAAATAATCTGAGTGCCACACCCAGCAATCACGGCCTCCATCAATGCTGAACCCGCTGGATCATGATCCAGAAGCCAACCGATCGACAGTACCTCTATCACCTCCCCTCGAAACTCCTCAAACCCTTGGGTGACAATGCCCGCCAACAAACCATTATCTGTAAAAACCGGAGAACCGGAGAACCCCTGCCATGCTTTCATGCCTGTGCTGGGAACCTTACCCTGGATCTGGAATTCCGCCAGGGCTGGATTCTTGATGGAGTTCAGTAATTTAAGCTGGCCTTGCAGCGGATAGTCTTCATATTGCCCGTTAGTTGCTCTAAAAGCCGGAAATCCACAGGAATGGCAGGAAATCGCCTGATCGGGGTCTAGTCGGGCGATGGGGGGGATGGCAACCTCTCGATCGACATAGTAATGCGGAGTTGCTCGATCGAAAAAGACCAAAGCAATATCAAACTTCTCATTAGTCCAGATGTGGCTTGATGGCAGCCAACGATCGGAATGCGTTGGAAAATCCCCCAGTAAGCGAAAAATGACCCCCGTTTCAGGACAGTCTTTCACCACATGGTAGGCCGTCAGTAAGCAGCCGGAACAGAGCAAATAACCCGTTCCCCGCGATGACGTTGCAGCGACCCATATTTCCGCAAGCTGTGTCTTCACCAGTGCCATTGCACTCTATCTCTCTACTTCTAATGGCATAGACCTAGCGGGGTTTCTTGGCCCCTGTTTCGGCAACTTGGAGCGGGCCACCTTGAGCGTTGGTGGGATTGAGGGTGAGTTTGACGGTGTGGGTGGTGGCGCGGGAGTGTTGGACTGTGCCCTCTCCGGAGACTTCGGCTTCGATGACCCAAACATTGAACCCAGCGCTGACCCCTGAGGTGCCGCTCCTTTCTTGGGCGATTTCCACCTGGAACTCTAGCTCGATCGGCCCTAGCTCAAACTTAATGTCTTCGTTCTCGCCTGCCTTAGCGGCTTTCACAATCTCACGGCGGATGGTTTGAATTGCCTCAGCAATGGGGATGTTGGCCATATTTCTCTCAGGAGGAGGGGGAAGGATCGTCTTGCTGTTGGGTTTCAGGGACTCAGCCTAACCTACGGGGTTAAACGCGGCAGAGCGCCAAAACGGCGCATTAGTTTAATTTAGCAGAGGAGCGCGGCCAAAATCAGGACAGAATGCACTCGCTAGGGGAGGCCCGCAAAACAAAGCCGCTACAATGGGGCCATATCCCGCCCGGAAGACTGCCGATGATTGCTACTGCTGCCCTGCCCAAACGCTATAGCCTTGATGAGTACCGCTTGCTTGAGGAGAGCGCCGAGGTGCGCCATGAGTTCCACGATGGAGAGGTTGTGCCGATGACAGGGGGGACGGTGGACCATGCGGCGATTATTAGCAGCTTGATGTATTTGTTCAATGCCTGCCTGAAGGGGACGGGTTTTAGGGTGTATGGCGGGGAGTTGCGGGTGTGGATTCCGGAGCACAACCGGGGGGTGTACCCGGATTTGAGTGTGTTTAAGGGGAGGCCGGTGCTGAATGGGGGGCGACGGGATGAGGTGCTGAATCCCTGTTTGTTGGTAGAGGTGCTGTCAAGTTCGACGGAAGCTTTCGATCGGGGCACGAAGTTTCGGTTTTATCGTTCTTTGCCCAGCTTCCAAGATTATGTGTTGGTGAGCCAAACGGAGCCGCTGATTGAGCATTATCACCGAGACGAGACGGAGCGGTGGAGCTACATGACCTATCAAGGGCTGGAGGCGAGTTTGGTGTTGCCGATGGGGAATGGCGACATCCCTTTGGCAGAGGTGTACCAAGGGATTGAGTTTACTGAAGCGCTGTAGCAGATCGGTAGGTTGGGTTGAGCTTCTAGAATTTTTGCCACGTCTCAACCATTTAACAGTGCGAAACCCAACAAGGCCCATGTTTGAAGGTCTCTTGTTGGGTTTTCTCTACCCAACCTACAGCTTAAATGTTTAGTCGCTTAACCGATTAATCGATTAAGTTGGTGATGGGAGATCTCTTGTTGGGTTTCGTGGCCTCAACCCAACCTACGAGCCAGAAATTTTCGGTGTTGTAGGTTGGGTTGAGCTTCTGGCACTTTTTGCCACATCTCAACTATTTAACGGCGCGAAACCCAACACAGGAGCATTTTGGGAGGTCTCTTGTTGGGTTTCGTGGCCTCAACCCAACCTACGAGCATGGGTTCCCTAAAAATCGAAGAGGGCAAAAGGGTTACAGGGCTAGAGTCCTGGGCGCGGGGCAAGCAACACGAAAACCGAGGTAGTAGTATCGACCGCCGCGCGAAAGCCCGAACCGACAGGCGGAACGGCAATCCCCCGGATGAAAGTCCCAAGACCCGCCTCTATTCACTTTTATAGTAGTACTATTGTTCTTATCCAACCAAGCGCTACTATCCTCTGGAGCACCGTCATAGTTGTCATGCCAGTCGTCTTGGCACCACTCCCAAACATTACCGTGCATTTCTGACAGACCAAAGGCATTAGTCAAGTCGTAGGAATCCACTGGAGTGGTCTGGCTAATCTTTTCCCCCTTGATCCCTTGGGAACCATAGGTTGCTGAGCAATCGTAGTTGGCGACTTCGGGGCGGAGGGTCTCGCCAAAGTGGAAGGGGGTCGTGGTTCCGGCTCGACAGGCATATTCCCACTCGGCCTCGGTGGGGAGGCGGTAGGGGTACCCAGTGTGGGCAGCTAGGCGGGCGCAAAATTCGACGGCATCGTCCCAGGAAACACGCTCAACGGGATGATTTGAGCCTTTGAAGTGGGAAGGATCGGGATCGAGGTCTTGGTTTTGCTTTGGGAAATTTGCAACGGCTCGCCATTGGGCTTGGGTGACGGGGTAGCGGCCCATCGCAAAGCTGGACACCGTTACCGGGTGCTGGGGCTTCTCGTCGTCATAATCGCCCTTTTCCCCTGGTGACCCCATCATGAAGTCCCCGCCAGGAATCCAAACCAGTTCTAGGGGTAACGCCCCTTTAGCAAGGGAGAGGGATTCTGTGTGCCGATGGATGGTGATGGTTTGGCGGTGGAGTTGGAGCGTTGGCATGGGCGGCAGAACAGTGAAAAACCGTAGGTTGGGTTGAGCTTGCAACCATTTTAGGCCCATTCCCACAAGTCAACAGCGCGAAACCCAACACAGGGATGTTTTGGGAGGTCTCTTGTTGGGTTTCGTGGCCTCAACCCAACCTACGGGCCAGAAGTTGCCGTGGTAGGTTGGGTTGAGCTTCTGGCACTTTTTGCCACATCTCGACCATTTAGCGGCGCGAAACCCAACACAGGCGCGTTTTGGGCGGTCTCTTGTTGGGTTTCGTGGCCTCAACCCAACCTACGGGCCAGAGGTTTGCAGCGTAGGTTGGGTTGAGCCTCTGGCACTTTTTGCCACATCTCGACTATTTAACGGCGCGAAACCCAACAGGGGGGTGTTTTGGGTGGTCTCTTGTTGGGTTTCGTTCCTCAACCCAACCTACGGGTGGGAGATTTTTGGTTATTCGTGGCCGATCGTGGGGGGGAACTGCACCAACTCGGATACACCCCAGTCGAGGGGATATTGATCGGCTTCAACGTAGCGGGCAAAACTGGAGTAGGGCCACGATCGAGCTTCGGTGACATAGCCATGTTTTACGGGATTGTAGTGGATATAGTCCACATGGGCGGCGAAATCTCGGCTATCTCGGATTTGATGCTCCCAAAAGCGACGTTGCCAGATGTTTCTCTCTTGTTTATGTTGTCGAGCGATGGATCGATCGGAGCCGCGATCGGCCTGACACTTGCGCGCAAAATAGCTTTTAACCAAGCGCCAACGCATGGAAAAGTCAGCATCTCCGTCGGGGAGGGTCCAAATACAGTGGAGGTGGTCCGGCAGCAGGACAAAGGCTTCGATTTGGAAAGGGTGGCGTTGTTTGACGGTGTGGAGGACAGATCGAAGTAGGTCTACATGGGCAGGTTCGCAGAGGATGGGGCGACGATCGTAGGTAACCACCGTGAAGAAGTAGGTTGCTCCGGGCGCTTGCGATCGGCGATACCGCATCAATAAATTCCAATAATCGTAGGTTGGGTTGAGCTTGCAACCATTTTAAGTCCATTCCCACCATTTCACAGCGCGAAACCTAACACAGGAGCGTTTTGGGTGGTCTCTTGTTGGGTTTCGTGGCCTCAACCCAACCTACGGGTCAGACTTTTTTGTTGCTGTAGGTTGGGTTGAGCTTCTAGATTTTCTGACGCATTTCAGCTATTTAACGGCGCGAAACCCAACAGGGGGGTGTTTTGGGTGGTCTCTTGTTGGGTTTCGTG
>Ga0129333_10002062_pt1 | contig 18577 bp, 21 predicted proteins | sample CPB6_08_DNA_FD_94474 | JGI IMG/M metagenome (GOLD analysis project Ga0129333, IMG submission 94474) | Freshwater to marine salinity gradient microbial communities from Chesapeake Bay, USA - CPBay_Sum_0.6_0.8_DNA | ecosystem: Environmental > Aquatic > Marine > Coastal | place: USA: Chesapeake... | reverse complement strand
TAAAAAATCGAATGATACCAATAAATGAAATCCATCATAGCGCCATTTTTTCCGCTCAGTGATGCAAGCCGTGGAACTCATCAACCAATCCAACTAAATGATCTAACTTTACATCTGCCCATCTAAGATTGTTTGTTCATACATATGGAAGTCGTAAATTGTCATAATGAAATGTCATCGGTGGGCTTGCCCTTGCTAGCCCCCGAGGCTTACGCTAAGGCGTTAGCCTTGCGGGTGTCATATGAAATTAATTTATACCTTTTGTGCCATAATTTCTCGTCACTGCATTCTATAGTTCTCATATGAGATCTGCATATTTATTTTCTCAGTCAATATAATAAATGTACAAAATTAAACAGTATAGTTATGATCAGGCTAAGAAACTTAACGTGAAAATCAAGCCATCAACCAAGAAGGACAAAAAAATAGATATCTTCAAGAACGATAAACTCATAGCATCCATTGGCGCATTAGGTTATTCAGATTATCCGACCTACATTCAAGAAAAAAATTTAGCCTATGCAAATCAAAGAAGAAAATTATACAAATTGAGACATAATAAAGATAGACATAAAATTAATAGTAATTCTTACTTCGCAGATAAAATCCTTTGGTAGATACCAATACTATTTTTATCAAAAATAGTATTTATATTACAAATTTTTGCACTGAGTTAACACCGATGACCAAGCCGAATGAAATGTTCTAGACCACTTTTCATTGAGTGAAATCAAAGGTACTTGGATCGAATCCTATTCTAGACGTGGATTTGAAACAAGTTTAAAAAGTTTCCTGCAAGTTCCTGTGCATTCAAACCCCGCACCGAGTGAGTTGTCAGGCTCTCAGGTGTATGGGGGCACCACAAACTTTTAAAAAAAACGACCCACCCGCCGGGAATTCAAAAAAAACTACCCGCCCAGCCGGGAATTCAAGTTGGAAAAAAAAATTAAAAAATTCCGGAAAACCCGGCGGGTGGGTCGCCCGCCTTTATGCACAAAATTAATTCCATAATATTAATTTTTAATCTAAATTAATATAATTAATGTCTAGTGTAGAAAATCCTAACCAAAAAGATTTAATAAAAGATATTGAAAAATTAAATACAAAATTAATTAAAATAAGTAACAATCATGATTTAGAGGTAGAAGAATTAGAAAAAGAAATAGATAAATTAAAACTTGAGTTAGAGTGGGTTCATCATTCATGGAACGCCGATATGGTAGAATATCAAAGAATAAGTCAACAATATGAAATATTGAAATTAGAAATTTTGGGATTACATCAAATACTCGAGAAAAATAAGATTAAATTCCTCAAATAAATAATAATACAATTGCAATAATCTTTGGCGTCATTCCATATTTCATTAATATTACGCCTGCTATTATTTGACTAGGTGAATCAATATTAATAGGTAATATAATATTTTGAGTATAATTAATACAAGGATTAATAAATAATTTCATGAAAGCTTTTTTTTTATCCACTCTTTGATTCCACATACGAATAATTTCCAATAGCTCAATTTTTTAATATGCTTATTCTCAAAAATAAATTCCAAATTTTTGATAATTGTTTGTTTTTCTTCATCGGTTAGATTTTGAAATGATTGTTCATAAATTTTCAATAACAAATCTTTCTTATCAATTCCATAAGTCTTTTTTACTTGAAATTCAATCATAGAGGCAATTAATTTTAAAAATTCAATATCTAATTTATATTCTTGTAAATTATCAAACTTGGATATCCTTTCGACAATTATATTTTTAATTTCATTAAATTTTATACTAGTTTTCAAACTGTTTTGAGGTTGAATCATAACATCCATTATATATAATAATATAGAAAATAATTTTATACTATTATATAATAATATGAGTAGTATTCCAATAAATTATACATTAACTGAAAACTATAATATAGTTAATATGAAGATAGAAATAACCCAATTAATTTTATTTACATCGGCTCAATTCCGCGTCACTTTCTTCAATGATAATAATGAAATAGTCAAATCTCAAGTCTTAATGATGAGTGGTGCAGAATATATGGCATGGTGTGATAATGACCAATATGTTATCCAATGGATTAAGAACCAGTTAGGAATTAGTTAAACTTGATACCAAGCAAATGTAGATGTTGAACTTTGATATAATGCGCATAATGTCACAGAATAAGAACCACTAGGCATAAGGGCTTGCGCTGTAGTTCCACCAGTATTTGATGAATTAAATACACTTTGCGATCCATTACCAATAAAAGAAATAGCAACAGTTGTAGTTCCAGCAGTTCTACGAAAACGAACTTTTGTTCCAACATTTGCTCCTGCTATTGTGGGTAAAGTAATTGTCGTTGCCGTTGTGACGTTGATGCTGTATATTTCATTTAGATAGTAACTTAATGTGACATTTCCAGTTATCAAACTATTTTGTGCTAATTTATATTTATTACTCAATGTAATAGTAGAGAAAGCAGTAGTTCCATTGGCTAAATTATTAAATTGTGTTTGTGCGGAACTTGTTAAACTTGATATATACCCGAAAACAGTAGTTGAAACACTATTTAATGTCCCAGAAAAGCTTATATTACCTGTTACTGACAATCCAGTGCTTGTAACTTGGGTTCTTAAAGTTGTTCCAATAAAATTATTGATTGTGCCATAAACAGCCTGTATTCCGATGCCGTTTCCAGCCAAAGTTTTTATGACTGCACAGTTAGGGGTTAAGCCCGTTGCTTCATCATACATTTCAAATCTACTATCCCCATTTTCACTCTGAAACCCACATATCAACCCACCTGCGCTCTGCGTTGTACTTCGAAAACTTGGGGCGTAGATTGGTGTTTGTGGAAATTTGATGTCGTCTAAATTAGCAATTCGAACTGAATTAAGTGTTGGTTCATTTGGACTTTGAAATGTAGCCAGTCCTGTTACAACCATTCCACCATTGACATATAGATTTGACCCCGAATCCATTGTTAAATTACTTCCACTTGTAATTGTTAAAGCTTTTGAATTAATAATATTTACATCATTTTTAAAGTCCATAATCCCAGCAAAACTACCGCCACCTAAAAATATATTATTATTAGACAAGCTAGCAAAATTATTAGTCATATATGCGGTTGTATTGTAATTAGCATCCAAATAAGTTTGTAAGACATAATTAGCCAAATTATTTTTCACATAGGCTGTTGAGGCAATAGTAGTTGAATTATCAGAACTTAGTGGTGTTGGAACTGATGGCGTACCGCTAAATGAAGGAGAAACTAATAGGGCGTATGATGACATACCACTTGTAAGTTGATATGATGATAAATTGGATTTCACATACGCAGTGCTAGCAATTCTAGTGCTATTATCAGAACTGAGTTGTGTTGGAACTGATGGCGTACCGCTAAATGAAGGAGAAACTAATAGGGCGTATGATGACATACCACTTGTAAGTTGATATGAACTTAAGTTAGATTTCACATATGCAGTTGATGCAATTCTAGTTGAATTATCAGAACTTAGTGGTGTTGGAACTGATGGTGTACCACTAAATGAAGGAGACACTAATAGGGCGTATGATGACATGCCCGCTGTTGTTTGATACGATGATAAATTACCTTTGACATAAGCAGTTGTGGCAACTTTTGTACTATTATCTGATGTAAGAGCAGTTAAGAAATAATTTTCGCCTGTCCATGTGTTATCTTGATAAATTCCCCCAAATTCCGTATATGAATATAAACCATTAGATTGAGCCCAGCATACACCAGAACTTCCAACGCATACTAATTCAGTAAATGGTTTATTACTATCAATATTTATGAAAGTGTTATCTATTCCAGTTGTATTATCAGCTATTGTTTGTCCCGTATTTGCATATATACTCACATTTGGGAATGTTGATGTAGACCCATAGAAAAAAGTAAATTTGGTTCCAATACTTGAACTATTTGCTAATGGTAATGTGATTTGACCATTATTTGGAAAAGATGATGATATACATACATACTCACCAGAATTAAAAGCCAATGTAGTAGCAGCACTTATAGTTTGAACTTTTGATAATATATTTTTATTATTCAATATTATATCACCATTGAATGAACTATTACCATTAACATCTAAATTATAAGTTGTTGAACTGTTTTTATCCTTATTTATCATCAGTCGACCATTATTATTAATATATGTATCACCTCTTAATTCTGTTTTACCATCATTTCTCAATGATACATTGTCAGAATAGCCCGACCCCTGACTAATCGTATTATTCCCACGAAACCAGGATTCATAATATTTATTATAACTCATATTATATTATTTGAGAAATATTTTTTACCATTGATTTAAAAAACTTAATTGATTAAATGCAGAATATGGCAATCCATTAATATATATTGTTGAAGTTAAGCCGCCAATATTAATATTATTTCCTGATATATTAATTGTTGTTGAATTTGGTTGTATATTTGTTGTTGTTAATGTTGAACAAGTTATTTCACCAGTACTTTTTAATTCAACCGCATTTGATACACCGTTACTTATATTCAAATTATTAACGAATTGTGTATAAGGTCCCGATAGCCCGGTTCCAGTAGATTGATACATTGTTTTAGTTTGTAATGTAGACACTTGCCCATCTAATGTGGCTACAGAAGCTACTAAACCTGTGACAGTTGCATTAGTAGTTGCTAATGATGCAATAACACCAGCAGTAGCCGCAGCATTAGTTGCGATCCCAGTAGATAAACCAGCAGTAGCATTATCGATGTATTGCTTTGCAGTTGTGATTGATCCATCATTATTTGTACCGCAATCACCTACTCTTATTACGATCTCGTTTGTGACATCAGAACGTGACCAACTATCACTTATTAATCTATATGATGATAAGGCATTATTTGTTGCATAATTATTTAATACTGATGATAAATATGATGATAAAACATAATTATTTAATTGACTTGTCAAATAACTTGATGTAACATATGAACCAAAGTTAATTAATTGATTATTAATATATAAATTTGTTCCATAGATATTTGTGGAAGTCTGATTAGTATCAATTATTGAATTAGCATTTATAGTATCTGCATCAATTGTAATTAAACCGTTAATATTCTCAGAATTTAATTTATTCATAATATATTATATTATAGATATTATTTTCTATAATATAGTATATAAAATGTCAAATATTTCAACAAATAGTTTAGAAACCAAGAGTTATACATTATTTTTATCATCCACTGATAAAATAAGTGGGACTAATAATAATGCAACCTTTAATATCAATTGGGATTCATTTTTACCTCGGGATTATGATACTTATAAAGTATCCTTTAGTCTACAAACAGCCGGTGGATTATACAAAGATAGTTCATTCTATGTAACACCAGCCGCATATAATACAACAACAGCTACTATCGTAAATAATATATTAACATTTACATCTGCAAATTTAAGTGCACAAACATTTTCAGGTAATTTAGCAATCGGACAATTAATTACAGGTTATAAAACAGATGCTTCACCAATCACAAAAACATATTATATAACTGGTATGAATGGAAATACAGGTAGTTATACTGGAAATGCTAATTATTATATCACAAATAATGGTGAGAATATTACACTTAATACATTTCAAGGTAATCAAATATTTAGTGGATTGAAATTACAATTAAATTTTAAGGGTAGATCATATTCATTTGATTCAAGTAATGAATCACAATCTAACACTCTTGGTTTTGCTCAGAGAGATATACAAACTGGTAATAGCTCATCGAATTCATTTTCAACATTTTATTTACAATTTGCACCAAAAACTATTAGTAGACCAACTGATAATCAAATAACATTATCATTTTATAATTTAAATTATCCTAATGTTTTTTTGACTGATACTAATACAACAGGTTCACAATTAAGTGATATGACAGGATGGAATATTATATTAGAGTTCACACCCGTGTTATCAAGTCAAAACAGTTATCACTTAAGCAAAACAGCTTTTTAATATGGATTATGCCTTCTTTCTAGAGGTGAGTAAACTTTTTTTTCTTTTTCAGAATGATTAACAGAATGTCTTGTATTTCCTTTTTTACTATTCTTACTGAAATAGCTTTGATTTACTGAAGATTTTTGAAAATACCTATTAGAAGGTTTATCAGATTTACTAAAATATTTCATTTTATATAATATATTTTAGAAAATAATTTTTTTATAATTAATTAAATTCAAATTTAAAATCTAATCGATAGAAGACCTGTTTCATCTTTTACAAGGATATGATCATAATTAGCAAAGAAATTTAATATAAATGCAGTTCCAGTGGCAGTTGAAATTGTGCATTCAAAAAATGTTTGAGCTGACAATGTGTTGTAGCCATTGATGATAGTTTGATTTCGTTGAGCATAAGTCTCTAAGTTTTGAGCTATAGCAAAACCATTTTTAAAACTATTTGCGGCTGTATTTAATGCAATAACACCACCACTACCAACTGCACCATTTGCATTTTCATTGACATTGTAATAACTGAATGGCAAGCATCCAGAATAAAATGGGGTGTTTAACGAGTGGAAATATTTTTGTATTTCCATGTAGCCTTCTGCATATCCTGAAGCATTCTGACCAGTACTTGATGATAATACAACTGGTCTAGATGGAATCAAAGCAGATCCAATTCTAAACCAGTAGGTTTCGATGTTAAAATTAGATCGTGAAGTGATTGAATATGATTCAGCGCCAGCCGCGGTAGAGGCAATTTCAGTTCCACGTCTAGGACATAAGATTAATCCCTTAGTTGATGCAAATCTTTGAGGAACCAAACAACTAAATTGACCACTTTGACCTGCTGGAACTGTAGACGTATAATGTCTGAATGAGTTTCCATGTAAAAATAATGGACCATTTAATGGTGACACACTATTGATAATTGCTAATGAGTCTGATTCTAATTCTACATAACATAATTCTAATTCTACACCAGTGATCGCCCAAGAAACTTTAGTTGCGTTGGTATTCGCATAGACCATACCTTGATTTGTTGATTCAAATACAATTTCACATCGGATATCATCTGACAAAAATCCGACTGGTAACATCTTATCTAAACCCATACCTACAACACCTGATAAAAGAGGCATACAAACTGTTAATCTATTATTTGTGCCTGCTGCTGAAAATGCAGTTGCATTACTTACACCTAATACGGCACCATTTCGGATATTATCCAAATCATATGCAATTGCATTGAATCCAAAGATCGATGATGCACCTAATCGATCAGTGGCAGACATATTAAAATCTGTTAAAAAGTTGTACAAAACATTGTATTGTTGTACGGTTTCTAATAAATTTGATCCATGAAATACATCTAATCTATTGATTACACAGGCACCAGTGCCATCAATAGTTATACTATTATTAGTATCTTGATTCCAGATGGTATATTTAATATAACTTTGCTGTGTATCTAAAAATGTGCCTTTTCTACCGCATGGTATGTACATTATACAAGTGTCACTAGGTGCAAAAATTGATTTATTAGTCGGGGTCACTGACACACGATAAGATTTAGCATTTGCTGAGTTAGGCTTTAATGTAAAAAGCAGGTCATCTGTTAATCCAACATTATTGGGCATTAAACCTTGATTATCAGTCATGTATATAATTAAGATTAGATATTATTTTTAATAAATCTAAATATAAATTTATTGATCATAATTTAAAATATTTTGAAATGTGTTCAAATAACTAAATCTTTCTATATCTTTTATTACAGAAAAATATAAAGTCAAATTCCAATGGCAATTATTAAAATTTATATAATTATTTTGATCATCTTTTAATTCAATAGTCATGTCGTCTATCATTTCCTGATTTATAACAAAATTGAAATCGGCATTCTTAACATAATTGATACTTGCTGATGTTGGGTCAATAGGTATACTTTGTATTATGTTGCTTGGTGATTTTGTATACGAGTCAAAATTTTTTGTAATTACATTAGTTAAATGAATATTAAAACTCTGTTTACCATTGAAATTACAAGTATAAGGCATTATTAATGTATTACCGGAAGAAAAAGCGAATGAGTCAAAACCCATAATTTCACCGCATGTGCCACTAATCGTAAAAGGTGATGAATATGTTAATGTATATTTATTAGTAATATTATTAAATGTCATAGTAAATCCACTTGGTAATATAGATAATAAATAAGTTAAAAATGTATTACAATTATAATTTCCCTTTGTTAATGTATATGTTGTTTTAATTGCATTAATAGTAATATATAATGTATTATTATTTTCATTAATATTATATAAACTGTTTGGGGCTTGAAAATGTAAAACGCTACAAGTCATTCTAATTGCATATTTAGGAATTTTTATTGGCTCATTAAAATCAAAATGTAGACTACTATGATAATCACCATTGTAATAGTCTGTGGCATTTCTAGAATCTAAAACCACTAAAAAATTTTCTTTTTCTGTATATAAATCATTTGGATCCATTACTATTATCTAGATTTTTTTCATTTGATAATTTTATATAAGTTTTCTCTCGCTCTATCCTTTCTTGATTATTTTTATAACTGTCATTAACTTCTAATTTCAAAAAATCTTCTGTACCACCCTCAAAATGTGAACCATCATTTTTATTATTTAATAGCTCATCTAGAATACTTTTACTATCTGGGATAAACTTTTCAACATCCATTATTATTATATATTTATATTTAGAATTTTTTTTCTAAACTTAATTATATAATGCCGAAAAAAACGGAAAATAGCGATTCAAAAAAATTGAAGAAAACCGAAGTTATAGAAGAATATGAAAGTGAATCAGAGAGTGATAGTTCATCCGGTAGTTCTGAATCTGTTGAGATGGTTTCAATTCCAAAAAGAAAAAATAAATTAGAGAAGCCAAAAGAAAAGAAACCATATGTTATGACTGAAGCACGTAAACAAGCATTTGAAAGAGCAAAGGCAAAAAGAGAAGAAAATATAAGAATTAATAAAGAGTTAAAAGAAAAAGAACAACAACATATTAAAATGTTAAAAGAACAAGAGAAATTAAAAAAACAAAAGAAAATAAGTAAATTAGAATCTAGATTAAAGGAAATATCAGAGAGTGAGGAAGAACAAATAATTATTAAAAAAAAGAAACCAAAGAAGAAAATAGTATATGTAGATGAATCAGATGATGATGACAGAGATAAGAAAAATGTTATTATTATTAATAATGGTAAAGAACAAGATAATAAAAAACAACCACCTAGAAGATCATATAGAGACTTTTTTGTTTAACCTATATTAGTTGTATATATTGTTTGAATTTTATTCTGATATGGTTTTAATTTTTTGTTTGATGCTGCTTTCTTAACAATATTTGGTTGTTCTGGCGATCGTTTCTCTTGTTTAAGTCTTGTTTCAGGATATAATTGTTTGATGTCCGCATCGAGCTGATCTTTAACTTTGTTCACCTTTTCAGTAACACTGTTATATCCGAATGAACTTCCTCTCATTTCAATACCAGCAACACCAGCATATTTTTTTAATATCTTATAATCATCTGCGTTTTTAGTTTGTGACATTGTTAGACTTCGGTTTTCAGTGTATTTTTTCAATATGAAATTCAAATCTTTTTCATAATTTAATTTTACGTAATCTGGCTTTTTGAAATGTTCAATGCTTCTGTTTATAAAATCTCTTTTTTTCCGATCTTGTATTTCCCTATATTTCATCAAATCTCCTTGAATTTCAGAATCATCTATTTTATAAGCTTTTTTAAATTTAGGAATTATATCTGGTGATTCTACTTTATTAGGATCTTCAAAAAAACTTTGATCAGGTGTTGCAAAATGTTGATCAATTTTTTCAAATATATCATTCAGATCTTTTGTATCAATTTTATCATGTAATTTTGGCATTGGTGGTAAACCCAATTTTTTCAGTAACTTTTCTTCTTTAGCTGGTGTGAGAACAATTTTTCTGTCTGGTGTATCATTTGGATGGATTTTTCTCCTTTCCATTCTTTTTTGATAATTTTCTTTAGCTGTTTTATCTAAATTTATCAAAAATTTATAACGCATTTTATCATTGTAATATTTATCCGCTCTATTGATTATGTCTGATTGATTGACACGATTCATTTTATCAGTATCAGTATTATATTTCCAATTAAGTATAGCATCACTTTTTAAATTATTATCATAATCATTAGCTACTTTTTCCAATAACGTTTTTTGTTGATGATTGTCTTTAAATTTATCTAATGCACTTTGTAATAAATTATCTGTATAAAATTCATTAGCTTTATAAGTATTCATTCTTCTTTGTTGTTGTATTGGTTTGTTTTCATCTAGCTTAATTAATGCCTTATATTTCATTAATTGATTGTTTCTTTCATCAAGATTATCATTTTGTCTATTATTTATTTCTTGATTTTGCTTAAATCCGTCAAATGCTTTTCTTAACAGCATATTTTCATTTAAATTTTTTAATTTCTTTTCTCCTTTGCTTATATCTCTATTTTCTCTCAATGCTTTCAAACCTGAACTTAATAACTTATTATTATGATAATTATCAACATTCTGATTTAAAATTTTATTCATTTGACTATTTACTACATTTTGTTGTAATTTTTTGAATGGATTATTTAAATTAACAGTATCATTATCATTATCATTATCAACAGAACTATTTAATATATCATTTGATGCCGGTTGATTTGGATTTGCAAATAAATTATTAAAATATTCTTCCCTACGTCTTCCAATATTTTCTCTATCTACTTGTGTAGTTAAATCAACTTGTTGTGGTCTATTCCGATGTAAAACGGCAGGATGAATTTCAGGATATGGTGGATAACTTGGTGTATTCATTTGCGGTATAATTGGTGGCTGTTGACTAATATTATTAATAATATATGATCCTTCTCGACCTTGCTTTGGTTTTCTTTTGCGGCTCTTACGTTTCTTTTTTGAATCACCAATTTTTATATTAATAATATTCTTATTAGAATTTTTATTAACTGATTTACTCATGTATATAATGTATTAGAATTTATTTATTATAATTTCATCATATTGTTTATAAAGTTTCTGTGAATCAACATTGAGTACTAAATAATCATGAGGTTTTTCATAAGCAATGTTCATAATATCTAATGCCATATCTTTATTAGTTTCAAATAATTCATCAAATAGGTTTTCAAATTCAACCTTACTAGGTTTGAACATTATTACATTATTGAATAATTTTCTTATTTCCTTTTCCAAACTTAAATAAGATTGCAATAAAACAATTATTGACACTTTAAGATGTCTTCTATTATAAATAATTTTCCTAAGAGTATTTTTTATTGAGTTATTTTTTAAACTAGCCCCTATATCATCCAATATTAATAATGTTGAATGTTTTTCATTTGATGATTCTTCTAATTTATCATAAATAGTTGATATTGTATCTAAATTTAATTCTTCAAACATTTTATCTTCATCGTGATTTTTAAATGGATTCTTTTTCATTGAGTGAATACTAGACGAAGGCATTACAACTAAAACATGATGGAACATCTTTTTGAAAACTTTCTTAGATGTTAACCATGACATAATTAATGATGTTTTACCTGAACCCGGTTTCCCTATTACGCCTGTAAAATTGTATTTATTAAAATGTGAAAGCATAGGATAATTATTTAAATTTGGGTTAATACCATCGTCACAAGTAAAAGTAGGACGTTCTAAATTTAATGTTTTATTTTTTTTAATTTGTATCATTATATATATACAAGTAGAAAAAATGTTTAATAATCACCAAGATAATAGACAAGTTAATTTATACGATGTATTGAACAATTCATATAAACCATTAAAAGATCAAGATAGATTTTATATTAAGCATGGCTACAAAGTAGATAAAGCATTATCAGATAGATTCCACAACGTACTTTGGTCACCTAGTCAAAAAAAAATGATTTTTACAGTAGCTGGATCTAGAACATTAGTTGATTGGTTAATTAATGACCCAATGTTGGCTCTAGGTGGAATTAAAAATACATTGAGATATAATACGGCTAAAGAAGCACTTGAAGAAGCAAAAAAGAAATATAATCCGGCTAATACTGTTGTAGCTGGTCATAGTTTGGGGGCAAGAATTGCGTCGGGTATTGCTGGATCTAGTGATAAGATATATACTTATAATGGTGGTCACTCACTGAATAATAAAATTAGAAATAATGAAAACGCAATACGTGTTCAAGGTGATTTAGTATCCGCTTTAGGTTCTGGGAATCAAAAAATGAACACCATAGAAAATAAAAATTGGATTCATGATCCTTATAGAAGTCATAATTTAGACCATTTGAAAGATAAAAAAATATTTGTTTAAAAAAGTATTTAGAAATTCTAAAAAAAGTATTTAAAAAGTATTTAAAGATTAATTTCTATTGTATAATATATGACTGAAAATAAAATTGTTTTGTTGAAAGATGTTGACCCTGAATCGAATTTTGAAGAATATTACTGTGCTAATATTGTAGAAAAAACTTTTGAATGCTCTAATAAACTATTATATATAAAAAATGGTGGCTTTGGTTGTAATTATAATTATTGTAGTAGTTGTTATAGCAAATGGAATAAATTAAAAAACCCGGTCAATAAGTATTATCAAGAAAAAGGAAGACAAAAATATAAAAAAATGATTGAAGAAGTTGATTTTATTGATTAATTTATTTTAATTAAATAATTATTTATTTGATTAAAATATTCGTTTAAAAAGTATTTAGAAAAAAATATCTAGTTTAATATATATATGGAAAAAACTTATTTATATGTTCCTTACGAACTGAAAGAAGAAGCAAAAGCCCGAAAGTGTTTTTATGATATGAACACTAAGCAGTGGTACTGTAACCAAGACAATCATTCAGCTATATCATTATTTTCTAAAAGATATTTAGAAATTAAGTATGCACAAAAACATGAGGCAAAAGAAAAAGGGTGTAAGTGGTGTCCTTTAATGAAAAAATGGTACACTTACCAATCTAATGAGTTAATTTAAAAATTTTATTTAAATATTTAATAAAGTATTTAAAGAATAATTAATATATATGTATTAGTAATGGACCAAACAAATAAATCTTTAAGAATATGCAAAGTCTGCGGGCTTTCAAATGAAGAGACTAGATTTCAAGTCAATAAAAGAAAATGTATTAAGTGCAATAGTAAAAAATGTAATGAAAAATATGGTAAAGAATACTTTAGAATTTATATGAAAGAACATTACATACCACGTAATAATAAAGTAGGAAGACCAAGAAAAACAACTACGATTAATTCAGATAATGAAAAGAAAATATAAAAAATTAATTTTAAAAAAATAAAATGTTTAAAAATTTAAAAATTTCTTTAAATACCTTTTTAATAAAAAAGTTATTTAAGGAAATATTTTCTATATTATAGTATAATGGAAAGTATTGAAAATAAAAATGTTAAGAAATTATCCCCCGCGGAAAAAAGAAGAATTACTATTTTAAAAAAAAGAGAAAACAAAGAACAACGTAAAAAGGCTTATCATGCTAAAAGAGCTGAGAAATTAAATTCTAAGAAACTTGACCCTAAGCAAAATTATTATGTGACTGCAAGTTTTGAAACCCGTACAATGTGGTATAAAAATAAATATCCTTCTGCTATAGATGATGCTAGCGCTGCCATATTAACTGATTTGTATCTAAATAAATACAACTCTGAAGTATTTTCAGTTTTTGAAGATCCTAAAAATTTTACAAATGAAAAGGGTAAAACTAAATCATATTCTAAAGTTGTTTTTGGTTCTTATGGTCAATATATTGAAAATATAGAATTTGCTGATACATATTCTGGTGATGACTATAATCATCTCAAAGAATTAATTAAAATTGATATCGAAAGAAAATATACAAGAAATAATGATTATCAAAGAGTTGATATTATAAAAATCAATAATATTTCTATTGTTGAAGCAAAAGGACAAAAAGCCAAAAATATTAAAACAATGAAAATGAAACAAGCTCAACCTTTAAAATATCCTGAACTCGTTGGACATATTGAAGACGAAAAAAGTAATAATGGTTTTTGTGTTTATGATAATTTTTTATCAACCTATAAGCATATCAAAGAAGATGAATTCATTAGATTGTGTTCAGTTATTGAACCAGTTATAAATAAAGCCGATGGTATTACACCTGAACAATTAAATTACGTATGTCAACAAAAGGATATTTCACATTATGCATTTGATGCAAGTAGAAAATGTTTTTTGAAACACGTTTCTAATAATCGTAACTACCCCGCATTGGTTTATTATGCGCTCAATAATCATATGTACCACATTAAGAATAAAGAAGCGGCATTATCATTAATTAGATCTGCTGTTGATAGTGAATCTAAAATTAATTCTGTATATTTTGATGAAGAGAGTAATGAGGAAACTACAAGCATTTTTGATAAGTTAGAAATTAAAGAAAATGTACCAATTGATGAATTATTAAAATTTAATGAATCATGTATTGTAATTTATAACACAAAACACATTAATGAACAACTTATTGAACTATTAGGATGTCATAATATTGTACCAAAAGTTGATAGATGTAAAAAAACTATGGTAACAAAAATGACAGTTCAGAAATCAGATAAAATTAAGTTCTATTTATTTGCAGATCAAAATGATCATTCACAAAATATTGATTATAAAATGGTCAAGCAGATATGCGATAAAGAAGAAATAGAATTTAAAAACCAAACATTCACACAATTAATCACACAAATTAAAGACAAAGTATTAAATAAAAAACATGAACGTATTACATTTACACAAGAATTCAGAAAATTATTTTTTCAACTACATAAAACTTGTCAAGAATGTAAAGAAAAATTGGTAAAACATAAGCGTGAAATAGACCATATTTTACCACTGAGTCACGGTGGAACAAATGATTTATCTAATTTACAGGCATTATGTAAACAATGTCATTTTGATAAAACACAAGATGACATTGAAGAACACATTATCGCTAAGCCTACATATTCAAGTTTTAGTAATTCTGTTGCAAAGGTGATGGAATCAAATTTAAATAAATCATGGGCATTTGTTGAAAAAGTACCACATGATGAAAGTAAATTAATTGTTGAAGAAGAAGAAGATGATGATGGTGATGATAAAAAAGAAGAACAAATAGAAGATATTAAAAATAAAATTAAGGGTTTACTTATTGAAATGAAAAATATTAAAAATAATTATTGCCAATGTGCCATTCCTGGTGGTGGTTGTTGTTTTAAATGTGGAAAGTCAAATACTTTGAAAGCAGAAGATAATAATTTAATTAATGAAATGAATAAAAAATGTGTCGAATATGAAAATGAAATAAATAATATTAAAAACACAATGGAATTATATGAAGATGTTGATAGTCCACAGAGAAGAGATTTAGAAAAATTAAAAATAATGAAAAACCTTATTAAGTCTATATCTATTGATATCAATGGATGTAGAAGAAATATTTTAAGATTCAATAAATATGATTACCCTTTGTTTACTGTGCTTGATCAATTTGAAGTTTATAATGGTCAAACTGGAGCAGGTAAATATTATGTTGAAACTAATAATTATATGCCATTGCGTGGAAATGGTTTTTATTTTTACCCAACTATTCAATATTGCTTGGAAAATAATATTATTCAGCAATCAGATATTAAATATTGTATATTATCTGGTATGGTTACCCCACATAATTACTTTAATGATTTTATTGATTATTGTGTTAAAAATATTGATCAAAGTAAATTAGCTATTAACTCAATGATCGGTAACTTTGCATCAAATCTTAAAACTGAATATTCACAATCAGTAAAAATTGTTGAAGATTTAAGCGAAGCTTATCATTATTTTTATCAAAAAAATAAGTGCTTTATTGATATGAAAGAATCTGCACGTGGTACATTTTATCATGTTATTGAACAACATGAAAGTATTAATTGTGAGACTGAAAGAATTATCTATGATATGATTGTTGAAATGGAAGCCATAGAACTACATAAATTAAAAACTATTATTGAATCTAAAGGCGGTTTAGTTACTGAATATAAAACAGATTGTATAAGATTTAAATATGTTAATGATTTTCCATTTGAAATGCTTGATGATAAAAATATTGATGGTTATTTCTATCCAGATGGTAAACCGATGTATAAAATTGAATATAAAGGCGAGTTATTAGATCAACACATGAAGAAGGCACAATATTTTAGAACTGAAAAATTTGAATATGTAAAACAAGATTTTAACATTATTCAAGATGTAGAAGATAATGATTTTAAACCATTAATTGAAAAAATTATTAATTTAGATGGTTGTTCTATCCAGGGCGTGGCAGGCTCTGGTAAATCAACTTTAATTAAGAATTTAGTCAAGGAAATTAGAGGTATGGATAAAGATGTTATATTATTAACACCAACGAATATATCATCAATTATTATAGGTGGTCAGACTTTAGATATGTTTCATAAAAAAATGAGATCAAGTAATATTATTAGTAATGCCGTAAAAGATTATGTTATTGTTGATGAAGTTTCAATGATGAAAGAAGTATTTTATAAAATGTTAACCGTTATTAAGAGGGTAAAACCAGAAACAAAAATTATATTAGTGGGTCATAATAAGCAATTCGGACCGGTCAAGGATAGAATCGGAGATCATAAAACAAAATTTTATTTTAACTCTGATGTTTTTCATGAACTTGTAGGCGGTAATAAATTAATATTAACAAAATGTAGAAGATCAGATGATAGACATTATAAGAATTGTTGTGATGTCAATAATGTTGATACTAGTCAATATGGAAATAAAATGTTTGATTTTAATATTTGTTATACTAACGAAAAGAGAATACAAATTAACGAAGTATGCATGCAAGCAGCAAGAGAAAAAAATAAAAAGATGAAAGCTAAAGCATTAGAATTGCCAGCATATCCATATTCAAAAATGAGTCAAAATGTATATTTAACAATTGGTACACCAATTATTGCAATTAAAACAAAAAAAGACATGAATATATGTAATAGTGAAATGTTTAAAATTAAAAAAATTATAAATGATATTATATATGCAGAAAATGATTATAGGAAAGAATATTTGGAAATACCAGTAAATAAATTTCAGCAATTGTTCCACGTTGCTTATTGTATTACGGCTCACAAATCACAAGGGCAAACAATCGATAAACCTTATACAATTCATGACTGGGACAGAATGGATTCAACCTGTAAGTATGTTTCATTATCTAGAGCATCAAATTTTAGATATGTAAATATTATCTAAATTATAATATATGAATGAAATCATTGAAAAATATTTTATTAAAAAAAAATATCCTAATCTTGATAGGCTTTATAATTATCTTAAAGAGGATGATATCAAAGTAACAAAAAAACAGGTTAAAGAATTTCTAGATGCTCAAGCATCTAAACAAGTAACACAGCAAAGAAAAGTCTTTAAAAGTGAAGGGGGGCATATCACAGCAACGACTAAAAATGAACTGTGGCAAATAGACCAATTCTTTTTACCTAAATATTATAAGACCAATAAAAATTATAAATATATATTTTGTGCAATAGATATATTTACAAGATTTGTATATTGTATACCTTTGAAAAATAAAGATAATGAGGATGTTATAAATGCATTGAAAATAATATTAAAAAAAGATTCACCACAAAAGATTATATCGGATTCTGATTCTGTTTTTACTAGTAAAGAATTTCAAAAATTAATGAGTGAAAATGATATAATTCATGAAACAGTACCAATTAATGATCACGAATCTTTAGGCGTGGTTGATAGATTCGCAAGAACATTAAAACAAAGATTAACAGATTTATTTTTAGGGAGTAAATCCACTAATTGGATAGATCATTTAAATGAAGTTATTGAAGATTATAATAATTCAAAAAATAGAGGAATAATGAATTTAAAACCTAGTCAAGCAGACAAACCTGAGAATCAACCTTTATTAGTTGAATATAATAGATTAAAATCAATTAAAAATAATACTGTATCTGATTTGAATATAGGTGATAAGGTAAGAGTATATATTAAAAAATCAATGGAGAAAGGAACCGAACCGCAATATAGTAATGAGGTATATATAGTAGAAAGTATACGAGGTAAAACAATTACATTAAATAATAATGAACAAAAAAAAGACGTGATTTATTATTAATTCCACCTGATACGGTTGGAAGCAATGAAAAGAATATTACAAGGAAAGCAACAAAAAAATATAAAGCAGAACAGAAATTAAATAAGGAAAGTATTGATGATAATAATATTATACAAAGTAAGAGAATAAGGAAAGCAAACAAAAAGTATTTGTAATTTAATTTTTAAGTTAATTATTAAATTAATAATATGAGACGATGGGCAGATGTAAAGTTAGATCATTTAGTTGGATTGGTTGATGAGTTCCACGGCTTGCATCACTGAGCGGAAAAAATGGCGCTATGATGGATTTCATTTATTGGTATCATTCGATTTTTTA
>Ga0129333_10002061_pt1 | contig 18578 bp, 21 predicted proteins | sample CPB6_08_DNA_FD_94474 | JGI IMG/M metagenome (GOLD analysis project Ga0129333, IMG submission 94474) | Freshwater to marine salinity gradient microbial communities from Chesapeake Bay, USA - CPBay_Sum_0.6_0.8_DNA | ecosystem: Environmental > Aquatic > Marine > Coastal | place: USA: Chesapeake... | reverse complement strand
GATATAACAGATTTAAAAGAGCGCTTGGGATTGGATCTTGCAGATTTAGCTCACTCTATGGAAAAAAACGATCGGTTCTTATTTGAAAAGGTAATATTTCCTTATCTAAATGAAACTTATGATGACCTCTTACCAATATGTGAAGACGCCGCAGCTATAATATCCCATAGTATAAGCTTTGCTGCTCGTCCTGTTGCTGAAAAGCTGAAAAAAATCTCTTTTACAATTCTTCTATCGCCTCTAATGATCTATTCGCCCCTAGATCCACCAAAAGGATCAATTGTACCTTTTATCGACGATCCAAGCTGGAAATTAAGCATTACCTATAATCAACTGCTCATAGGTCTGCTTGGTTTTATGGCGTCGCTTTGGGCTCAGCCACTAAGAAAATTAAGAAGCTGCCGAGCCTTACCTAAATCAAAGGGGTTAAATCTTTTACTGGGCGATAAAGATCGTAGTCATCATATTGCATTATTTAGTCCATCTTTACTTCTGAGTTCAGCAAAAAAAAATGACAAGATATTTTATGCCGGTCATAGCTTTTATGATACATATCTTCAAAGCAGTCAGCTTCCAGAGGATTTAGAGCAATTCATTAAGTGTGGCGATCGGCCAATAATCTTTACACTTGGTAGTTTTGTATCTCATGGAGCGTTATCGCATTATAAATTATTTGCATTAGCCGCTGCTCAATTATCCCGTCGAGCTATATTGCTTGTAAGTGAAACTGACGCTGAAACCTTAAAAAAAGAATCTCTAGAAAACGTCTTTATTTGTAATTATATAAGACATTCTTTAATTTTTCCACGATGCTGCCTAATTGTTCACCATGGTGGAATTGGCACTACAGGACAAGCCCTAAAGGCAGGAGTTCCGCAAATTGTTATTCCATTTCTCGGAGACCAATTTGATAATGCTGAAAGATTATGTAGGTTAGGCATAGCTCTTAAAATAACTGTAAAAAATATTGTTATAAATGATCTTGCTAAGAAAATGCATATCATTTTAAATGATCTGTCATACCAGCATAGAGCCCAAAAATTATCTAAAGAAATAAATTATGAAAATGGAGCAAAAAAGGCGGCTCAATATATATCTGCTAAAATTAAATCATGATTGGATATCTTAATATGCAAAATAGATTTTTATTATCATTGCTATTTTATTTAGTTATTTCTCCTGCTTGTTCTGCACAAGATCTTGCCCTTAGAAAAGGGGCCAGTCAAATTATAAGTTTGGAAGAAAACCCCTCAACTGGTTATCAATGGATCATTCACCCACCAAGCCCATTTACACGTAATGTTATTATAATTCATGATTTGGGTTTTAAAAAGAATAATACAATGCCGGGTAGTCCTGGCATACACAAATGGCGTCTATCAGCCCAAAAATCTGGAAGATCAGTTCTACAATTTTTTTATAAAAGATCTTGGGAAAGTGAAGTCGTTAAAGAAATTACAATAAATATTATAGTTAATTGAGCAATGAGTGGTTAATTTATTTTCCCGGTCTATTTATGGATTTTTCCAGGGAAAACTGACCTGAGCCTGGCTTTGCGGGTTGCTGCTGACTTTCATGGGGAGCCCATCCCGCCAACCATATAATTTCAAAACTTACACGAATACGACCATCTGTATCTGAAAATTTTTCGGCATAAATCTCTGATGCTCGCTGTAGAATGTCGCGCCGCATAGGCTTTCGAGATCTTTGTGACAAGATATTTCCTGCACCCATTTTTTTTAGATCTATTATTAAATCTAACAATGAATCGTAACGTATCGTAAAACTATCAACATCCGCGACAGGCAAGGCGAAACCTGCGCGCTGAAGTAAATGACCGACATCCTTAATTTCAACAAAAGGAAATACTCTAGGACTTACGCCACCAGTAATTTCTTCTTCAGCTTGGGCAAAAACCGTTCGCAATTCAATAAGACTTGAGCCTCCAGTTAAGCAAGCAATGAAAAATCCATCTGGACTGAGTAATTGTCTGATTTGTTTTAGAGAGCCTGGAAGATCATTTGTCCATTGCAAAGATAAACCGCTCACAATCAGATCAAAGGCGCCTGTTTTAAAAGGGAGTTTTTCTTCATCTGCAATAACGTCGCCGCTTATAAGATTTGCAGTAATCGGCATGTTGCGCCCGGAAGCACATACCGCCACTGAATAACTTTTTACGAAGAGACTAAGATCAAGAGATCGTTTAAATGATCGTTTTATTGTCAGTAATCTATCTGTTAAATCTTCCGCTGTTCTAAATAGTAAGAAATCGGGAATCTCGAGATGTTTAAGTCTCTGTAGTCGGCGTCTTAGTAATTGACGATCAAATATATTCGGCGTGCTAGAACCAGACATCTTCAAGTTACTACCTATAACAGTGGTTCAAATGAGGACTTTAATTAACTACTCGTTATTAGGCTCAGTCCTGATGATCAGGCTGGCATGAAATGCTGAGCTGATAATCCTATGATGAACTGGCTGCCCAAAGCTCCTAATAACTAGTCATAAAGAATCACCTAACAGGTAAATTTAGTTAAATTAACGATTCATTAACTCTATAGCTGTGGAAGAATCAGACAATAGCCATAGACCTATAGCAACGAATCCAACAGTGTTTGTTTTAGCTTGATAGACGTCTCGTCGCAGTGGCGTCATGTAGTCCCAGCATTAGAGTTAATATTGACCAAATTGATTCGTCTGAAGGTCATTAGAGTTAATTTAAAGCCATCGTTTTTATTGGCTTAAGTTTTCTTGATGTATTGGAACACGTGATGCGTCTTTTGTGTAGAAACTTGTTACAGCGTCCGTCCTAAGACACAAAAACAAGGTTGGCTTATGCTAATCGCATCAGAAAAAAATTACATAGAACGCTCGGAGCATCCTGTAGATGTCGTTGAGCAGTTAGCCGCATCCAATGATTGGTCGTTCGACCGTGATGATGAGGATGAAATCTCAATTATAGTTACAGGCGCTTGGACAGAGTATCATATTGCCTTCACTTGGCTGCCTGATTTAGAAACCTTACACGTCAGCTGTGCTTTTGACGTTAAAGCGCCAGAGCGTCGTCGCACAGAAGTCACGCGTCTTATTGGCGCGATTAACGAACAGATGTGGATTGGCCACTTTGATTTCTGGCCTGATCAAGGCGTTGTCATGCATCGTCATGGCTTACTCCTATCTGGAGGCGCTCATCCCTCTGCACCCCAATGCGCAGCGTTGCTGGATAATGCGCTTCGCGCCTGCGAACGCCACTATCAGGCATTTCAATTCGTATTGTGGGCAGGAAAATCAGCGAAAGAAGCTCTAGAGGCGGCAAATTTTGATACACTCGGAGAGGCGTGACCCTTGAGCCGCCTGCAGGAAAAACGTTTAGCCCTCATCGGGGCTGGTAATATGGGCTTTGCTCTATTGGAAGGTTGGGCTGGTCAAGGTCTGCAGGGACAAGCGGTCTCAATTATCGAGCCCAATCCATCCACTCAACTGAAAAACCTATGTAAAAACAAAGGCTTTCATTTATTTTCGGAGCCCAAATCGCCTGCGCCCAGCGATGCTGTCGTTCTCGCGATAAAACCTCAAATGCTCGATGCAAGCATCCAGGCTGCAGAAAACTTCCTGCATTCTGGCGCTGTGTTAATCTCTATTTTAGCAGGGAAAAGCATTAGGGATTTGTCAGCGCGTTTTCCTCAAGTCAGATCCATTGTGCGCGCAATGCCCAACACCCCTGCCGCCGTTGGTCGAGGAATGACGGGTCTATACGCTAATGACGCGACAAACCCTCAACAGCGAGATTTGACCGAAAGTCTATTAAAGCCGATTAGCCAAATAGAATGGCTATCTCAAGAAAAAGAGATAGATATGCTAACCGCTATTTCAGGCTCTGGACCTGCTTATGTATTTTATTTGGTTGAAAGTTTAGCTGCGGCCGGGGTCAAACTTGGATTGTCGTCCGCCTTATCACAAAGGCTGGCGCGCGCGACCATTGAAGGGGCAGGGGAGCTTTTGCATCAAATGCCGGATGTCTCAGCTGAGGAACTGCGCAAACGCGTGACCTCTCCCGGTGGAACGACAGCAGCGGCATTAGCCATTTTGATGAAAGACGATGGTCTGTCTTTGGTTCTGGACCAAGCTGTTTCAGCAGCTCGAAAACGCGCGGAAGAACTGGCTGGCTAAATTCCATGATCCATGGGTGACTTTCCTTTTTCAATGACACAAGATAGCTCATTCAATTTCACGGCGCGGAGAATGATCATGAGTAGCCCACGCGAGAGAGTTGTCGATGCGGCGCTCGTTTTAGCCACACGACGTGACTATGGGGATGTTACGCTTAGCGATATTGCACATGAGGCTAATATAACGCTCGCCGAATTGAGGGATCTCTTTCCCTCTAAAGGGGCTATTATTGGCGGATTCCTACGTCGGATAGATCGGCAAATTCTTCAAGAACAAAATGAGATACATCACAGCGAACCCATGAGAGAAAGGCTATATGAAGTTTTAAAGCGTAGGTTGCTTGTTCTTGGACCCTATCGTGAATCTATCATAAGCATCAAAAATTGGGTGTCCAGAGATCCCTTGACGCAAACAGCGTTGAACCGAGAAGTTATTAATTCCATGCGCTTTATGTTGGAAGCGGCGGAAATAGAAAGCGACGGTACGCTTGGGGCTGTAAAATTACAAGGTTTGGTATTTTTATGGTGGCGAGTGATCAATGTTTGGCTTGAAAGCGGTTTAGATGAAGCATTGCGTCAACTCAATCTGCAATTATCAAGAGGCGAGCAATTCGTCTCTCAAGCTGAACAAATGATCAGCATTATGCAACCCGCACGTGATTTTTTCGGAAAATTCATGAATTTAAACCAAAAGTCGCATCATATTGATGACGATATACCTCATTCTAAATCATAATTTTTTATAAGGGCAGAGTGACAGTAGCCCTAAGGCCTCCAAGAGGACTTCGATCTAATGCAATGTCGCCTCCGTGTGCACGAGCAATGTCTCGAGCAATAGCCAAGCCAAGTCCTGAATTCGCCGTATCTTGATTCCTTGATTCATCCAGCCTGTAGAAGGGCCTAAATGCATCCTCGCGTCTTTCAAGTGGAATACCCGGTCCATTGTCATCAATATGAATGATCATGGCATCGCCAGTATTTTTTGATGAAAATTCAAGCTTTTCTCCATAACGCTGAGCATTCCCAACGAGATTAGCTAGCAGGCGTTTCATAGATGCAGGACGTGAAACGATTACTGGATCACCGTCAATATTAAATGATGCCTGTAACCCACGACGTTCCGTATCCGCTTTCAGTTCTTCAAATATCGTGCTGATATCGGTCGGCGCAGACGCCTCACCGCCATCGCCTCGCGCAAAGGCTAGATAGGCCTCAACGATGCGCTCCATCTCATCAACATCTTTTCTCATTTCAACGGATTCACTTGACTCATTTATAAGTGCAAGTGACAGCTTAAAACGTGTAATGATAGTTCTTAAATCATGAGATACACCATTAAGCATTGTTGTTCTTTGTTCTATAGCGCGCTCAACACGGCGTTTCATTTCTAAAAAGGCCGCACCAGCTCTTCTAACTTCACGCGCTCCTCTTGGACTAAATTTTACATCACGACCCTTGCCGAATTCTTCCGCAGCTTCCGCTAACCGTAAAATAGGCCTTATTTGATTGCGTAGAAAGGATGTCGCAACTGCTAGGATGATGATAGAGGCAACCGCCATCCACATAAAGAAAATATAGGAATTAGAGGCATAGGCATGCGTGCGATTAATCAACATACGGAGTGTTGCGTCATTAAGCGCCACTTGGATTTCGATAAATTTACGAGAAAGGGATGTATTAATCCAGAACGGCTCCGAAATATGCCGCGACAACTCTTTATTTAAGGCTTGATCTAGCAAAGCAAAAAGTGAGGGTTTCTTTGAAGCGGTTGGTATGGGGCTTTTCGGCAAAACTGTTAGATCAATATTCATTGCTGTTGCTGCAATATTACGTAATTTTTCTCGGTCAACATCGTCTGGAAATTCATTATAAATATCAATAATAGTTGCAACTTCTCGTGCAACTCCAGCAGATAATCTATAAGTAACAACTTCCCAATGTCTTTCCATGAAAACATAGGCAACCGCTGACTGAAGCAATACAATTGGCAAAATTACTATTAATAAGGCCCGCGCATATAGACCTTTTGGCATACGATCATGCAGCCACTCTGTAAATCTTCGCCAAACATTGTGGGGGGCGGAAAGCAGCTCTTTCAGTATATCGCTCACAGAAGCAGCTCCGTAGTTCAAAGTTTATTGATTGGTTGACCATCTATAGTCAATTGATAGCCATGACCGCGAATGGTTTTAAGATATTGAGGCGTTTTCGGATCTTTCTCTAACTTCCGACGCAATCGAGCGATTTCAACATCAATACTTCTTTCGGAGATTAGCGATCGACCGCTTGCATGAGCAAGATCGCTTCTTGAGACGCATTTGTTGGCATTAGCTATAAGTATTTTTAGTATGTCTCTTTCTCTCAAGGTGAGTGAAACAATTTCACCATCTTGATGAAGATGACCCGTTTCAATATTGAAAACAAAAGATCCAAATGGAATATCTTTAATATAATTCAAATTTACTCTTGATCTCTTTAAAATATTTGCAACTCGCAATAATAATTCCCGCGGATCAAAAGGTTTTGCGAGATAATCATCGGCTCCAGCCGTTAAGCCCGCTATTCTATTTTCAGTTTCGCCTAGGGCGGTTAACATTAGAATTGGCGTAAAATTTGCAATGTTGCTATTTAACTTTAATCTCTGAGCAAATGACGTCCCATTCTCGCCTGGCATCATGACGTCTAAAATTATTAAATCAAAAAGAAAATCATTCATTGTCTCTTCAGCATCATTTACATTAGATGCGACACTTACTTTGTAACCTTCTGAAATTAGAAATCGAGACAAAAGACTGCGTATGCGTCGATCGTCATCGACGACTAAAATATGCGAAAAATCGTCAATTCCTATAGTTTTTTTAAATATTGATTTGTTTAGCTCAAGCATTCCTATGTCTCATCATTACAAATAAGAGTCACTTTTGCATGTCGCAAATGCTGTTTGACTTGAGGTCGCTGATCTTCATCAATTATTGCGTATAAGAATTCTATGGCGTTTTCTTTTTCTTTCCAAGACATATTACCTAACACTCGTTTAAAACGAGCGGCTTGAAGGTAGGCTAATTCCTTAGCCAAATTACTCCCCGCAGGTGTAAGGTAGAGGAGGCGTTGGCGGCGATCAGAGGGGCCTGCGCGAGACTCGACTAATTTCTCATCTAGAAGTTGTTTTAAGACGCGATTGAGACTTTGTTTTGTAATTTGTAAAATATCTAACAAAGCCGCTATGGATAGACCAGGACGTCTTTGGACAAAGTGCAATACTCTATGATGCGCTCGGCCAAATCCATAATTTTCTAATAGACGATCTGCATCGCCCACAAAGTCACGATATGCAAAAAAAAATAATTCAATTAATTCCAATACATCGCCATCTAAAACTGCAGGAATCTCATCTTCATTCTCCACAATCACAGCCGAAGTTCTAGCCGCGTCCTTTGAGGCGACAAGACTTCGAGGGGTATGATTTTTTTGAGGAAAGTTTTTCAAAATCCGAAACTCTGACTGGTTTTTATGTCAGCTATATTGACATAATTCTGGCTGATGGCTAGTCCATAGATAGATTTTATATCGCCATCAGGATTATAATTCCTTATTATTTTCAGGAGCTTACAATGTCGCTACCGCCTTTTGACCAGCGCGACGGATTTATTTGGTTTAATGGCGGCCTTGTTCCCTGGCGCGATGCAAAGCTTCATGTCCTCTCTCATGGCCTACACTATGGTTCATGCGTCTTTGAGGGCGAGCGCGCTTATGGGGGGCAAATATTTAAATCGCAAGAACACTCCTCAAGATTCAGAAAATCAGCTGAAATACTAGATTTTGAAATTCCATATAGCGTTGAGGAACTTGATAAGGCGAAAGCCCAAACTGTTAAGGCCAATGGTCTCATTAATTGTTATGTACGCCCAGTCGCTTGGCGCGGAAGTGAAATGATGGCTGTTGCAGCGCAAAACTCGACAATAAATGTCGCTATAGCTGTTTGGGACTGGCCTAGCATGTTTGATATGGCGACTAAAATGAAGGGTATTAAACTCGATATCGCCGAATATTGTCGGCCAGATCCACGAACCTCACCTTCAATGGCGAAGGCAGCTGGACTCTATATGATTTGCACCATCTCTAAACATCGAGCTGAAAGACGCGGATTTGCAGATGCTCTGATGTATGATTGGCAAGGACGCGTTGCTGAATGCACTGGAGCTAATGTATTCTTTGTTGCAGATGGGATACTGCATACGCCAATAGCCGACTGTTTTCTTGACGGCATTACGCGACGCACAGTGATAGATTTAGCTCGTAGAAGAGGTATTGAAGTTGTTGAACGTCGCATTATGCCAGAGGAAATGAAAAATTTTTCTGAGTGCTTTATTTGCGGAACAGGAGCAGAGGTTACACCAGTTGCTCAAATTGGCGACTTATATAATTTTACGCCTGGAACCGTTTCTAAAATATTGATTGAGGATTATCACAGTGAAGTACATAATCCCAAGTAATAAATCGACATAACTATTGTGCTTCTACCCACTCTCAAAATGAGAAAAGACGAAATTATTGCGCTAAAAGCATAGATATTGCGATAATAATTTAGAAGTGGCCGATATTAATCTTTACAGATTAAATAATGCTTTTTTGGCACAGCGATGTTGTTAAACATTAACGCCATAGCCATTTGGCTCAGCTAGCTAGAAAAAAATTATCTGCCGACGATCAATTTAAACTCTTAACCGCTCATGCGCGCCTTGATTGCGTTTTCGGCCAGAGTTTTACCAAGTGACCAGACGGCTGCAGGAGCATTATGCGCGTCAGCGACAACACTGTTGAAGGAGGTTTCAATCCAATCACAATCAGAGTCTGTAATGGTTAAAGGAGGCAAGAGTTTTATCGTATGATTGCCATGGCCCGCCACTTGAGTCAGCACCTTATGATCTTTAAATAATGGGATAGAAATAAGCTGACAGAACAAGCCAGAGTTTGCCGTTTCCAAAAGATTCCATGCAGCCTTTAATTTGAAGGATTGAGGCGGACCAAATTCCAAGCCGATCATCAGCCCTTTGCCCCTTGCGTCACAAACCAACTCATATTGATCGACCATTTTTTTGAAAGAATGTAGAAGACGCTCGCCTTTTGCTGCAGCGTTTTCGATAATCCGTTCGGACTTCATAACCTCGAGGGTTGCAATTCCTGCCGCCATCGCCAAATCGGTTTTACTAAAAGTAGAGCCGTGAACAACGGCTCTATCCATACGATCGAATGTCTTATCAAAAATTGCTTTGCGCGTTAACACTGCGCCGACAGGAACATGCCCGCCTGAAAGCGCTTTAGCGACAACAACCATATCAGGTTCAACGCCAGGAAAATGATCAATAGCAAAAAACTTACCCGTTCGACCCAGGCCAGTTTGTATTTCATCAGCAACAAAGAGGGTGCCGTATTTTTTACACAATGCCTGAGCGTTAATTAAGTAATCATCTTGAGGAATATTAACGCCCTTGCCTTGAATCGGTTCAACGAAGAACGCTGCGTATTGTCTACTCGCCAAGGCCGCTTCTAGGGCAGGCAAATCGTCAAAGGGAACTTCGTTGGCATTCGGCAATAATGGACCAAAACCTTTTTTAAAGATCTCATCGCCATTCATCGACAAGGAGCCATATGTTAGGCCATGAAAGGAATGAGACAAATGCAAAATTCCAGCGCGACCCGTCGCCGCTCTGGAAAATTTAATAGCCGCTTCAATTGATTCAGCGCCAGAATTTGCAAAAAAGGCCTTATCTAACCAAGGTGTGTGTTCCAACAGCATTTCTGCTAAGACGCCAGCTAGCACAGACACATCTAGCTGAACTAAATTGGGCAACTCGGCATCTAAGACGCTAACGAGTGCGTCTCTTATGTAAGGATGGTTACGCCCAAGAGCAAAGACTCCCCAACCACTAAGCAGATCAAGGTAGCGATCGCCCTTGCGATCCCATAGATATGGTCCAAGGCCCCGCGTGAAACCAACGTCATAACCAATCGTCTTAAGAACACGCACCCACATCTCATTTAGATTATCTGAATGAAGTGTGTAGCGCTCGCTCTCTCGAGAGGCGACGCGTTGCGCTAAATCTGAGGCTGCAGGAAAGTTATGCTCCGTTTGTGTAACTTCATGCAATGTGGCCATGGATGCATTCATTTGGCTGGCTCCGATAGCTTCAGACGGTCCCTATTTAGGCCGCCTAGGGCGCATCAAAAATATTTTCGGAATATTAAGTGCGCCTGAATGAAGCCTCAAAACCAAATCAGGGAGAATATTGTAGTCTATCTCTAAATTGGCTGAAGCTTCGACTTTGAGAAGTTTCATAGCACGTCGACGGGGGTAGGGCTATTCTTTTTAACAAAGCCTTTTTTTCTTAATTGACAATAACTTCCGCATAGCCAATCCCATATCAATTAACCCGATTGTATCCACAACCTTATAGCTCAGGCCGATAGATTGCGGCTTGGATGGGCTACAGCTAATGATATGTTAATCATTGATTCATGCTGCGTCGATGATTCGATTTGATTGGGCGCAGAAATTTTATTTCAGGGTGAGTTCAACCCAAGAATAGATCCGTCAATCGGGGGTTAATGTGGCTTTTCAAAATGAGTTTGAGTCCGCCGCAATTGAAGCGGAACAAAATGATTTAGAATTGGAATTATTTGAAGTAGCCGGTCGCATTAAATGGTTTGATGTTTCCAAAGGATACGGTTTCGTAATTCCTGATGACGGTTCATCAGATATACTTCTTCACGTTACGATCTTGCGTCGTAGTGGATTTCAAACAGCATTTGAGGGCGCGCGCGTTGTTTGTGAGGCGCAAAAAAGATCCAAAGGCTTTCAGGTTTTTCGCGTCGTTTCCATGGACGAAGCGACCGCAGTTCATCCGTCCATGGCGCACGCCGGACGCACTCATGTTCAAGTAAACCCAACAAGTGGTTATGAGATAGCAATCGTAAAGTGGTTTAATCGCGTTAAGGGTTTTGGTTTTCTAACCCGCGGCGAGGGAACAGAAGATATTTTTCTTCACATGGAAACAGTGCGACGGTATGGCATGACAGAGCTTAAACCAGGCGATAGCGTGCTTGTTCGTTATGGCGATGGCGCAAAAGGTTTAATGGCCGCTGAAGTACGACCGCTTGAAGCAAAAACATCGCCATCGCACTAAAGATCTTTTTCAATCGATCCGGGTGAGGCGCTCACATCTTGAGGCGCATGTCATGTTATCCAACTTATTGCTGTCCCGGAATTTAATCGTCCCAGCGCTAATATCTTTGTTATTAATTTGCATTCCAGAAAATTTTGCAATTGCGCAGTCTCATGAGCCAACAGATCGATTGCTTGTTCTTACAGCAACAGGGAAACACACCTTTGCTCTTGAAATTGCAAGAACCAACGAAGAGCGCGCTAAAGGGCTAATGTTTCGAAAATCAATGCCCCAAGATCATGGTATGCTTTTTGTCTTTCATGATGTGCGCCCAATATCGATGTGGATGAAAAACACCCTTATCCCTCTGGATATGGTCTTCGTCTCAGGGGAAGGCATTGTTACAAGCATTGTTCAAGATACAACGCCCTTGTCGGAAGAAATTATTACCTCAGATCGCCCAGCCCAAGCGGTCATAGAGGTCAATGCCGGGGTAGCTCAAAAAATTGGATTAGCGCCAGGAGATAAAATCCGCCATCCGCTGTTTCCGATAACTCCCTGAAAAAAATCAGGGATTTAATCCACATCTAGCATTTTTTTGTCCGTTTGAAGTCTTGTGAGACTTACGCGCACGTGCTAGCCAGTGGAGATTATTGGGTCCCGCAAATTGCGGCATCTAGCGTTTAACGGGGTATAGCGCAGCCTGGTAGCGCATCTGCTTTGGGAGCAGAGGGTCGCAAGTTCGAATCTTGCTGCCCCGACCAAAACGCTTTAGATGGCCCATTCTGGGCCCAGATTAAAACAGTCGTTTTCTCAGAGGCTCTATGTCTGCTCGTATTTACCGCCCAGCTCCTAGCGCGACACAGTCAGGTCCCGGAGCGGTGAAGCCCTGGAAGCTTGATTACGATCCAGAAGCGCCGCGCGCCATAGATTCGCTCATGGGCTGGACCAGTTCAACGGATATGAAACAACAAATCCGGTTGCGTTTTGACACTAAAGAAGAAGCAATTGCTTATGCAGAACGCAATAATTTGCCCTATCGTGTTGAGGAGCCAAGAGAGAATTTAGCGGCGCGTCGAAAGACGACTTATTCTGATAATTTCAAAACCAGCCGCGTCGGTCTTTGGACACATTGAATCCAACAACCAGTCCAAAACCACATCCAATCTTTTGCTTGACCCCGTAGCTCAGCTGGATAGAGCAACTGCCTTCTAAGCCGTAGGTCGCAGGTTCGAATCCTGCCGGGGTCGCCACCAATCTGTCTGCCTGGACGCGGACCATAAGCCGCATATTACTGCTATTTCAAGGCGGTCTTAACACTCATCTCTATACGTTTGCCTGCAGCACTCCACTGTCGCTAATTTTTGTATCTTGTCCAAGATTGTTCATATCCATTCAAAGGTCAGAAGCGATCTAGCATAGACAAGTCTTTGACCATCTAGTCGCTTAAGACCAATTGGTGGTTGCCAGAAGTATTTACAAAAAAGCGCGCTGCAAGCGTCACTTCACCCAATCATCTACCGCCCAAAGAAGCACGAAGCTTACGAACGTCACCAAGAAAGCGACGAAGGGCGTAAATTCATCAAAGTGTGTTGTATGTTTTCTCATTTTAGCCTCCTTAGAGGCCCTGCCGCTTATTATGATTTTAATGCGGCTCTTACGGGGCTTCAATGTTCAAACTTAAATAGGCCCTGGTCTCAAGCTATGCTTAATAATTATAAATGCAAGTAAGAAATGAATTGTTTAGGCGAGTGTTTAACAAGCCCGGGCGGTTTCCACAAAGATCACAATAGCTTAAATAAACTAAGCGGACGCCCAGGTTGTGCGGTCGCGCACAAAGGCCTCATCTGGATCGCCCTCCAACTCTGCTCTAACAAGACTTAGAAAAATATTATCCGCGTCTTTATCGACATAAAAGGATCCTGCGAGACGTTCAATTGTTGATAGGTAAGATAAGCAGCGAGGGCCTACAGAGGCAAAATTTTGATGATTTTTGTCGCACAGAATAACTGCTTGAGACAATGCTGCATGGGAAATCATGCTCACAACTCCCTCTGAACCAGAGCTTAAATTAGATGCTATGATTTAGGCGAGATTGAGTTCACAATATTAGGGGCGGTTTCAATTTATTGCCATAATTAAAGATCGATTAATTTAAAAATTAAGCTAACCATTTTAATGGACTCTAAACTTCATCATCTTTTTGGGACAAAATTATAATTTTATTTTTAAAATACCGTCATTTGATTGACCAATTTTATTGTCCATTTGTCGCTTAAATTCTCTTTTTAACTAGCGGATTATAATCTGCTCCCTAATCAATCTAGAGCAGGTGAGATTAACCAGAGATCAAATAATGTATAATTTATTTCTAAGAACTGAGCTTACTATTCTCCATGCGCCAAAATTAGCAAGCCATCTTTGTAAGCGGTCATGTTTCTATAATGTTGTTTCGATAAGTCCTAGTAAATCACGAGTTAATTCATGCTTTGGGATCTATACCGTAATTTCGTAGAAAGATCTTGGCCAAAGACTCCAATCACACTCAGCCCAGCAAATGTCAGCGGAAACCGTCTAAAGTCCATTGTCCGCGGCTATGGAAAAATTGATCGGATGCATGGCACCAATAGAAATGGGGATTCTTGCTCTATCCATAGCTATAATATGGTTAAAATCATTAAAGATTGGCATTCTATCGTTTAGTTATGTCTAAGAGATTTAAACTAGTATGAGCGCTGGCGCATTCAAGCAGATAAGAAGACTATCCCTTACAGAGAGCTTGGCTTTGCAAACGATAAATTACTTTCCCGTGGTCGGCGCCGTTAACAATTAACTAAGCCTTAAAGTTAGCCTGCTATGTAGATGATATGGCCGAGATCACAAAATCATCTGGAACTAAGAATGCCAAATCAGGCGCATCGCTCCCGGGCGTCGATTTTGACAATCTACGCGTAGGAATGTGTAAATTTCCTCTGGGAGGTATAGATGACTCACCAGACAGATTCTGTGGCGAACCTGCTGTAGAAGGTAGTCCTTATTGTTCTGAGTGCGCAAAAAAAGCTTACAGTCGTCCAGAACGGCGTAGATAGCTTTGTCCAGATTCAATGAACTGATTTGATGTAATTCGCCGTTTTCCAATACGCCTTCAATAGTATTGGGCTTTCACTGCGGTGTGTTTATTGCGCCATCCTTCGTTAAATAAGTAGAAAATGCTTTTTCTTTTATTGAGAGAGCTGATAACTCCTTGTATAACCAAAGCCGACAGCACTCTCACTGGCGGCTTTTGCTTTTATGCCGTGACCAATAACTCACATTCAGCTAAATGCTAGTATTTAGAAATTTTATGCATTGATGAAGAATAATCTTGCTCAATAAGCTCTTTCTTTATTTAAAGCTCAAAGAGCTTTACTATAAAGCTGCTTAAAGTTGCCAAATCTCTTCTGTTGTTTAGCAATATGTTAAAAATCGCGCTAACCTTCAGTCATTCAAGTCAGCACCTATTGCTATGCCGGCGCCTCTTTGGACAGATTTTATGTAGGGTTACATCTGGAGGGCGGATTTGGGACGTCTCCCATCACCAGCGCGACTAACTGGGCAACTTATGATTGGGCTTCTACACGTTCTCAGCACTATTCTGGGGAGGACATTAGCTCAATAGAAATCGCAATAAGCCCAAGGAGAGATAGCTGAGTTTTTCCTTTTTTTTCTTTTAACATCGCAAGCGACTTACTCTCAATTGTCAGATAAACAACATTCCTATTGCTGCATCATCTGCATCTGCTGATATTCAGCTAATAGCCTCTCGCAAGTTTGCCGCGCTTCTGTTCCAGTACGAGCGCTACCTTCCTGCATTTTGTGCTCAATCCACACACGCCATCGCCAGGCACCTATGAGATCATCTTTGCCAGTATTGAACAGCTGAGCGATACGATCGCCTGTAGAGTTTAACAAAGTCCAGTCATCGTCCCGGATGATTGTATCCGGATAGATCTGTTCAGTTCTACGCCACTTAAAGGGGGGTGTATTAGTCATGCCACAACTCAAACAAGATGCGGGTGTATCCGGTCAGTTACTTTGGCGTAGTATAGTCATCGGTGCTGCATTCAGGCTATAGGCGCTTTGAGGCGGCCAGCACCACGCCAAATAATACCACGGGTGTTACCGTAGAAAAAACGGCGGTCTCGAGTTAGTATGTAAGTAACTGATTTTAAATAACGGCTCCGTAGCTCAGCTGGATAGAGCAACTGCCTTCGAAGCAGTGGGTCGGAGGTTCGAATCCTTCCGGGGTCGCCAAATATCTTTCGAAAATCTAGGGACCTAAGCCGTGTTGTTCAAACTTCTGCTCACAGCGTCCCTCATCCTGGTTTCATCTAATTCCGTCAAAGCAGAAGATTTGCTCGATTTTTTGTTTGGTTCAGGCGCTCCACAAAAAACTGCGCCGCCTGCAAATCGCCAAATCGAGCGTATGGAAGGAGAAGGGGGAGATACGGAAGGATCCTCCGAGGCGGGTCCCTCAACGGGTGGATACTGTGTACGAACCTGTGATGGATATTTTTTTCCCTTAATTAAATCATCTCGGGCATCAAAACAGGAATCATGTGAATTCGCCTGCCCATCCTCCCCAGTAGAAATCTATGAAGGCGGTAGTATTCAATACGCCCGAAATCACGCTGGCCAGCGGTATAGCGCACAACCTTTCGCTTTTGCATTTCGCACGAAAACAGTCGCTAATTGTAATTGTAACAATCCCCAATCAGCTCAATCTGACTCGGTAAAACTTTCTCGTAATGACCCAACCTTAGCCTCCGGAGATATTGTTATAGAGGATAGCGGCGCCTTTGTTTATGATGGAGCAGGGTTTGTACCGCTTGCACGGGCTAAGGGCGTGTCAAACCAAACCCGTCAGCGGATTTTATCCATGATTAAAGCTAATAGCGATAAGGCGAGCGGACAGGCAGAAGCCGATGGAGCTCCTCAACAAGCGCCCATGCCCCGGAATTAGTGACGAAGCTTTCAAAGTTTATACAACAGACTTTACTTTCAAGCATGAACAGATTAATTCGCATTTAGTTATTTTATGACATTTTTATGACAAGAGTGTGAAGCAGAGGCGTGCATGTTGTCTTGGTTTCAAGCTCTTATGCCAAAAGAACAACGTTTCTTTGATCTATTTGAGAATCATGCCGAAACCATTGTCGCAGCGGCGCATGCGCTCAGAAAATTGCTTGATGGTGACGATTCTCTAGCCAACTATGTTCGAGAAATTAAGGTCCAAGAGAACAGAGCAGATGATATAACTGCCGAAACCCTCCTTGCTGTAAGACGCACATTCATAACCCCATTTGATCGTAGCGACATACGTGATCTGATTACGGCTATGGACGATACAATTGATCAAATGCACCAGACAGCCAAGGCGACGGTTTTGTATGAGGTAAAAGAATTTGATCCTTCGATGCAGCGATTGGGCGATATCATCATTCGTGCTGCTGAAATAACACAGTTATCTTTGCCTCTTTTAAGATCTATGGGCGCGAACTCATCAAAACTAAATGATTATTCCCAAGAAATATCCCTTATAGAAAATGAAGCAGATGCAATTCATGACCAGGGATTGAAAGAATTATTTCTTCGGTATCGTCATGAAGAACCAATGTCTTTTATTGTTGGCGCTGAAATATACGGTCATTTAGAGAAGATTGTGGATGGATTTGAAGATGTAGCAAATCGTGTGACGGGCATCGTCATAGAGCATGTTTAGGGAAATTAATGATGTCTAAGGCTGACATCTACTTATATACACTGATTGCAATTGCTCTATCATTTGATTTTCTAAATGGCTTGCATGATGCGGCAAACTCGATCGCCACGATCGTATCAACAAGAGTTCTACGGCCACAGTATGCCGTACTCTGGGCGGCTTTTTTTAATTTTATCGCATTCTTGTTTTTTGGTTTGCATGTCGCCCAAACAGTGGGTTCTGGCATCATTTCCCCTGATCTCGTCGACGATAATATTATATTCGGGGCTTTGATGGGGGCGATTTGTTGGAATTTAATAACTTGGGCGCTTGGTATTCCTTCCTCTAGTTCGCATGCTTTAGTTGGCGGGTTAATTGGAGCGGGCGGAGCTAAGGCTGGATCGAGTGCAATTGTTTGGGGTGGCCTTCTGAAAACAGCCTCAGCCATTGCTCTTTCTCCTGCGCTTGGCTTTATACTTGCTTTAATACTTATCTTAATCGTTTCTTGGATTTGCGTAAGAAAGTCGCCCTTGGCGGTTGATCGATTTTTTAGATCTATGCAATTTGTATCCGCCTCTCTCTATTCGCTTGGTCACGGAGGCAATGACGCACAAAAAACCATGGGTATCATAGCAGTCTTGCTCTTTGCCCATGGCGGACATGATGGCCAGTTTTATGTTCCTTTTTGGGTTGTTATTAGCTGCCAAACGGCAATGGGTTTAGGAACGCTTTTTGGCGGCTGGCGTATTGTTCATACCATGGGCTCAAAAATTACTCGTTTAACTCCAATGCAAGGATTTTGTGCAGAAACTGGTGGAGCGATCACACTCTTTCTAGCTACCGCATTGGGCGTACCAGTATCCACAACTCATACAATTACTGGCGCAATTATTGGTGTAGGCGCAGCTAAAAGGGTCACTGCTGTAAGGTGGAGCATAGCAAAAGATATTGTCATTGCATGGGTTATAACAATGCCTATGGCGGCTTTTATTTCCGGATTTTTTTATAGTTTACTGAGTTTTTTTCAGTGAAAACAATTAAAGAAAAAAAACTATCTGATAAAAAAAACATGCGCATGCAATATGCTGCATTGCCATGGCGCATAAGCAAACACGAGGGAGTTGAAATACTTCTAGCGACTTCTCGAGAAACACGGCGATGGGTCATACCTAAAGGTTGGCCAATGAAAGGCCGAAAACCTCACATAACAGCTGCATTAGAGGCAATGCAGGAGGCAGGATTGCATGGAAAAATAGAAAGAAAGAAAATTGGAGAATATACATATAATAAGAGATTAAAAAATGATTTGGTTGTTTTATGCCTAGTTGATGTTTATCCATTACAAGTATTACGACAACGAAACAAATGGCGCGAACAAAATCAACGCATCATCCACTGGTTTCCTTTTAAGATTGCCGCTTCTCAAGTAGATGAAATTGAATTGCGCGACCTAATCCTCGCTTTTGGCGCAACAAAATTACTTAAAGAGACAAGCAATTAAGTCCT
>Ga0129333_10002059_pt1 | contig 18595 bp, 20 predicted proteins | sample CPB6_08_DNA_FD_94474 | JGI IMG/M metagenome (GOLD analysis project Ga0129333, IMG submission 94474) | Freshwater to marine salinity gradient microbial communities from Chesapeake Bay, USA - CPBay_Sum_0.6_0.8_DNA | ecosystem: Environmental > Aquatic > Marine > Coastal | place: USA: Chesapeake... | reverse complement strand
TCCAACCACAGACCCAGTCATGTGGAATTTTTATCCAATCAACAACATGTATCCGATGCTTGGTATGATCCCAAATTCCTGATGTGTCTCAAGATATTAAAGACCCATACTCGAATACCATGTCGCACAGTGGATGATATCCAAATAAACACTCATGCAGACGCTTTGTGTATTAAGGGCAAAGAAAGTGCAGGAATGAGCAGCGATTTTTCGGTGTCTACTTTATTTGATCGACTCAAGATCAAATATCCTGCCCTACCATTGATACCCTATGGGGGTATAGGGTCTCCCGCACAGGTACGACAATATCTAGATCGAGGCGCTGTGGGAGTAGCTGTGGGCACCTTGTTTGCAGCAGCCAAAGAAAGCTGTCTATCCCATCAGGCCAAACAGGCCATGTGTGCTGGAAATTCTGAGCAGATACATCAATTGACAGATACCAAACAGAATGCTATAATCCTATCAGATAGCGATGATCTACCCGCAGATCCCAAAGATTGGAACCGCGAACACAGTTTGAAACAAGGCATACGCGGCAACGGTCGTCAAGGACATCTTTATGTGGGCCAGGCCATCGATCAGGTGACCAAAATATTACCAGTTAAAGAAATCATGCGTTATTTGACCAGTGATTTGGTATGATATGGCACAATTTATGTTGATCCCCAGGGTTTTAGCATAAATACTAACCATAGACGCAAGTCGTCTACTCTACAAAGGAAAATTTCAAATGAAAAAAATCGCATTAGCAGCCGTTATCGCTCTTGCCAGTGGTATGGCCAGTGCAGTTGATTTCGCTAACCTGGACATCGACCATGTGCGTGACGTCAAGAACCGCAATATGAGCAATGCCCAATATCTGCGCGTGGGCAAAGAAGTTGGTGGATTCCAGCTGAACGCACAAGCTCGCACACAGGTCTGGAACGAAGCAGGCATGGCCAACAGCGTGGAAGTCACTGCCGGCAAGAACCTGGGCATGGTCACCCCATTCGTGGGCGTGGGCTTTGACAACGGTTACAACGGCGCCAAGAACGCTGACTACCAGTATGGCCTGGTTGGCGCAACCACAGGCATGAAACTGGGTTCAGGTTTCGCACTGGCAGGTCTCAAGACTCGCGTGGGCACCACTGCTCATACTGAGACCAAGCAGACCGTGGCTTTTGCTACCTATAGCATCCCAGTCAGCAAGGGTGTTGACATCCGCTTGAACCTGAGCAAGAGCTATCAAGACATCCGTGAGAACGCTTACGGTGTTGGAGTTGGCTTCAGCTTCTAATCTCTACAGTAGAGACTCAGAAAGCCCACTATTTGGTGGGCTTTTTGTTGACCGCTAAATACGCATGCCGTATAATCACGGTATTGTTGTAACTCCTTCCGAGCGAAGGACTCTTGGACGGGGTTCTAAACCCTGCGAACCATAAATCCACCATTCGTTACACTACCTCTCAAACAAGCATTTCCAAAGTTGTTAGGGTTATAGCCTCGGTCTAAACACCATTGACGTAATCCTTCGACTTTTTCCACGGTTCCATCAGGGTGAGTTATTTCATATAGTTTGCCCTGCCAGGTCTTTCCAAACTTACGGTCCTTATACATCTTGGCTTTAATCTCTGCCGTGCGTTCGGGGCCATAGAACTCTTCCATAGTTTTGCCTTTCCTGCGGGCAACCATAGTAGCATTACCTTTTTTTGCTCCTGCCTTAATAGATTCAGACGCGGCGTCGAAGTTAGCATCCAGTTGGGCAAGGCCTTGCCAGGCTACATAATCCTGCCAGCGTCCATCACGCTCGTATAACAAACGATGGGCTTCTGCGTGTTCTTGAACTGTTAGTTCAACTAAGTTAGATGGATCATCAGTCCCGCCTAAATGTTTTGGTATAATGTGGTGTTTGTGTAGCATATAGTTATTTAGTCGAAACCATGATAAAACGGTTGACAAAAGTTTCGACTCAATATATACTATGCGCATGAACATTGTCATCTATCACAATCCAGAATGCAGCACAAGTCGCAATGTGCTAAACATTATCCAAAGTGCTGGATATAAGCCAACTGTCATTGAATACGTCCGTGAAGGTTGGACTTGCTCTCACTTACTTGGTTTATTTGCGGCCGCAGGGCTAACACCTAAAACTGCTTTGCGTGAAACAAAAAGCCCCGCCAAAGAATTAGGGCTGTTGGAACCTGGAGTGACTGATAACGAGATTCTAACTCAAATGTTGGCTTATCCTGTGTTAGTCAATCGTCCTATTGTATGTTCCGCAAAAGGTGTGAAACTATGCCGCCCAAGCGAAACAGTTTTGGAGTTGTTGGATCGTATGCCAGCTGGTCCATTGTATAAAGAAGATGGTGAGAGGATACTATAAATAAGAGTTATTGCTGTATGAAGCCGAGAGAAAAGTGTTCTGGACCCCGGTTCGACCCCGGGCAGGTCCACCAGAAAGCATATTCTTTGAGGTCTTGGTCGTTACCAGCGTAGCAAAAACGGCGACAGAGTATGCTTCCTAATGGGCCTGACAGTTGGTTTCGACAGGGCAAAGAGTAACAGAGTGGACAGCACAGTAGGCGATGACTGTAAATCAAGCAAAATCCTTAAATGCAAATGATGACGCATTTTATGGAGACCTCAAGCTCGCAGCTTGAACTCCACGGGGTTGACCACCTTGTAATCCAATAGTCAGAAACCCGCTTCGGCGGGTTTCTTTTGGGCTAAGTACCTGTGATGAAGCCCCGCATAGCCCTGTTCCAGCATCACCCCGAATGCTCTCGTGAATGTTGCCAGGGCATGATCCACGCTCTCAGCCCACACTACGATATCCAGACCTTTGATCAAGGCCAGCTCACTGCTGATCTACTGGCCAACACCGACATCGTGGCCTTTCCCGGCGGCATAGGGGATTCGGACAGCTACTATCGTTTCTTTCCCAGGCGCGTGGGTAATCTGGTGGCGGATTTTGTGGATCGTGGCGGACACTACCTGGGCATCTGCATGGGCGCATACTGGGCAGCCCATTGGTATTTTGACATCTTGGATGGTGTGGATGCGGTGCAATATATCAAACAGCCCAACGCAGAGATCAGGCGCAGCTGGGGCACAGTGGCCGAAGTCACTTGGCAGGGTCAAAAGGAGCACATGTTTTTCTATGATGGTTGTGCTCTAATAGGTGACAACACCAAGTTCACGACCATAGCCACCTATGCCAATGGTGATGCCATGGCCATCATACAGGATCGAATTGGCATAATAGGTTGCCATCCCGAAAGCCAGCCTTTTTGGTATGAGCGGCCACACGCTGCGCATGCCCGGCAGCACTGGCACGATTGGTATCATCATTGGCTGCTGTTGCAGTTCACGGATCAGCTGATCGGCAAATAAACAGCGTCACTGTCACAAAATCTTAACATGATTATGTTTAAATATTTGTGCATGACAACACAAAGGAGATGATCATGAAAAAGATATTGGCAATCATGCTGATGTTGACAGCAGGTGCAGCACACGCAGATATCACAGGGGCAGGTGCTACCTTCCCTTATCCCATCTACGCCAAATGGGCAGATGCCTACAAAAAAGCCACAGGCGTGGCCATGAACTATCAAAGCATCGGTTCAGGTGGTGGCATCAAACAGATAACCAGTAGAACCGTGGACTTTGGTGCAAGCGATATGCCCATGAAAGGCGAGGATCTTGACCGGGCAGGACTCATACAGTTTCCTGCTATCATTGGTGGCGTGGTTCCTGTGTACAACATAAAGGGCATTGAATCTGGTCGACTACGACTCACAGGCGAAGTGCTGGCCATGATCTATTTGGGCAAAATCAAAACTTGGAATGATCCGGTCATACAAGCCATCAATCCAGGTTTAGCACTGCCTGCAGAGGCCATCACAGTGGTGGCACGCTCAGATGGATCAGGTACCACATTCATCTTCGTCAACTACTTGAGCAAGGTCAGTGCAGAATGGAAAAACACAGTTGGAGAAGGTACCAGTGTCAAATGGCCCACAGGTGTGGGTGGCAAGGGCAACGAAGGGGTGGCCAGCTATGTGGGCAGGTTAAACGGCAGCATTGGCTATGTGGAATATGCTTACGCCAAGCAAAACCGACTGGCTGTGGCACAGATGCAGAACCGTGATAGGCAGTGGGTGCTTCCCGATGATCTCACGTTCAAGGCCGCAGCAGCAGGAGCAGATTGGGCTCGCACACCGGGCATGGGCGTGATTCTCACAGACCAACCTGGCAAGGCCACATGGCCCATGAGTGGTGCCAGTTTCATACTCATGCACGTCCGACAAGATCGCCCAGCACAAGGCCGAGCTGTGATACAGTTCTTTGATTGGGCCTTTAAAAATGGTGCAGCCATGGCTGAAGAGCTGGACTATGTGCCTGTTCCTGCTGCTGTGATCCCGCAAATCCAGACTCAATGGAAACGCATGGGGCTGTGATCAACCAAAATGCCACTTGACACACAATGCAGATCCGTATACAATAGTGTCATCAGCTGTGAAAACCACCAATAAATACTGGCAGGAGGTATCAAAATGCCAGGAGTAGTGCGCGATGGTGATGTAAACGGTGGTGGCGGTGTGTGCTCAGGTGGTGTGCAGAGTGTGCGTGTGAATGGTAGAGCCATAGCAGTACCGGGCATGACAGTGAGTCCGCACCTGTGTTGTGGTTTGCCAGGTTGTGTGGCACACTGTATTGCCAAGACCAGCAAAGGCAGCGCAGGCGCGTTGGGAGGTTTTGGAGGTGCCATCGCCAGTTTTGCTGGCGTAGGCGGGTTTAGCCTGGGAGGGCTGGCTATCCCAGATTTTGCAGTCAGCGCCGCTATTGGTGTCGCCGAAAAGGCTGTCGGTGGAGGTGGCGGCGGAGGTGGTCGAGTGTTTGCAGCAGGTAAACCCGTGGTCGTGCGTGGTGATGGCGATAGCTGCGGACATGCTCGTACCAGTTGCAGTGGTGATGTTTTTATAGGATGAAACATGGACATTGAATCTGGATCAATCTTTTTGACCATGAGCATACTGTTGACCTTGGGCTTTGTTGTGATTGGCCTGGGTGTGTTGCTTCTGAACAACATGTTCGTTCGTTATTGGAAGCCCATGACATGGTTCAAGTTTGTGGAGTATCCACCTGGCACTGGGGCACGTTATGAAGAAGCCACGCCAGAAGAAGTTAAACAAGCTAAGGTCGCAACCAAAAAGGCCAAAGAGCCAGTTGAGGTTGACCCCAGGCATCAATAGTGTTATACTAGCTAAAACTATCAAAAAGTAGGTATAAATAACAGCAGGTTGACAAGTAATATAAATAACCGTACAATGCAATCATGTCAACTGTAACACCAGGCCCAAAAGGGCAGGTTGACAAGTAAACAAAAAGGACTTATAGTAGCATCATGAACAAGCAGATATCATTTACCAAGCAGTATGTACGCACCGATGTCATGGCCTTGTGCTGGACACTGGAGCGTTCTACAGGTAGTGATCTCGGCAATATTCCAGGATCGCAGGGGTTTTGTAGATGACGGTATAGCAACATCATACCAGAACACACAAAACCCAGAGATCCAAAAGATCCTGGGTTTTTTGTTGGATGTGGCGAAAAGGCAACGAGGGCCTGGGCACCACACTAAACAAGGCACAAACGGGCGGACAGGACACATGAAAGATCCGGAGGCAACGGATCCGGTAAGACTCCTGGGCAGGGTGTCGTCCCTGTCTATCCAGCAGAGATGCTGGGTATCCCAGAGCTGGTTCTCACGAGCCGGTTCCGGGATATATTCCACGATAGCACAGCGGTAGTGCAGTTGACTGTTAATCAATTGGTCCCAGGTTCGATCCCTGGTCGTGGAGCCAAACAAGCCCCTATAGTGTGCAATGGTAACACACCTGTTTCGTAATCAGGAAACGCTGGTTCGATTCCAGCCAGGGGCACCAGATGCAACGGTGGCAGAGAGGCCCAATGCAAAGGACTGCAAATCCTTCAAGCCGCTGGTTCGAATCCAGCCCGTTGCTCCAACCGGTTGACCAGTAATGATCATTATTGTATACTGGATCTGTTGTAGCGTTCATTAACAATTCGATGTAACACATGGGTGGTGAGCAGCACTGGCGACTGCACCTGACTGTAAATCAGACTCTTCGGAATACGGGGTTCGACTCCCTGACCACCCACCATATTGAAGCACATTATCTAACCTGGAGTGCGGTCACAGGGCATCGTAAGGTGTGGTAGCCGTGATAGTGTGTTTCAATATGGTAAGTTCTACCATAGTAAAGTGCTATCAGGGTATCGTCATAGGACGCTATGACTAATGTGCTGGGTCTGGTAGATTAGGTCTACCAGTTTTTAGACCCAGCGGCCTGGTCCTGGCGAGGGATCGCAGGCCTGATATAACCGCTCAGTCGCTGTGGCATCGGTGGCGCCCGACCGCCTAAATCGAGCAGATAGCACTTTACTATGGTAGAGAGTCAATGTTAAACGTGGGTATTAAGAGTATCCGCTCCAGAAAGGTGCAAATCCTGAAAGTATAGTCGGGCGTGTTGCCCGAGCAAAGGTTGGATATCACCCAATCGCTATATGCAGAGAGCCTGGTGATAACAACATAGACTCGCCATATTGAAGCACATTATCGACCATAACGACCCTCGGTCAGAGGATACGTGGGGTAGCCAGTCCCAGACGTGTCGGCAAGTGTGCTTCAATATGGTGTAGACTGTGTGATATTCCTGCAAGAGTATTGCACAGGTTGCGAGGTGTTATGGAAGCACGGTGAACCGAGTTACACGAAAGACCTTGCAGGGTTGAGTAGGTGTGTATAGGGGATCAGGTTTGGGTTCGAATCCCATCGCATTTATTACTACCATATTGAAACATATTCAGGCCAAGCGCATTGGCTCGTTGGTATAGTCCTGGACTCCGGGATAGCAGGTTCGATTCCTGTAAGTGCCTGATCAGCACCGAGTATGTTTCAATATGGTAGTTTATTTTTCAAAGGAGTATCACAATGAAACGAAAATCCCGAACACGAAAGCGTATGGGGGTATAGCTCAACTGGCTAGAGCAAGAGGCTTTTAACTTCGAGGTTCAGGGTTCAAATCCCTGTGCCCCCACCATATAAAAACAATCTCTTTGAGGTCTTGGTCGTTACCAGCGTAGCAAAAACGGCGACAGAGATTGTTTCTATATGGTATCACAACTTCGGAAGAGTGGCAGAGCCTGGCTGAATGCACCTGTCTTGAAAACAGACGAACCGAAAGGTTCCGTGAGTTCGAATCTCACCTCTTCCACCAAACATGGCTCGTTCGTATAATGGCTATTACGGCGGATTGTCCATCCGCTCATGGGAGTTCGATTCTCCCACGAGTCGCCAAATCAGTATGGCCTTCAAGTGTTACGGTAGCACAGCGGTCTCCAAAACCGTTAGCCGGGGTTCGACTCCCTGGAAGGTCGCCAAGTTTTGCAGCGTTCGTCTATCGGCTAGGACACTCGCCTTTCACGCGGGTAAGATGGGTTCGATTCCCATACGCTGTACCATCAATGCCTGGTTAGCTCAGTTGGTAGAGCGTCTGCCTTACAAGCAGAAAGTCGGCGGTTCGATCCCGTCACCCGGCACCAATCACGGAAGGTTGGTCGAGAGGCTGAAGACAAGAGTTTGCTAAACTCTCCAACGGTGTCAAGCCGTTGCGTGGGTTCGAATCCCACACCTTCCACCAAGACGTTTGGCCTAATCAGCCAATACTGTGACCCGCAGGATGAGAAGCGATGTGATAATCGCGGGTGGTTCCCCTCCGTAGATGGAGGTATCCGAAAGGATAGGTCTAACCTAACCGGCGCTGGCAATGCGAGAATCTTCCCTGGTCGTGAAGCGGGTGGAGGCTGCGTGTGATGGTTGAATCTTTAGTCTTTGACTCTATGATTCTTCTTGATGCAGTATAATTACCGCCGCAGGGAGGAAGCATCAGTCAATATGCGGGATTAGTTCAGTGGTAGAACGACACGTTGCCAACGTGTAGGTCATCGGTTCGAACCCGATATTCCGCTCCAGTTTTTTTGCAAAGGACCGGCCATGGGCATGACACTGATGCAGCAAACATATCAACGTCTCATAGAAAACTATGATTCCAGCACTGCCCAACAGGCCCGTGCTATCCATGGCATCTATTTGGATGCCTTGCGTGGTGCACAGGATTGTGGCAAAGAAATCAGCTTGGTGGTCATGAATGGCCACGTGGCAGCTGATGCACAACAAGATTTCCGCCAGTATGTGGACCTGGTCAGGCGGGTGATCAGCAATCAATAAAGTTTGGTAGACAGCACTGGTGTGCGGCGGGGCCTTATAATCCCCGGAGACTGGCCGGACGGGCTGGAACGGCACGGATCGTAACCGTGGTCTACTACCAATCGGCCCTTGGCTCAACTGGATAGAGCGCCGTGCTTCGAACTCGGAGGTTGGGGGTTCGAGTCCCTCAGGGCCGGCCACCGTTAAATAGCTGCATGAACTACACAGAAATATTTTGTCCCATGGCTCATCATGGCCTGGCCATAAATCAAGATGGTAGCTTGGATCCATGTTGCCAATACACCAGACCACCTGCTTCAAGTGGTATCATGTACTGGGACTACCACAAGTTCAGCAGCCAAGTAACACATCGAATGCATGAGGATTGGCAGCAGGGAATCGCTCATCAAGGTTGTCAAAAATGTTATCGTGAAGAAGATCTAGGTTGGACCAGTCTTAGACAGCATGCCATCCAATGGTATGGCATTGACAACACTGACCAAATATATGACCTAGAACTTAGACTAGGTAATCTGTGTAACTTGAAATGTGTCATGTGTTCTCCAGGAGCTAGTTCATCCATAGCCACCGAACGATATGCGCATCGCACTGAGTTTGGTAGGATAGGACTAGATCTACAGCAACCATACACAATATCATCTTGGTGGGAAGACAGCAGATTTTTGCAGGTTCTTGATCATGTGTTGCCGCAGTGTAGGCGTATCAATATTACCGGTGGCGAACCATTCTTGATTCCGCAGGTAACAGAAATATTGCAGCGTTTGCCCGAATCAGCCACTGTGTCTTTCAACACCAATCTCGGCAGTGTGCCTCACAAGATCCTGACAGGTTTGCAACGATTACCCCTAGTCAGGATAATGATCAGTCTTGAGGGCACGGGACCCATGAATGATTATCTAAGATATCCCAGCAAGTGGCAGGATATCGTGCATAATCTACAGATCCTCCAACGAGATGTTCCACATGCAGAACTTGGTGTCAATCACACATTGCAACATGCCAGCGTGTATGCTTTACCCGCATTGGCCAAGATGTGTGTGGAACATGATCTCACACTACAAATGACCATGGTACAAGGTATGCCCTGGTTGACTTTGGACAGTGTGCCGGTAACGGATCTAGATCAAATGCGTACATGGGCCAGCAACGGCAGTGACCTTGACCCCAAGAGTCAAAGATTTGTGGTCAATGCCTGTGATGCAGCCCGGTTCGATCATGATCTATACTTGACATACCGCGATTACGTCAATACCTTGGATCAGGTGCGCGGTACCAGTTACGATAGCATTTTTTGTCCCGCAGTACCTGGCTAGATTATCTACATTATGTACTGCCTGTTAGCTCAATGGCAGAGCAATCGGCTGATAACCGATAGACACAAGTTCGATTCTTGTACGGGCAACCATTCTTTAAACTCACGAGGTCAGTATGAAAAGGTTCAACATCGAAAAAATCAAAGAGTTCATTCTCAGCCAAGGTCCGGAAACCCGCATCTACATTGGCGTGGACAGCGAACGCCTGCGAGTAAATGGTGTTTGGATGGCAGACTATGTGTCAGCCATCGTAGTGCATCGCGATGGTAAACACGGTTGCAAACTGTTTGGTGAAGTCACACGTGAACGTGACTACGATCAGCGTGTGGATCGTCCCAACACCAGGCTCATGAATGAGGTATACAAGGTCAGCGAACTGTATCTCAAGTTGGCTGACGTGCTGGAAGGCAGACCAGTAGAGGTGCACCTGGACATCAACCCAGATGACCACTACGCCAGCAGCAATGTGGTCGCACAGGCCATAGGCTACATCCGGGGTACATGCAACGTGATACCCATGGTCAAGCCCGAAGCATTCGCAGCTTCATACGCCGCAGATCGTTACAAGAGTCTCCGAGTAGCTTGACGGTTGACTTGCATCACATCCGCTGCTATACTTGCATTTCAAGCAGCGGACAACTGCCCCGGTGGCGAAATGGCAGACGCACCAGACTTAGGATCTGGCGCCGAAAGGTGTGAGAGTTCGAGTCTCTCCTGGGGCACCACTAAACAATGAGAAGATTATGGCGACCAAAAACAGCAGTTTCAAGATGAGCCAGCAAAGCAAACGTCTGGCAGGTCAAATACGCAATGCACACGAGCGTGGTGCGTTCCTGCGGCAGATGGCCAATGCAGAACAAAGCTACGAGCGCCACCGGCAACGACAGCCTCGGGCCAAAGACAAAGATGAGTAACAGCTGAGCGAGTGTGGTGGAATCGGCATACACAGCGGGCTTAAAACCCGCCGCTTCGGCATGTGGGTTCAAATCCCACCACTCGCACCAACAAGGAGATCAAGATGACTACTTTGATTGTATTCGCAGCATTGAGTATAGTAGCATTGATAAGAATTTTTAGATAGAGAATTTGGGGGGTTAGCTCAATTGGGAGAGCGCCTGCTTTGCAAGCAGGAGGTCGTCGGTTCGATCCCGTCACTCTCCACCAAAAATACCGAGTGTATGTCAGTCCGGTCAGACGGCCTGCTTTGGGAGCAGGAGGCCGCAGGTTCGAATCCTGCCACTCGGACCATGTAGTTGGGGATTAGCCAAGTTGGAAAGGCTACGGACTTTGACTCCGTGATGCACAGGTTCGAACCCTGTATCCCCTACCAAGGCTCTCGTAGTTAAATGGCATAACGCATCCTTGGTAAGGATGTATTCCAAGTTCGATTCTTGGTGAGAGCACCATTAACAAGGAACACTATGCCTCAGGTTTACAGATACAAACGAACTCATGTGTACTACTACGAAGTGGTGGCCAATGATGTGAAAACTGCCAATGAACAGGTGCGCAAGGTCTGGGCAGGCAGTTACAAAGACATGAAACTGTCAGACTATGAGTTGGTCAAGACTAGCAAGTTTGAAGCCAAGCCAGTGATCACAGCTGAACTTGAGGTAGAGCCGGAGGTAGAAACCAAAGCAGTAGTAAAGCTAACAGTCAAGAAGGCTGCGAAAAAGGTGGCCAAGAAAGCAGCAAAGAAAGCAGCAAAAAAAGCCAAGACCAAGAAGCACAAGTAAATAGCCCTAGTGGTGGAATCGGCAGACACAGCAGACTCAAAATCTGCCGCCTAATAAGCGTGGGGGTTCAAGTCCCTCCTGGGGCACCAAACAATTTGCCCGGTTAGTTTAATGGTAGAGCACCGGTTTTGTAATCCGGGAATGGCGGTTCGATTCCGTCACTGGGCACCATATTCAGAGTATCTAACGTGAGCAAGAGTCTACACAGGTATACAGTCTACCTTGACTGATACTGGGCCTGCTCCAACTGTGTTCTATGCGATCAAACCATCGCATGCAGTGTTCTAGATCATGGGTCAATGCATTGTTTTCTTTCATGATATCCTTGACTTGTGCCATACCTTGATGATTCATGGTAGCTGGATAAAAAGCCATATAACAACAAGGAAACACTGATCCGTCGGCTGCTATAAACAGTTCGCGCATGCGATAATGACCGCAATCAAGATTCAGTTTGGCAGTATCTTTTTCATGACGTGTGTGATGCTCAAACCAAGTCACACGATTTTGTAACATACTATCCACAGTAGGTTGATCTCCGGCTTCTCCGAGCCAATGACTGAATTCACCAGATCTGGAAAATACTGGTCCTTGGTTGCGACCATCATCTAATACTTCAAATTGAGAGAATCCCAGTTTTTGTGCTAGACGCCTGCATTGATCTTCTTGATGTTGATTGTGTTGTAACCGTATGAATCGCCAGCGAGCTTGACCGCCTGCTTGGATAAATGCTTGAGCATTGCGAAGCACACAATCAAAGTCAGTGTCCTGTCGATATAGAGCATGTGTTTCAGCATCAATACCGTCCAGGGCGAACCCTATGTTCACACCTGGTAAAGCCAGGCCAGCCCACCAATCTGGTGTGCGCATGCTACCATTGGTACTGATCCTGACAGGTACTAAATGGCTGACCAAATAACGCACTATAGATTCAGCATCTCTGGCCAATCCAAAATCTCCGAGATTGCCGTTGAATATCACGCCCTTGGATAACTGCGACAAAAACGCAGGTCGCAATATGTGTTGGAACTGTGTTAAACTAAGCTCTGTTTCAGGATAACCAAAGTTGTAAGCATACCCATGATAGTTACGAGGGCACAAAGGACATCTAGCGTTACAACGTGTGGTGAGTTCCACTTGCACTCGGCATATTTGATCAAGTTCTAACATGGGCAATATTTATAAAATGTATTTTTTGAAAGTTTATCGCGGAGTGGAGAAGAGGTATCTCGGGAGTCTCATAAGCTCCAGATCGGCGGTTCGATTCCGTCCTCCGCAACCAATCAATCCTGTAGTCTTTGCCTGATGGCACGATGTACGATGCTGTCATCATTGCCCAACATGACCAGCAGGCCTGTGAGAAATCCCCGTTCCCAGGCCAGGCGCTGTTGTGGAGTTGAGAACTCAGGAGCGTTCGCATCCAGCATGTGTTGTATGATTTCGGGTGTGACAGGGTCTCTTGGGTTCATCTATTATTTAACATCACCCTAGCTCAACTGAATAGAGCACTGGTCTACGAAACCAAAGGTTGGGGGTTTGAGTCCCTCGGGTGGTACCAATCTGGGCTGTTAGTTAAATGGGATAACTCTGCCATGGCATGGCAGCATCGGGAGTTCGACTCTCCCACGGTCCACCAATCACGTCGGAGTATGGCGCAGCCCGGTAGCGCACTTGCATGGGGTGCAAGGGGTCGCAGGTTCAAATCCTGCTACTCCGACCAAACAAACCGTTGACAGCTATAGCAGTGGATGCTATACTGTTGAAACTGTAGCAAAGCAATAACTGATCTTTAACAATGTAGACCATATCAAAAGATATGGTTTCAAAGGTTTTGGGGGCATAGCCTCTTTAGAATAAGTCACGTGAGTGGCCCAAAGCAGTAGCGTCCTACACGCCTGCGCCAGCAATGGTTCATCTATGCAAGCCTGCTCACTGCCGTGAGGCAGCGTTCACTGATAAGACCGGTGGATGTATGTGTGAAGCTGGTTTTGTGGAAATGACGCCGACTTCTAGGCCCGCAAGGGGAACCTAAGCCGGTGGAGAAGCAACGGGTGGTGCCGTCTCCCACATCAAACCAACCAGTCAGCAAGTATGAGAAAGGGTAGTGTACAGGTCCGAGGCTTTGCAGCCCAGGGCTGGTATGCAGTTTGAATGGTCAGTGGCGGTACGCGCAAGCTGAGACCCGACACAGATCGTGAAAGACCACTGAGTAGCCCGCAAGGCCAAAGGTACGTGGTGTGTTGTATCGTGTATTCCAAAAGAGTATGCGGCAACTGAGGCAGCACATCATAGTAGGTTGATATAGCTCAACGTAGAGCGATTCCCTTTTAAGGAATAGGCTGTTGGTTCATACCCAACTATCTAACAAAAACGCAAAGTCTGCCTCGGTTGTCAGTGAAAAGCATCTAATACTTGGGTGGCGACACAACCAAGTCCGGTAAAGCTCGCAAGGTGATACTGGTTTATGTTTGAAGTTTCGTAACGGTTTAGCGACTGTGAATGGCTCGCAAGGTCAACGGGATAGATAGCGTAGAATAGCTGACAGCGTCAAGTCTACTGCCTGACTCTAAACGGCGATGCTGATAGCAGACTAGGTTACATAGTGATATGGACTTAGTGGATATCGGGAGAAGGGTGGCTCGCAAGGCTATCTATAATGCTCGAGGTGCTATTGGGCAAGGTGTAATCTCAACCTGCCACAACTGATCATATACGAACACATTCGCTTGTATTTTAACGGCTTGCAAGGCACGGGCGTACAAGAATGTTGAGTGTGTTCTTATATGGTCGGATAATCAGTCTGGCCCTGGTGGTGGAACGGCAGACACAGCAGCTTGAGGGGCTGCCGCGTAACAGCGTGAAGGTTCAAATCCTTTCCAGGGCACCAACGCCAACTTAGCAAATGTGGTCATTGCAGGCGCCTGAAGAGCGCATGAACCTGGTTCGATTCCAGGAGTTGGCACCAATCAATGGTGTCTTTAGTGTAGTGGCCTGCACCCTGCTCTGTGAAAGCGGTAGTACCGGATCGATACCGGTAAGACACCCCATCTCGCTGTAGTTCAATGGATAGAACGGTTCTCTCCTAAAGAACAGATCCAAGTTCGATTCTTGGTGGCGAGGCCAACTTTTTCTGGCGTTCGTTCAATGGATAGGACAGGAGTCTTCTAAACTCTAAATAGAGGTTCGATTCCTCTACGCCGGACCAATCCATAAGTACCCAATGAAGATCACTGATCAAGATCCCGATAGACACAACAGCATCCAGTATCCCATGGAGGTCAGCGCACCACGTTTCGATCTGGTGCCTGTGACCAGCCACAAGGATCTCATGGTCAATACCGCTCGGCGTCATGCCCAACAGGAATATGATCGTATCATGGCTTTGGTTGCGGTACTGCAAGCCCAGGCAGATGACATACGTCGCAGACTAGAACTCACCGATCAAGTGGCTGCTGCACGATACAGCATGGTGTTGTATCCAGGTGGTCAGTATTGGTTGGTTCAAGATCAACAGCGTGGCGATACTTTGCTCACTCCATTGGGTCCTGAAGATTGGAGCACAGGTGCTCCTGCACACTATAGATATATCGCGCACATAGAGTGGTTGGGTGACAACACCTGGCGCGAGATTGAAGGTTCTTAGTTTTTGCGGATACCAGCCAAGCTCTGCATGCGGCCAAGATCAGCAGAGGTTTCTCTAACCTGCTGATTGGCTCTAGCTTGACTGTATGCGCTAGTCCTTGGTGCAGGTGTAGTAGGTGCAGCAGGTTGCCCTCTCAACGCTTGATAATCTGCCGCTGTTATAGGAGCCTGTTTACCAGGACCAAATCCCAACTCTGGATTGGCAGCTACTGGTGTGTTGGCTGACGCGGTATTTTGCCTCATGCGTCCAGCATTGGCAACTCCAGGTCTATAGTTTTGAACTTGTGGTACATAGGGTGATTGTGTTGAATTAGTAGCAACTGGTGATGCTGCCGGTGCTGCTGGTTTTGTTGCACTTCTGGCAATCGCATCCAATGTATCACCTTTTTTCACAGTGTAGGTTCCGCCACCAGGTAGTTTAAACTGTTGTCCTGGATATATCTTGTTTACATCCTTAATAAGATCTGGATTTAGTTTCTGGATAGCTTGAGAACCTGCGCTACCTGCATAAGCTGGACGAGCAGCCAAAGGTGTTGCTGTGACTGGTGTAGGTGCTGGCACCGGAGTGGTAGTAACTACAGGTTCATTCTTTTTTGGCTCTGATCCAAAATCCTGTGCGTCTGGCACACTGATAGCTGCGGTTGGTGCAGCGGCTGCTGTCGCGGTGGGCACTGTGGCTGTTGGACCTTCTGGACGAGTCTGCGCCGCTTTAGCAAGATCAGCTTGTGGCACGTTTGCGCCCATCCTGTTGGCTATGAGAGCATCTGTTGGATCTGGACGTTGACCACCTTTGTTGTAGTTTGCTTGCACCTCTGGGCCGGCCAAACTCTTGTAATCCGTGGGTACATCGGCATCAGCTTCGGGCAGTTTTCTAGTTCCGGCCAGTTCCATCAAGCGTTTGACATCAACAGGTTTGTATAGATCGTTCATGGTAGCAGTCCTTTGTTTTATTTAGCTCCTAAACAGTGATGTAGCTCAGTTGGTAAGAGCGCGGGATTCATAACCCCGAGGTCGGCAGTTCGATCCTGCCCATCACTACCACACATAAGTACACACATGAAACGCATATTTTTAGACATGGACGGGGTGGTAGCAGACTTTGATCGCTACGCCCAAGACATAGTGGGCTACAGCACGCCCGGGGGCGCTCGCTACCCAGATTCGGACTGGAACAAAATCGCAGCCAATCCCAGACTGTATGCTCGTTTAGGTGTATGTCCCGGAGCACATGATTTTGTGGCCGAAGTCAGCCGCATAGCTCGAGACACTGGACGCGAACTCATGTTCCTCACAGCCATACCCCGAGGCAATGACACACCTTGGGCATTCTGGGACAAGATAAACTGGGCCGAACGGCACTTTCCTGGCATCCCTGTTTGGTTTGGTCCTTACAGCCGGGACAAACAACACCATGCCCGCCCAGGTGACATACTCATTGATGATCGCGACAGCAACATTCGCGAGTGGGCAGCAGCTGGTGGTATCGCTATCCAGAATCACGCAAACTTAGCAGACACACTCAAAAGGTTGAAAAAGGCTATATAACAGTCGCAGGGATCAATAAATCTCTGTATAATTAGGAGACTGAGATGGCCAAGAAAGCCGAACAAAAAATACACGATTCAGTGGTAAAGAAAACCAGCCAAGGTGGTGCAAAACCCAAAATGGCAGGCATGAACAAACACACTCGACGCAGTCACAAAGCCTATCGCGGTCAGGGTCGTTAGCAATACCGCGGGTATTCTCCTGGGAGAGGACATAGCCTTCCAAGCTATTGAAGCCGGTTCGAATCCGACTACCCGCTCCACTCCATAACCAAGGAAACACATGACTATAAAACTCAGCCGTGGTCCCAAGATAAATGTAGAAACCTGTGTGGAGGCAGCAGGTGGTAGATACAACCTGGTATTGATCGCAGCAGCTCGAGCACGTGAGATCCGTAAACAGAATCCTGAAAGCCAGGATCGCGAACACTTGTACAGCGTGATCACCGCTCTGGAGGATGTGCAGTCAGGCCAAGTGAGTGCAGACTACATCTATCGAGTCAAAAGTCAATAAAGTCATATTATCGTTAACTTAGCATATATAAGGTTATGCTGCGCTTCATCACTACCACACAAGATACTATGCTTGACTATGTTCGAGATGATCCAGTGCGTCCAGAGATACCCAGAGACTTCCGTGTGGGACGCAATAGGTTTGTGATAGCATTGGGAGAAGATAAACCCAGTGCCATGGTATGCGTGAGCCTGCATGATTTTGTTCCTGCTGGTGTGAGCGACCTCAGCACCGAAACTGATCATCCCGACACAGCCATATTCTACACCATCTGGAGCTACCGTCCTGGTGCTGGCGCACTGCTGCTGCGCGAGACCGTGGGCGCTATCCGTAGCCAATATCCCCATATCACTAGATTCGTTACCTTGAGTCCCAAGACCGAGATGGCTCGCAAGTTCCATATCCGCAATGGAGCTGGCGTGTTCAGAGAAAATCTCGATACCATCAACTACGAATATCGCAACCTTTAGCCTTAGGAGAATAGTTTGAAATCATTACTAACCATATTGACATTATTGTTCAGCAACTACATTCTTGCAGCCGAAACAATCAGGATAATTTGGCCTTATTCACCAGAGCTGCCTTGGAACAATATAAGAATCATTGCTGAAAATGCCAATGCACAACAAAACAAATATAATTTCGTGCCTGAAATCAAACCAGGTGCCGGCGGTGCAGTCGCAGCGCAATATGCTCTAGGCAACCCTAACAATAATTTGATCAGCAACTCAATTTCGCACATCGTCCGACCTTTGACCACCACAGACAGTGGTTATGATTTAGACGCTTTCCAACCTGTGTTGATCCAGGCCATGGACATACCCTTGGTCATGATAGCCAAGAAATACCGTACCATGTCTGAATTGTTGTCCCAACCTCGACTCAATATTGGGATCAGTGCCGTAGGAGGTATCACAGATTATGCTGCTAGAATCATGGTTGACAAGCCAGATGCACAATACATCGGGTTCAAGACCGGATTTCCAGCGGTGATTACCGCTGTTATGGGAGGTCATCTAGATGGTGCTGTGGTTTCTTTAGACAGCAGCAAACGATTTATCGATGCTGGTGCTATTTTGAAATTGGCAGACAGCTCATTGAGCTTGGGCTGGACCATGTATGCTCCCGCCAAGATGGATGCCGAGCGAGTGCGCGAAATCCACTCTATCCTTACAACAGCCAGTGATCGAGACAATGTGCGCCGCATCCTAGCAGATGCCAATCCCAAGTATGTGTATTGGAATCAGGCCAGACTGGCCGAGTGGTATGCGGCTGAACGTGCCCGATGGACCAGGATCATTGCTCAGTATCCGCTGAAATAGCCCAGTGTTACTAGCACAAGCCCGGGAGATTCCCGGGTTTTTTTTTGGTTGACCAAAAAAGACATTTCTGATATAATACACGAACAATAAGGAATCATCATGACAGCAGTTTTTCTCACCAGCGATACCCATTTTGGCCACCTTGGCGTGTGCCGGTTCACCCGCTCTGACGGTGTGACCAAACTGCGCCCCTGGGACACTCCAGAAGAAATGGACGAAGAAATG
>Ga0129333_10002058_pt1 | contig 18598 bp, 5 predicted proteins | sample CPB6_08_DNA_FD_94474 | JGI IMG/M metagenome (GOLD analysis project Ga0129333, IMG submission 94474) | Freshwater to marine salinity gradient microbial communities from Chesapeake Bay, USA - CPBay_Sum_0.6_0.8_DNA | ecosystem: Environmental > Aquatic > Marine > Coastal | place: USA: Chesapeake Bay... | reverse complement strand
AACTGGAACTGCATCTATGGATATAGAACGTCCTTTAAAAATCCCACCCTTTGTTTCGTTTTCTAGAGCCTCTCTTATGATCCTTTTGCCTATTTCGCCAGTAGTCTTGCTTTGTGGCATACCTTTTAACATTGAAAGGTCGCAGCCTAATCTAGGGTAGATTGTAAAATCATTAGGCTCAGTCATCAGTCTGATAAATATCTGTTGAGTATCTTTTTGTGCCCTGTTTTGGACCATGGCAATGTCTTTATCACCAGATATTTTAATATCTCCATCATAACCAAAGTAAAAATCTTTCATTATTTATCTAAGTTATCTTTCATCCATGGAAAATTTTGTGTATTTTCAGCTTTCATATAATCTTGATCATCGATTTTCTTTACCGCTTCATCAAAACTGTAATTAGCCATTAAGTATTCAGTCAAAAGAATAACCTGATCTTCTGTGTGTGTTTTTGAATAAGAATCAATAAGATTTTTTTGCTCAAAAGTTAATCCACGAGGATCTGGTTGCAAGGAATCTTGGTTTTCAACTCCTAATCCCAAACCGTATTTCCCCATAATAGTAATGGGGTTTTGCTCTTGGTTTTGTGTAAATTGTAGTAAATTATTCAAATAATAACTAGACCTATAATAAGCTGGATTATTTAAAAACTCATTTGTTTTTATTAATGCTGGCTCATTATAAACGTCTGATGCTGGGTTAAAAGACTTATCGTTCCATCTTAGGCCGTCGTCTTCTCTGCAGAAAAATTTTATTGAATCTGCATAGATTGAAACACTTCTAGTATTTGGGTTAATAATTAGTCCTACCCCCGGAGCAGCAAATATTTCAATTTCTCCAGAGTCTGAAATTCTAAAAAATCCTTTATTATCGGGGTGTGTTATACCAACTTCTCTGTGAGAAAATTCTTTTCTTCTTTTAAATTCTGCTCCGTCATTAAATACGGACGTTTTTTTTGATTCTTCTTCTGAATTGTTCATAATATTTACGCCATAAACTTTGGAACACCAGTATCAACTGATGTATTTCTAGTATTTTTATGAGATCTTGGGTCATTAAAGTACATAATTATATATGGTTCGTCCTCATGATCATCTCTAAAACCCACCAAACATCTTGTCCCAGGAGCTGGGGCGACTGTTTGAACTCCATATATAAATGGGCATGGGACGCTAGCCAGTATATTGCCAATTGTGCTTGAATACTTTTCATCCACAATAACTGTCGCTGTATTTTGAGCTGCATTATAGCTCATAATTGTACCAGGTCTATTTTTAGCTTGCCTGAATTTAGAGTCTTCTATCTGATCAGATATTTTTTTATCAAATTTTGGATAATTAAGTGGCATCTTAGTCTACCTTACACGTTTTCTTCATAGTATTCACCATTCATCCAATCTTCAATATATGGATAGGGTTTATCTCCTTGAAACTTTGTTCTTATCCAAGTTTTTAGTGTTTCTATTTTTTTACCCCTAGCAGTATATACTGAAGAAATAGTAGAAAATTTTATTTTATTTATAAAACCATATGTGCCCTTATAGTCGCCCCATGGTCCAAAAAGGTAACCATCAAATTTTGAATTGTTCTTTATTCTTAATAATGTTTCTTCTTGATTTTTTGCAGTAACAGCTAGCATATAGGCTTGATTGTACGGTATAAATATTCTTTGATCAACTGTAGACTTAGAGGCTGCGTTTTTTACCTTATCTGCAAGTTCATTCATATTAAGACTTTGATCTATGGCGTAGGCCAGTTTTAAACCTAGTACGGAATCGTCTGCTGGATATTTAAGTATAAATGTTTTTTCTCCATGAGCAGCTGGGAGTAAATTAGTTTGAAATAAACCAAAAGAAAAGTCTCCAGTTTTTCTATTTGTATTTAGCGCAAATGGTCTAAAATTAGATTCTCTTTCTGCAATTCCAACAAAGATGGCAGCTGTCTCATCTGAATACAATCCTGTTGTAATTAATAAATTCATAACCTCATCAGGTGACAAAGCTTCATTAGGTTTATCAAAATAACTTATTTTAAATTTACTAAAATTTACAGAAGTTTGTCCAGAATTTGTTGTTGGTACTGTTCCATCAGATGACGTTTGACTATTAACTATTTCTGGAGCAGTGGGAGTTAAAAAACTTCCTGCTCTTTGCGGACCAAAACTTACATGGATATGGTCTCTATGGCTTCCGTCACAAGCAAAATTTATATATGGCGACAAACCTTTATATTTTGTTCTGACGGCCGCTGTTGCTGACTCTAATCCAGTCTCTAAAACCCCTAATTCACTTGCCAACTGATCATGGACAACTATTAGATCTGGGTGTAATTCTCTAGGAAGTTTTTGAAGAGTAGATAAAAACATATCAAGACCTCTTCTATAAGAATCTATATTTGTAGATAACTTTACAGCTTTATCAGGAGTATCGCCAACAGACATAATGTCAAATCCCCTACCAAAAGAATGGTCACTGACGCTATTGTTTTCTGCACTAAGGGGGGAAAAATTTGGCCCTATTATAGTTCTATCAGTTCCAGTACCGCCTTGTATATAAATTGTATTTGTCATTTGTAGCAGCATCTCTATTAGTGCTGCAGATATCTTACAAAGTCTCTGCCCAGTACCCAAATATTCCTGTGATACTGGAATATAAGAAACTGTGTTGCCACCAAAATAAGTTCCTGTTTGTATAATATTAAAACCTAACTCCGCTAAATTTTGACCAGCTCTATTTTGGGTAAAATTAATAACAAAATCATTAACTGATCCTTGAAAATTCATTTTTTTATGGAGCTCTGCTATTTTTTGTGCGTATATTTGCTTTTCAGTATCTGTTAAATTTTCTACAATAGCTATTGCTCTAGAACCACCATTAAATGATTCAACATTTTCACCAGAAGTATAGCCAGTAAGACTATGCGAAAGAGTAACCCCATCAGAACTTGTAACAGATGAGGTTTCAATATTTGGAAAAGTTGTCTGATTTATAATATCATTATTTAATGCTCGAATAGTAGATTGAAAACCGCTGGGAGATAAACCTGAAGTCATGATAGACTGTCTCATAATTTCTTGTCTAGCTGCAGCTCCTGTTAAAGTGTTTTTTCCTGCAGGATCATTAGGGTCTTTAATGCTCACATCATCGCCTATATCTGATTGTGAAGCTAATATTCCGTGAAGAGCAGATTGAGTTGTTTGTGCATATGCGGAAATAACAAAAGCTGGGTTTCTATAAATGCCATCTCCTTGGAGTATTTTAGCTGGATCAGCGCTTCTTAATGTTCTATCTTCCATTGGAAGTCTAGACATTGTTGTATTTTTTACAACGACTTCTCCATTTGGGTAGTATTGTGAACCAATCTTTTCAACTAAACTACGCGTACTAGAAAGATCTGTTGGGTCTAATTCAAAATCTGCCATTATTCAACCTCTCTTGGCATTGCGATTAGTTCTCCTACCGTTTGGAGAGCTGGCCCCTCTCTTAGTGTAAGACCAGCTGTGTAAACTTTAGCCAAACCTGTAGTGACCAGTTCCCAGTTTAATGTTATTGGGCTACCATCATTATAGTACTCATTCCACTCAGCCATTGGCCATTCTGAAGCTTTTTCATATACTCTAAACAAAATCATCAAAGCTACCAAAACATCGTAACTTCTTTTCTCTGCATTTGTTAGCCCCAATAAAGGATCAGATGAACCAATTGTTTCAAAGTGGATATATCCATCATCTGGAGTTGTGCTGTAAGGTGGAGGAGTATTTATATATGAAGCCTGCTGTTCAAATATTGTCGCATAAAGAACATCAAATCTTGAATAAATGACTGACTGAGGGTTTATTAGTTCTTTTACTTTGTCTTTTACATAATCTATAGAATTTGATGTAGATTCAGGTATGGCTAAGAATATACCTCGGATTCTAGAAATAATTGAATTATAAACATCTTCTTCTGTTCTATAGAAAACAGAGGCCATATATCTATCGTCGCTTTGTAAATAGCTTTGACCCTTTATTGCCTTAGAGTAATATTCTGGATTATTATATGTAGAGCCTGCTTCATAATCGTCAGAAGTTAATACTATTTTAGAAATTTTAGGACTAATTCTTAAAACAAACACCTTACCCTCAAGTGCTTCTTTTGTATAGTGGAGTGCTTTAGATGCTGGTGAGTTTGGGTTTATGATTGCAATATCTGATGTAATATTGTTTTTATCTAATTCAGCTGTGTTTATGCCATCAAATCTTACAGTATATTCTTTATTAGTTAATATATCATAAACGTTAATTGTATCGCCGTCTTTAACGTGAGTAACAGTAACTATTGCTTTAAAGAACTGATTGAGACCAGTTTTTTCTGGTCCAAGACCAGAATATTTTAATATTTCTGATTGAACTATTGCATTTTCCAAACTTATCTGTCTAACAAGAGTTGCTATTTCTTTTTCTCTCCAACCCATAGACATTAATAAATCATCATTTCTTATGTACACATTACCTTCAGCTGTTTTAACTTTTGACCTTACTCCTAAAATATTTGGTAATAATTTTTTAGAATGATATTTGCCAACAACCATGCCTTGGAAATTTGATAAACCTGCGTCCATTGGTTGACCATTTTTTGATAAGTATTGAACATAGCATCCATGCTGATCTAATACGTTGTCTCTAACCCATTTCCATGCTCCCCATGCAGCATCTGTAGCTAATGACAGACCAGCAGCAACTGCTGCACCAGCTAGTGGAGTTCCAAATACTGTTGCCGCTGTTGTTGCTGTTGCCGTAATTGCTGGCATAACTAGGCCAGCAAATACAGCTGCGCCCATGCCACTGTTTGTTCTTCCAGTTTGAGCTTTAATTAATTCTTTTATTTTATCTGATGTTTCTGGTAATGAATCTGCTAATTGATTTGCTTGTATATCTTTTAATAGAGCTGAGTGACCATGTGTGTATTGAACACCTCCCAACATTTGGTCTTTTAACATGTCCCCAATAGCGTCTATTGAAACATCTCCATTTACAGTCAAACGACTATTATTTGATTTATTTGCTAATAGTAAACGTGTATCATTTCTTAGGTTTTGCATACTAAAATGCGATGCAATCCACGATGACATAAACCATCTAGCTGGGTCGTTAACAGTAACAAACGCGTTGGGCGTTATACTGGTGATAAATCCTGTTTCAGGAGTAAAGTGATGGACTACTTGTTCTACCTCAAATATTCCATACATTCTTTCATATACGTCTGCAAGATAAACTAGGTCGTGTGGTCTTATATCTGTATTACCGACTAAAATTATTTCTCCACCGTATATATCTTTAATAGATTCTTTAAGATCAGCTAGGGCAACTCTTCTAGCAGTTAACTCATCCGGATCACCTTGAGCATGTTTTGCGATTCCTCTAGCTGTTTCTAGGGGGTGGAATATTGGGTGAAGTATTCCAAATACTCCTTCCCCTTTAACATTGTCAAAGTATAAGCCAGTTTCTACTGTTTTTTCAATTTGCTTTTCTGGCGGAGCTGCTTTATCTAATGAAACAGTAACTGGATATTTTCCATCTGACACTGCAGTAATTTGCGTTGCAACTTGTCCATTTTCTTTTATATTATTAGCTAAGATATGATTAAATGAACTAATGTAATGTAATCTTTGGAACGGTTCTCTGATTTCAACTACTGGTTCTCCATACTCTCTTGTAAATGGATTATCAACTGCTCTGAGAAGAGTTCCAGGCCTACCCAAAGAATAGTAAATTGAATCATTATAAGCTTTGTTAAGTATGTTAGCTTGTTTTGTAAAGTTTTCAAGTTCGTTTAGTTGGTAGCCCATTTGAGCCATGGACAATCTAAACATATTTAGCAAGTTCCCCAGTGCTGCGTCAAACGCGCTAAATATTGGGCCAATATTTCTATCCCAGAAACTATCTACATCCTCTAAAACTCCAGTTACCCAGTTACCAGCACTACTTCCTTCTTTAGCGTTTCTTTGCAGAAGCTTCAAAAAGCTTGCTTGACTTGTGGAATACTCTGCATTATAGTCTATGAAGGCGTGGAAAATGCTATCGACGGATCTAAAACTCCATTCATCATTTTCATTACCAAATACATCAAACATTGCTGCGGGGATTATTGCACGTTGCGCAACGGCTCCAACCCCTGTTGCGCTAAAACGTTTTCTGCTTGGCCTTAAAACAAGCCAAGCTCTTGCGTAAGGATCAGACCAAAGTTTTTGTCTAAATATTCCTACCAATAGTAGATACAATTGTTTTGCGCTCTGTATACTTTCAAGAAGAACTTCAGCTTTTTCTTGTGGAGTTTGTGACTTTCCAGACTTATTTAAATTTTCCCTTATAGTGTCATATATGTTAGAAGTTCCAACATCTGAAGAAGAAATTTGATTACCAGTATTATCGTTATTTTGATTTATTTCGTTTGCATACTCATAGGTTTCAAAATGATTAGCTACCAAACTTTTAATTGATCTTACTTTATTATAGATGAGAGCGTTGTATGCGTCAATAATTCCTTTATCTTTATTTATGATTGGATTATTTTGGTCATCTCTTCCATCATACCCACCATCTACATATTCATCTGTGGCTATGTCAATAGCTGATTGTTTAGCTGCGGTTTGTGCGCTGACAGATGATAGCCAGTCTGCGCCTAGCAGTGTTGTGAATTCAGCGCTTCGTGTATCTGCTCCAAATTCTTCTAAAATAAGATCTCTTTTGCCAACAAGAATTTCAAAAATAGGGTCTGACGATATTGTGTCGTCATCTGGATCTAAACCATAAATTTGTTGAAAAACATTTTTTGTAGAACTATATGTATGATAACCGAATCTAAATTGATCCCAAATTTGTTGAGCCTCAGTTACTTTTCTTCCATTGCCAGCTATAACTTTAACTGTATTATCAAATTTTTCATCGTAAAACCCTCTTGCTATAACTGATACGTTGTCTAATGGATCATAAACAGCAGCAAAATTACTGTAGGCTTTTGCGTCTCTATCTTCTTCTATTTTTTCAAAAAGTTTATCTCTAGATAGTTCTTCAAGGTTATTACTTATAATATTGTTATAATACTGTATATAGTTTCCACCTTGGCTCCATTCCTTTTGCCAATCTACGATGGTCTTAAGTTGTATTTCTGTTTCAGGAATTATTTCTTCTTCTAAAATTAATCCTGTATGAGTGTTTCTTTTTAGACTTGGATGACCAAAATTTCCATCTATCATTACACTTCTTGCAGGTAGTAAGTCATTATTTGCATCTAAGATATCATCAAGCGGCTCTCTATCTGCTGAAATAAATGCACCAAAACCGATCAGCATTGTGTCTGCTGTGGCCAAAAACTTGCCAGAAATCCCGAATTCATTTGCTGGGTTATAAGAACTTGTAACAACCCCTAAGGGAGTGCTATCGCCAACAAAGGTAAAGAAGCACGAAGAGAGATTTTGCTCAACCATACCGAGAGCATTCCATTGTGTATCTGGGCTATAGATTCCTTCGCCGTTTGCATTTTCTACGCTTACTTCTTTTATGTTTTCAGTTGGAGAAACTATTCTTCCCTTTTCATCAGTAAGTATACCCAAAAAGTATGCTGCGTCTGGAGAAACTATTGCATCAATATCGTTACTGCCATCTCCATCTGCTTCTGTTTTTCCCCACAAAAAGTATGCTGGTGCACAAACTACTGCTGTTTTAGTATTTGGATTATAAACTAAAACTCTTCTTTTTTTATACTCTTCTGGAGAACCGACTAATTCGTCTTCAGAGAAGCTATGCATCTGAAGGAATTTTTTCAATACTTCTCTTTGGACCTGTTCATTGGCTCCCTTGTCTAAACCCTGTGCTGCTCGTGCAGTTATTGGGTTGTATGGCCAACGCATTGCTATGTGGAATTGTTCTTCTTCGGCTGTTTTTGGCATTCCCCACTCAGCGAAGTTTAAGGGTAAGGAATCAAACTCTTGTTGGAGATTATAGATTGGATCAAGATCATCGTAATATTTTTGAAAAGTTTGTGTAAATTTAACTTCTTTAGATTCAATTTGTATATCTGAATAATCAAGTATTATCGGCAAAGGCATTTGTATTGAGTATAGTTGTGCGCTTCGCAGTTCACCAAGATTTGCATCTGGGTCAAAAATTCCAGACGGGTCAAAGGCGGCTGTTCCTATGAGGGTGTCTTCTAGCCCAAGGTATCTTACTTTACTCGCAAAATTAAAAGTAAAGTCTAAACTTGTTTCATCTCCTTTTTTAGAAACTAAAGCTGTTGTATCTGAATCTTTTTTTTCTATTAAATTTTTTTCTAACAGTGATAACTGCACTACATTGGCTAGAGTTCTGCCTATATCTGAATCTTCATTACCTTTTAAGATTTTATCAAAATCTAACGAAGGAAGAGTGCCAGACGCTCTATTGGTGAAAAACGGATATCTAAATCTAATTGGGAGTTGATCTATTTGAAGATGTTCTTCTTTCTGCATAGGAGCTGTAACCCCTTTGCCATCTGAAGAAAATGGTAAGTGAAAACCAACCTGAACTTTACCTACTGTAACTGGTAATTTTGAAACAATCTCATTATTTTTTTTATAATAAGTTCTATTTTTATCTGCAAAATTTATTACTTTTCCTCTTAGTGCACTGCCTGCTTTAAAAACTCCGCTAAAGGACAGCATTTGTTTAGTGATGTTTGCCATGCCATCTGATAGAGTGCTTTCTTGTGCTTGAGCAAGCGCGTTATAATCAGAAATTGGAGCTGTGTTCTTATTAACAATATCAAGAATTTTTTGTAGTGAATCATCTGGCTGTATATAGCCTGGTATACTCACACCGTCTTGTTGAGCTTTCTCTTCACTTGGGAAGCCAGTAGAAATTGGATACACACCAGAAGTATAAAGCCAGTGTGGTTTTCCATAAAAAACAGTAGATCTATCTTCAAATGGTCTAACTGCAACTATATAATTTGGTAGCAGTTTTGCGCACAGCTGAAACATATCCCAAACAGATCTCATGTATGTTTGAGCTCTAAAAGATACTTCATCATAAATATCATCATCAAGATCTGAGACAAGACCAAGAGTTTTCATAATATTACTGAAACCTCTTCCATGCAAAGACTTTAAAAGTCCAGTGCCCAGAGCTACTCCACCTACTGCGCCAACACCAGTTGCTGTAGCGGCAACCGTTCCTATTCCTGCAGCTAAAGCTAATCCACCACCAAGTATTGCACTAGTGCCTAATCCGGTTCTTGAATTAAGAAGTTCTGATCCGGCGGTTGCTCTTTCAAGAACTGCATTTGCGTCAATGTTTGCAGAACTTTGAGACTGCTCAAGTAAACCAGACCATGACCTATCAGATAGTCTTTGCGCATAACCAAACTTATCTTCTTCTATTTGGGAAACATCAATGCTAGCCATGGTTGACCAGCCATCATCTAAATCTCCACCTAAAAACTGTGCGACTCCAGCACCGTTGCCTGGATATATATTTCTCTTAAATATTTCAAGATCTCTTTGAGTAGAAAAGTTTGCCCACATAGTCTGCATAGCCCCTACTATTGGCGTTCTTACGGAGCCGCCAAAACTTTCCAAGCCACCATATGTTCCTGCAGATATTAGCCCAGCACTTGTTGCGTTCAGCGCATTTGATAATCCTGTGACTGTTCCTCCAGTGACTATATTTGCTGCAGAATTTGTTGCGAGTCCGATTGTTCCAGTAACTGGATTTTTAGCTATTGAATTAAAAGCGTTTGTAACGCTTTGTCTATACATACTAGCTTTTGCTGCTTCTTCTGGAGTAAGAGGTTCATACAATATTGAACCAAAATGTCTAATCCCAAATTTGTTTTCGGAAAACACTGCTCCGCGTGTTGCGTGCGCAAAGGCTTCTCTAGTCCTAGATGCGCCCATAGACAAAAGTCTAACCATAAGATCTCGTGGCTCAGACATCCAAAGTCCAGTATTAAGTCCTCCATCAATTTTTCCACTATCTCCCTTTTTCTTAGTGCTGTTGATGATTGGGCTAAGCTCTATTGCATCGGATTGCGCGATGATTGTTATAATTTCTCCGTGCTCAACTTCTGCAATTACCCCATTAAATACTGTTTGTAGTGAGTTTGGATTTGATCCATAGCCAGCTCTTAAGTGAACTCTAACTCCTGGCTTTAGTCTCATTTGAGCAATTTCTGTTATATATCTTGCTCTCATGTGTGATCTTGCGTTAAATGATCTCGTGAGAAGAACTTCAGCTAATTTTACTGTACCTGGTGTAAGATTTGAAGTTAAATTACCAGATCCGTCATCAACCATTCCGCCACCAACAACGTTGTCTGTATTAACCATACTACTTAATGTTGGTTCTGGTTTTGATAATTTTGAATAAGTATTTGATACTCTTAACATAAGAGTATCGCCAAGTATATCTTCGGATTGAACTATGGAAAAATCTACTACAGACTGTAAGCCGTAAAAATTATCAAATAATTTTACACCAAAAAAATAGTTAGATTCATCTATAAGCCACAACATATATGTTGGATAAGCTCTTAACATTCTTCCTGAGATATCTCTGTACTGAGTATCCATCATCATTTTTTGCCAGTGTTTTGCAACGCCTTTATGTGTTCCTCCGGAAGAAACTGCTTCAAGCTTATCTTTTTTACCAGAACCATACGCATTCATGTATGAATCAAGTGATGCTGCGCCTGGTATTCCAGTGTGAGCATTTTGTTTGTCTCTTTCTGGAGTTTGAGTATCTGATATCTTTGTTACTTGCGATGTAGGAACTAGTTTGCCATTTGAAGAAACTCTTAAAAAGTCTTGTGCAACATAAAATCTTCCATCTGAAGTATTTGAATAGCCCATAATATATCCACCATCTGGTGTTTGATATATAGCTGGAATCTTTTCTGTGGCTTTTGCATCTGCTGCTGGAATTAAGTGCATTAATCCAAAGTGGTCTACATCATCGGGATCAAAAGATGGTATTTTATTTTGTCCTGATTCATCAATTGTATCAGCGATAAGTTTATTAAACTTTTCTACTTGTTCTTTTGAACCAGAAATTAAATCACCAATTTTGATATTTCCATATCTAGTATCAAATTTAATATCCTCAAAATTATATTCAACATCATCTGATTTAAATGAATCAATCATATCCTTCCATATGGTCGGATATTTATTTGCTATATATCCACTAGACTGTAATGAATTTTCAAATTCTGGTTCATTTTGCTGATCAAAAATAGCTATTCTAAATAATTTCATTGCTTCATCAGCTGATAATTTATTATCATCTATTAAATAAGTTTTAATATCTTCTATATTTCCATTATTTTCTATAAGCTTTTTCTTAATAAAATATACAAAAGATTTTCCCTTGTCATTTAAATGAGTTTTTTCGTTTTCCCATTCACCCACTGGAAGAGTATAATTTTCTGGGTCAATAATATTATTGACAACATCATTGTCATACATTTCAAAACTTCTAAAATAGAAATCTGGATCTAGCGAACCCACATGTTCATTGGTTGATTCATCAACAATTGCCAGTGGCATGTCTGGATATGCGTTAAATGCTCCCCAATTTTGTTTAAGTCTAAGGAACGGATTCTTTTTAGTTCCAAATTCCTTAACTAAAGCGAGCTGTTGTTCAGAGCTTATGTTTTCTCTTTTTTGTTGAAATATGTCAAAATCTACTAAAGTTAAATTCACCGCATAGACGTGCGGATAACCTTCAACAGTATTAACGGAATAATTCAAAGGTAGAACGTATTTAATTCCAGCTAGGGCACAAACGATGTTTTTGATCCCCATAAAACCAATTACACCAGCCGCTTGCTCAAGTCGTGCTAAGCCACTTAAAAACTCAAACATTTTTCTAATTTTTTGAAGTTCTTTTTCACCAAAAACTGTCATCGAAATACTAACAATAGAATCTTTGGAGCCTATATATTGGTAGGTTGGCTCATCTTGCATCTGTAACTGAAACTTGGCCATGTTATTGCCCATTGACAAAGACACTGAATTTACTATAACAGCTGTTGGGTCTAGATCAATCTTCATCATCGGCACTTCCCATTCTTTAATGGTGAATGCAGAAATCTTTCTTCCATCTATTTGAGAATATTTTTCAGCGTCTCTTACAAGAGCAACGCCAAGGAGTTCCTGTATGCCTTCGTCTTTAAAAGTTCTTTCATAAAGAGAACCATAAAAAGCGTTCATGAACTTTTCTTTTTCTAAGGCGTAAGTATCAGTCCATTCTTTGGAGTTTTTATCTATAGCTATTTTTTTACTCTTAAGAACAGCTTCTGTATTAGAAGCTATTTGCTGGTCTAGCAAGCTCATATTGCTTTGAGCTGCCATATACAGTTCCCATTTTTTATTCCTTAACGCATCAGTAAGTTCTTGCGTGGTTTGAACTGGCACTTGAAGACTAGACGGTGATTGTCTATTTTTTAGATAATCTATTACTGCTGGATCTGTAATTTTTTCTGTATTAATATAATCAACTACTAACACATCATATACTGATTCATATACGTTTTTCCCATTTATTCCAGCCAGAATAACATCTGTTATTTTTGCTGCTTTTTGCTTTTGCGTGAGTGTGCCAACAGTATTTAATGAATTGTTTACAACATAATCTAAATTTTTATAGACTGACGCATCGGTTAAATCAATTCCTATTTTGTTTAATAAATTTTCCCAAAAAGCTCTGCCATGTTCAAAATAAGATTTTTTTTCTTCACTTCTAAAACCAGAAAGATCTGGACTATATATTTTTGATTGCACTTCTGATGGTATGTATAGGGTAATATTTTTTCCATTTACCCAATCATTCATGACATTTGTTGTAAGAAGTCCATCTTTGTATGGCTGGACAACACGCTGTGCTCCATAAGGAGAAATATCATAGATATCTCCATCTGATGTTGTTACACCTTCAGCTGTAATTGGAGCAACTTCTTCTGTTACAGTATTTAATAAGAATTCAACGTTTACACTGTTTGCTAAGGCACCAGCAGCTCTGCCCATATAATACCTATATTTACCCCAGTGAACAGCTTGATTAAAGTCTTTTATCATGGGCAAAAATGGTTTATGATTGAACTGAGATAGTTCTAAATCAACTTCTAGCGTAAAAGGATAGTTTGGCACTGTTGATATTGTCATATTTGTCAAAGCTACTCCAGTTATATTAAAAACTGAATTAAGATAATGATTTTTTATTGGCAATATCGGGGAGTATTTAAACGCAGCAACGAGGCCTCTTAGAGATGACAAGAACTTATCCACTTTTTGTTCGTCGGCTATATCATTGAAATCTATAAAATAATTTGAATTTAGGCTTACTTTTGTTGCATCGGTTATTGACGTGCCCCAAATTTCTTCATAGTTTGGAAAATATAATTTTAAGTTTATTGTAGTTTCTTTATAGCCGGTATTATACTTTGGAGAAGCTTTTTGTCTAATTGCTCCATTTGTATAGCTTCCAGTTTTAAAACCCGTATTTACAGATATAGTTATTGGTGGAACATAAAAATTTGCTGCCCCAAGTCTAAGGTGAAAAATATCAGGAGTAGCTGGAGGAGTACTTGCTGCTGCTGCAGTTTCTTTAATTATTTTTTCAATTTTTTGAGCTGTTGTAAAATTGTCTATAGCCCAAACTGGTTTGAATACTGCTTCTCCATTTTCATTTGTCCCAAAAGCTTTAAACATATTCTCCATAATCTGCTGGTGATTGTTTAAAGGATCTTCGTCGGAATAACCATAATCTCCAGTTGCTGCTAGGGCCGTGATAAACAACCTATACATATTTGGGAAATACTTATAAACAGTTGCGAGCGTTAATGGATCTTTGTAAAAGAAATTTTTTACTTTTACTAATTGAGTTAGCCAAAGAGTATCTCTGATTGGATCATTAAATTCAGCTGCAGACGCTCTCAGTTTTTCAGCGTTTTGAAATCTTAGCCTTGCAAATTCTCTTATGCCGCCCGCTTGTTCAACAAGCTCTAAGAGTCCAGACTGATATATTTTTTGAAGAATAAGACTTTTATTTTTTTCATCTTTAATATGCGCTATTTCAGAAGCTCTAACGCTAGTTAATGTTGTAAAAAGATCGTCTTCTTGAAAGAATTTTTCTTGTTCTTGTATTGTAAAATCTCTACCAAAAGTGTTTTTTAAACGAATTCGTACGTTATCTCTATTGACTGTTCTCCAAGCTTCTGAGGTTTCTCCAAAGCCCAAAAATTCAACAAAGGGAACTAAGTCTGACTCTTCGTATAGATTTGAGCTAGTTAATTCTTCTGCCATATACTACCTAAACATACTGTTTGTGTTTATCAAATCATTCATTTTATTTGCAATATTATTGCCATTAAATTTATTACTGTAATTACTAATTATACCATTTTTTTTAATATTTGATGTATTATTAGAGTTAAAATTATTGGTATTTAAAGATTTTAAAATAGAAGATTTATCTTGATATCTTGCTTTTTGAATTCTAGGGTTGTCATATCCATCGCCATCCATTTGTATATGTCCTGCAGATTGTTTTGCTAATCCCTCAAAAGAACCTCTGACTGGGTCTGGACCTGAAACGGATAAACGAGATCTTGAAGAATGCTCTACGGTGTCAGTTGAGGTTTTATCACTAGTAGATGCTCTTTTAGAAGACGATATTTTTGCTGCCAATGCATTTGCAGTTTTTGTTTTGCTAGAAGTGTCTACTCTTTTAGAGGCGGCGTCTGCTAAGTTTTTATTTTGATTTTGAGCGCCTAAAATCATAATTTAAATACCTAAAATCTGGAGGCTACGTCTGCGTATGGATCTTGACCTAATCTTGGCAATCCGTTATACATAGTACTGTCAATTGGACCATCAACAACATCTCCAAACAAACCTCTTAATCTATTTAAATCTTCCATTGATCCTGAGGTATTTATTCTATATTGGACTCCAGAAGATCCTATTCCGCCTTGTTGATAGTTATTTATATTTGGTTGAATAGATGGATAATTTGTTTCATATGGATTTCCACCTGGCAAAAGTGGAGGTCCTTTTATATCACCTGCAGTTCTATCTTTTCTTGCCTGATAAACAAAGCTTCCAACAACCAGTGCTCCAGCGGCAACTGCAGCTGTTCTTATTGACTTACTTTTAAATAATTCACCTAACTGACCTTCTCTAAAAGATTGGCCAATTCTTTTATATGGATTTCTAGCTACTTCAAAAGGTTCATCATCTATATCAAAACTTCTTAAAATTTCGTCAGACATTGCTGATAACTCATCTGATTCTGAAACTGGAGTAATTAAACTAGCTACAGAATCAGTATCACCCTTTAAGCCTTCTAATGCTTTTTTAGATTGGCTATATGTGAATGCATTGTTCGCTTCTGTGCCAGAAAATTTTACTTCTTCCCCAGCTGCACGCTGCATATACTCTGTAAGCTGATCTGCCTTCGTTGCTTCTTCACTACCAGCTGGTAGCTCTCTTTGGAACTTTAAAAACTCTTTAGCATAGTCTTGATCTACCTCAGCTAAAGAAAGAGTATCATCACCCATATGCTCTCTAAACAAATCTTGGATAAAATTAAAAGAACCTACATGCACCATATCTGCGTTGGCTCTTCTTCTAGTCCTGGCTAACTGGAAAAGACTCATCATAATATCTTCTTCTCCGTCAGCACCAAGACCACCTAGATATTTTGCTGCCCTTGCACCAAACTTATTGGTAAGTTCAAGTTCTGTAGCGTCAACGATATCTAAAACATCGGTTGCGGCTCCTCCAGGATAATTATCCCTAATTGCTTTTATGCCTTGAGCCAGTCTACTAGAAATCATATTCTTAATAACTGACTCTTCTGGTGTTGGCGCTGAAACCATAGATTGAGTTCTCTCTAAAGACTCAAATAGATCTGTTAATCCTGACGCTCTCAGCATTGCTTCTGCGGCTGTACGCAAATCTGCTTTTGCTGTTATTCTATTTGTGGCTAACCTAGCTGCATTTTTTTCTAAAATTCCAATTTCTGCTTTATATTGATTTGCTAATCTTGATTGAATTGACATTGCCGCATACTTATTATATGCATCAGTTCCCTCTTTTAAGGCTACTGATTCAATAAAGTTACTAGCTGTTAATCCCTCTCCTGCAGCAATTGCGGCTCTGAGAGTATCTTTTTGTGCTGGTGTTAATGCAATACCTGCTTCTTCTGAAGTGTTTAATGCTTGCGTCATTCCTCTTCTTATAGCAGTAGCTGCAATTTCTTGACCTTCTTCAGCAACCAATCTTTTTGCTGCAATCATTGGATCTAACCCAATTAAACTTTCTTCAGCGGTTCCTTGCGCTATTTGCAAAGCTCTTTGATAACCCATTCTTTCAAATTGTTGATCCATTGCGGCTTTTGCAACATCGTCTAATTCAAATTTAGTTAAAGATCTATAATCTATTGAACCTTCAATAGCTCCAGTTCTTTTTTCAACTCTTCTTGCTATTGACTTATAAACATTTTCTAGCTTTTCTTTTTCATAATCATCTAACCCCCTCGATGCATCGTCGAAAGAAAGCAGCTCTTTATTGCCAATCAGCTGCTTTACTAAGTCAACCATGTCTGAGGCTGGTATTATTCCTACAGCGTATTTTTTTGCTAAGAATGAGATTGCATCAGTTGGTAAGCCCTCTTCCATTTGCGCAGCTACGGAAAATACAGAGCTCATTCTATTAGCTAAAACACCAATAGTATTTTCTATACTCGGAATTCCTTCTTTTGAAGAAATCTGTAGCAGGTCTTCTAGTGCGTAGTTAACAGAGGCTACTAATTTATCTCTATTTACTCCGGTGACAAGTCTTTCTCCAGAGTATATGCCTTCTATTTGTTGCGCTGTAAGATTTCTTCCACCACCTAAAGTTTCATTTACTAATTGTACAAATCTATCACCCGTTGATGCTTCTGCACTTGCTTTTTGATTTAATTCAACAAATGCCTTATTAAAGTACTTAGCTCCTTTTTCTGCTCCTAAGTTTTGAGCCATTTGAACTGTCATTCTTACACCACCAACAGTTGTTAATGCGTCTCGAGATCTTGTTGAGGCTGCGCCTCTTGAAACTGCTTCAATAAAAGCTGCTCGCATGCTTGGAGTTTCAGTCAAACTTTGGAGTGGACCAGATTGTTTTTCTTTTGCTAAACGCATTATAGTTTCTACTGCAAATAGTTGATCAACGCTTCGCAAACCAACCGTTGCTCTTCCTTTAACTGCATCTGGATTTTTAGCTAATCCAATTTGTTGAACTCTATCATAAACTTTTTTTAGAACATCTTCATCAAGACCTGTTTGCTCCATCAAAGCTGCTTTAAAGCCAGATTCATCAAAAGAACCTTGTAACGATCTTATAATATCTGGATCATTATTTAATATTTTGTGTAGAGTTTCTTTGTCATGAAGATTTGCTCTTGCATAAATAAATTCTTCATAGCTCTTTGGATCTCTATAGGTTATAAATGCTACTCGAGTTTTTCCTTCTGCGTCTTTAAATGTTCGCATCATTGGTATGCCTTTGTCGTCCAAGTCAAAAGTACCTAAAGAGGCTTTATATAGCGCAGCATTTTCATCTGATACCATCATCGCATCTCCTTTGAGACTAAATTGCACAAAGGTTGCGTCTTTTTTTCCACCAAGCTCGGCAAGGTCTACTGGTATAAAATCTTTTCCTCCCCTGTATCTTACGCCAAAGACTGATGCCTGTTCTGAGCCATATGTTCTAATTCTATATCTTTGAGCATCTGGGCTTAGTAGTCTTGGTTCTCCAAGTTTTTCAGTATATACTTGTGTAGTATAGTAATTATTTACTCTACTTACTATTTCTGGAATTGATCTAGCATCTCTATTTGACATAAGTGCATTGAATATTTCTTCAATTTGCCTTCTTCTAACCATGGCTAAAGCTCTTGCTTTTGGGTCAAGTAATTCAACTGGAATATTATCTAAAACTTTTCCATATGTTCTAGTGTCACTTGGATCAACACCAAATGCTCTAGCTTCACTTTTTAGTTGACTTATCAATTCGTCTGGTACAGCGCCTGTTCTTCTAAATTCATCCATCCCAGATTTTACTCTAGCTAGAAGTTGTTGTTGTTTTGCAAGAAAGCTTGGATCAGTATAGGCTGTAGGATCAATCATCAATTGGAATGGTTCTAAAAATACTTCACTGCTATGTTTTTTGGCTATATTTCCAGCTATGTATGATGCAACTTCCGAACCCATTTCTTTTTTTAATGCTGATTCTGGGGCAATTATTAAACTTCTTTTGAAATCTGCCTTAGCTGGATTATAAATTTTTTCAAAAAACTCATCAATTCTTTCAATCTCTCTTTGATCTGCTTTTGATTTAACTTTTTTATTTTGCAGTTTTGTTCTAGTTCTTTTAAGTTTTTTTACTTCAGCTTCACTTATTAGATCTTCAAAAGATAGTACTCCAGCGTCTCCCTTAAAGGTTCCACTCTGTGATCCTATTCTCATAGGATCTTGTACTCTTCCGTGGTTATCTATTTGCCCTTGTATTTTGTCTATTTGATCTTTTAGAAGTTT
>Ga0129333_10002057_pt1 | contig 18603 bp, 22 predicted proteins | sample CPB6_08_DNA_FD_94474 | JGI IMG/M metagenome (GOLD analysis project Ga0129333, IMG submission 94474) | Freshwater to marine salinity gradient microbial communities from Chesapeake Bay, USA - CPBay_Sum_0.6_0.8_DNA | ecosystem: Environmental > Aquatic > Marine > Coastal | place: USA: Chesapeake... | reverse complement strand
TGCATGGTTGATGCTGAAGGCAATCAAGTTGATTCAATGGATGAGGAAGGTTATTTCAGCATTACAAAAGGTGGATTGGCAGAAGTGTCAATCGTGATGCAACCAAACAATCCGATGGCTAATATCAGCAAGCTGGAATATTTCCGCGAAGATGGTTCTGCTGATTTGAAAGTATTTGAAAAAGCACTGCGTGAAGTGGGCTTTTCAAAAAAGGATGCGACAAAGGCCGCATCCGTATTTGGCAAGGCAATGGGCAAGCGAGATGCGAAACCCGAAACTGCCGAACCGAACTCCGATACGCGAGAGGCAACATCGGGTGCGGCTGATGACATTCTGGCAGCACTTGAACAGCGCGAGTTGTTAAAGGCTCTGGAATCCCGTTTGAAATAACTTAGGAAAAATCATGGATAAAATTATTGAAAAACTCGATTCCATTGAATCGAACCTGCAAGAAAAAACCGAAGCAATCGTTTCTGAAAAAGTGTCTGAAGCAGTTGCTGCTGCTGAAGTTTCTTTTGCGGAAAAGGTCGCAGCACTGGAAGCAAAGGTTGCACAGATTCGCGCACCTGAGATTGTTCGCGCAAACAAAGGCATTCAGGTTGACGTTAATCGCCGTGTTCGTGAATCGCTTGCACAGTTCTACAAATCCAATTCCCGCATGGAAAAGGAACTGAAACTGTTTGAAGATGCTGCTGAATATGATGCATACATGAAGGAAGCATCGGCATTGACAGGCGGCGGTAACAATCAGGGTGGTCGCACTGCCTATGATCCAGTGTTTGCTCCGCTGCGTCTTGCAAACCCAATGCGTCAAATTTCGCGTCAAGTTGCAACCGATGGTTCTTCGTATCAGTTCCGTGCAAAAACCGGCAACGCTGGTGCTGCATGGGGTTACACCATCCAGAACAACGGTGCAACCACAACTGAAGACACAACCATCTGGCAACTGGTTCTGCAAGATATTAACGTCCAGTTCCCAATCCGTACCGCTGCGCTGGATGACATTGATGGTCTGGAAGCAAATGTCGTTTCCGATATGCTGCTGGAATTCTCTCAGTCTGAAGCACTCTCAATGGTGCAGAACAATGACCAAGCTGCTCAATCTGTTTCCAACCCATACGGTGGCACAAACGGTTTGCGCGGTTTGGATCAGTATGCTGGTTCTGCTGCAACTTATGCTGGCGGTTCTGTTACTACTGCCGCTTTTGGCAATAGCGGTACTGGCAGCACTACTGGTCTGCATTCGCTTGCTACTTATGACCAACTTACCACCAACGCCAATACGGTCGGTGCGGGTAATATCACATACAAAGACGTTGTGAATTTTGTCTATTCACTGCCACAGGAATACTGGACTCCAGACGCCAAGTTTATGATTAACCCTGTTCTGCTCCAGCAAATCCGTGGTCTGGTTGATGACCAGAAACGCCCGATCTACATTGACGGTCTGTCGCGTGATGATGGCATTGTCGGTACGCTGATGGGCTTTGACGTTATCGTCAATAAGTATTGCGATACGCCTTCGCAGTTGACCACTGGATCGGCTGGTACTAACAGCCTGTACCCTATGTACTTTGCGGATTGGACTCGCTTCCATACTACTGTTGATCGTCTGTCTATGGTCATGCGTAGATACGACCAGAGTCTGCCCGGTTTCATAACTTTCTTCGGCGAAAAACGACTTGCCTGCTCCGTGGTCAACCCGTTCGCGGGTGTCCGGTACAGATCAACCGGCACATCAACCTAATGATGCGGCTTCCCCGGTGGCGTGTGCTGCCGGGGTTTTTTGCTAAATTTGGGAATGGAAAAAATGAAAGCCAACGAAAAAATCCTAACCGGTATTAAACAGACGCTAGAAACTGGCGATAGAATCACCATTGATTTGCGCGAGGCTTCTGCTCTCACCGGCAGCGGTTCTGGTGTTGGTGGTCAAACTTTCTTTGATGATGTATTCGCAGCGTTTCGATATGCCAACCCGTTTCGCTTGGGTGCGCGTCAAATCAAAACCGCAAATATGTCTGACGTTCAATTTGTCGCAAAGACAGGTAATGCGGCAAACAGCACAAATCCTTGGGGCTATGTATTCACGCCCAACAGCGGATCACCTAATATCAACACATCGATTTGGCAATTGCCAACGCGAGTGATTACCGCACAGATGCCGATTCGCACTGCGGTATTGTCAGACGTTAATGGCCTGAATAACGAACTCATTGAAGATTTGATGATGGAATTCGCGCAGTTGGAAGGCGCGTCAATGGGTCTTAATGATGATCAAGTTGGCAGTCTTACCACAAGCACAGGCGGCATTTACGGTCTGCGCGGTCTGAATAGTTATCCCGGCGCGGCTGGCGCATCGTCTGCTTTTGGTTCTAGCGGCACAGCAATTACCAACGGTCTGCATACTATTGCCACAGTCGGCGCAACGGTTGCCGGTCTGAGTAAATCTACCTTGTCGGAAATGCGGCTTGCACTTCCCGGTCAATATTGGAATTCGCCAACAACCGCATGGATGATGCATCCGACTGCAATTGACGTTCTGACTAAAGCAGTATCTTCGGGCAATGTTCCGTATTTCATGGAAACAGGCACAAACAACGGCGGCTCTGTGGTCAATGTATTTGGTTGGCCTGTTATTCCTAACCCATATTTAGATGCATGGACTGCCACAGGCGACATTTCAATTTACCTTGCTGATTGGGCTAAATTCCTGACGATTGCTGACGTTGAAGAAATGACGGTGCAAGCGATGGAACAGACTGCGCCCGGTTTCATCACGATGTTTGCTGAAAAGCGCATGGTGTCTACTGTGCGTGATCCTTTTGCCGGTGTTCGTTTGATTGCGACTTAATCATGCCAGTTCAAGAGACAGGACTAGGATTCGTTCAACTTGCGCCAACGCGCAACCCGTTTAATTACGATTGGTTTGAACAGACGAATCGTAATGTTTCAACGGGATGGTTGACGCTTTCCGAAATTCGGGAACAGTTAAATTTGTATTCAGACACAAGTCAAGATACTTATTTGACTTCGCTTGAACTAGCAATTCGCATGGCGATTGAGGATTACTTGGGCGCACCAATTGTGTCGGTGCAATACAAATCCTATTACGGTGTTTCGGCTTTGTATGGTTCGCCATTGTCGCTAGATTTGCCTGAAACATCACAAGGTGGCGTGACAATTAACAGCGTTCAGTATTACAACGATGCAACGCCAACGGTGCTGACAACGGTTTCTGCAAGTGCATATTATTACGATCCAACCGGGCGCAAAGTTATCTGCACAGATTTGCCTAGTGACATTAATCCGCAAATGACTTCCCCTGTGATTGTGACGTATACGCTTGCGGCTTCGCCATTTGCAACATACCCAGTTGTTAAGCAAGCTGGATTGCTTTGGTTTACTCATTTGTATAACAATCGCAGCGAAGTTACATCAACAGATATGAAGCGTATACCGCTTGGTGTTGATACACTGCTGCGCCCATATAAACCACTTGTAATGTGAGCAATTAAATGGGCATTGCAAGATATGAAGAAACGCAAGTTTATACTTTGGGGTTTACCACTTCGGCATATGGCGATACGGTAACAACAAAGACGCTGAAATTTGAAAGCAAAGCAGAAATTAAAGAAGTAAAAAATGATTTAAGGATTACCGATAAATATCGAGTTTATACTGGTCTGATTAATTTTGTATTTAATTTCACACCATATACTAGAGATATGTACGATAATCAAAACTTGTATTCTATTATTTGGCGCGGCAATGATTGGCGTATTGATAGCGCAATAGAATCAAACGATAGAATGAAAGTGACGTTTCTTTGTTATCGCAATGATCCATCAACACAGGTTTAATAATGGCTGGTCAAAACAATGTCAGTAATTACGCACTAGCAATACAAGCGCAACTTACTTCGACAGTTTCGCCGGTTCCTGTGTATGCATCATTCAACAGAAACTTTGCAACACAGCAGAAATTTGTAACATGGAATTTGCGGAATGTGCATCAACCAGTTTATACAGGCACAACGCAATCGGTCAAAGGAATAGATAGACCAATATTCCAGACCAATATATATGCTGGCACATTGCAAGATGCGTTCAGCATAGCAAATACGATAATACAGGCATTGCATGGATACAGTGGGCAGTTTGGTGGGGTGACTGGATTTTATGTAAGCAAAATTGATATTGATTTTTTATACAACACATATGAAAACGATATCAACTTACATTCCATTTATCTTGATTGCACAATGGATATTCCGACATAAAATAACTTTTAACTTTTTTTGAGGAATTAAAAATGGCACTTCCAAATAAAGTATTGCCGGGTTTTTCGGCTTCACTATATTGCCAACCAACGGCAACGCCAACACCATTGACTGTCACGCAATTGTCTACTCTTGCAAACGTGGCAGCTATTGCTGTTTCTGGCAACCTGCTGCCTGTTGAGGCAATTCCTGCTTTTGGGCAAGATGATGCAGTTGCAAACTTTTCGGTTGCTGGCGCAAGGCAATCGGACAAAATTCCAGTGCAGTCTGCTCCGACTTCGCTATCAATTACTGCCGCATGGAATCCAGCGGATACTAACCTGCTGCTAATGCGCGATGATGCATACAGTGGGGTTATTGATCGCACGTTTGTAATCGCTGCGGTTGAAGGATCAAACATTGTTTATTACGCTTTTAACGGTCGCGTAAGTCAATTTGATATTGATGCTGCGCCCGGTGCTGAAGCTAAATGTATGTTTACGATTCATCCTCGCGGCGGTCAATACGGCTGGTCTAACAACGTCTAATTAGGAAAACATCATGGCTATTCCAAACAAAGTTCTACCCGGCTTTAGCGCGTCACTGTGGATGCAATCGGCTGCAACGCCAACGCCACTGACAACAGCTAACCTGTCGGTATGGTCTGCACAAGTTGCAACCATTGTTGGCACATCTGCAAACGGCACTGGCTCGGCTGGTGTTGCCGTACCTGTGGAAGCGGTTCCAGCATTTGGTCAAGATGACGCTGTGGCAAATTTTTCGGTTGCAGGTGCGCGTCAATCCGACAAAATTCCGGTGCAATCTGCGCCGACTTCCTTGTCAATTACGGCGGCATGGAACCCATCCGATGCGGCATTGCTTCAGATTCGCGCAGACGCATATAGCGGCGTAGTGGATCGCACGTTTGTAATTGCTGCGGTTGAAGGTACAAATACTGTTGCTTACGCTTTTAACGGTCGGGTATCTCAATTCCAAATTGATGCCCAACCCGGCGCAGAGGCTAAGTGCGTATTTACTGTGCATCCTCGCGGTGGTCAGTACGGTTGGTCAAACAACTAAAACAATCGCCCCTTCGGGGGCTTTTTTACATGAGAAAACATGACAACACAAATCAACAACAACAGCGATTTGCTTGGGTATTTGCTTGAGCAATCGCTGATCGCCCCTAAAAGCTGGTTTGGTTTTTCACAACAAAAGCTGACAGGCATTTCGCTTGTCCATGCTATTGCTGCAAATCACGCTGACAAAATGACTCCGCAAGAAATTGTTCAATATGTCAATGATTTGAACAATGAAATATACAACGGCATTATTAATAAAAAAGGATAAGATATGAAACTCTCTGAAATTCTAAAAGTTAATCAGCAAGTATTAAGAACTCGCGCATTTGTTTTGGGCGGTCAAAACTTTAAAGTGCGCGTTCCGCTGGCATCAGAAATGGAAGTTATAAATAAGCGCATTTCTGAAACTAATGTGACAAAAAAAACCGAAGAATTAATGAATCCATTGCTAGAAAAAAAAGATACACTAGAAAGCGATTCAATTATTTATTTGGATGATGATGTTTTGGTGGATGGAAAATCAGTAAAAGATTTGGCAAAAATGACTGCTCAAACTGAGCAACGAATTCTTGAAATGGTGAAATTGCTTGTGCCTGAAATGGAAGGCGCAAACATGGAAGAATTAACTTATGAAGAAATTAATAGTGAATTTCCTTTTGCTGTGCAATTGGAATTAATGAAAAAAATTTCGGAAGTTATTTCGCCCGGCTATGAGGAAACGCGAAAAAACTAACCGGCTCATTGCGTCTACAAACTAGGGCATATATTCTGGCACATGGTGGTGATCCAGATGCAATGAGCGAAGATGATTTTAGTGCTGTAATGATTGCATTAAATGATGGGTTTATAGGCAACAAAGTTATTTTAAACACATTGGGTTTGCTTACAACTGGGGTGTTTAATTACATTCGCAGCGGCAATGCCAAAGCATATACGTTAAGTGAAATTCTTGGTTTATCTTATGATTACATTTATAGGCCAATGACAGATGAGCAAAAAGCACATGAAGCAAATCAGCGATTATTAACATTTATGCAGATGGCTCCCGGCGCAGAAGGCAAATTTAAAAATGTCTGAATCAACAACAGAAGGATTTGAAGATTTTGAAAAATTGCTTATTCAAATGGGTGAAGATTTTGGCTATAAAGAAACCACAAGAAATGTATTAACAAAATCAGTAAAGGCTGCAATGGAAGCAACTTTGTTGCCAGCAAAATCAATGGCAAGATCAAATACTGGAAGGATGCGAGATAGCATAAAAGTTGAATCAAGGATTCCAAATAATCGTGATCGGCAAAGTACCTATGTACATCAAGATGATGCGGTAATTGGAATTCTTTCTGCAAAACAAAGTGCTATTTCATTGGGCGAAGAATTTGGCACTGCAAAAAAGGCAGGTCATCCTTTTTTACGCCCGGCATTAGAAAACAATCAAGATGTGGTGTTGCGAAGATTATCATCAGCATTAGCATTTACACTAGATGCTTATAGATCGAGAAAAATGAAGGGCAAATAACATGAGTATCATTGCGCGGCTTGGCGTTATTTTGGGTATCAATACTGCCGAATTTAATAAGGGCTTGGATGATGCTACAAAAAAGACAAAAGAATTTGAAAGAAATCAAAAACAAGCATTAAAAAATGCACAGCAAGCGCAGGATGAATTTATGGCAACGGCGGCTAAAGGATTGGCTGGAGTTGCTGCTGCTGGTTATCTTGTTGGTCAAGCATTTAAATACGCTGATGAAATTGAAGATACTGCGGCTGCGTTTGATGTAACAACACAATCATTGCTTGCATTAAAAGCTGCAATGCAAGGTGCTGGCGGTGATTCTGAAAATATTACTAATGCTTTGCAAAAATTGGCGGTATCGCAACAAGGCGCAAAAGATGGTAGCGATGAACTGCGTGAAGCATTTGGCAAATTAGGTATTAGCGGCAAAGACGTTGAAAAATTAAATCTGCAAGATTTGTTTAAACGTGTGGCGCAAGAACTTGGAAAAGTTGAAGATGCTACGCAACGTAATGCGCTGGCTCAAGAAATTCTTGGCAAAGCAGTAAAAGGAACCGACTGGAAAACCTTTGTAGACAAATACAAAGAAATGGGTGATCCTAATTTGCTTGCTGCTATAAAAGAAAACGCAAAAGCATGGGAAAACATTGAAGTAGCATTCAAAAATATTTTATTGTTTGCTCAAAAATTAGTTGCGCCGTTAGCAGTAATTGTTAATTCAATTGCTGATATTGCAAGCACAATGGATCATTTAAAACAAGGGGGAAGCACAGAATTTGATTGGGGCGCAAGCATGGGTGGTATGCCGGGCGAGGCAATTACTCATGGTTATGGCGCTCCGCCTAAAGATAAAAATGCGCCACCAAAAATTATTGCGCCTAGATCACAAGAAGGTGGTTATTCTACATTATCAGCAAAAGATAAATCGGCGGCAAAAAAAGCTGAAGATGAAGCAAAGCGCATAAAAGAGGCGCGTGATGCTTTGCAATTAGAAATTAAATTAATAAAAGAAAAAGCTGATATTGCAGATAAAATGTTTGCAGTAAATTCTAAAGGTATTTTGTTAGGCGATAAAGCAATTGCACAAGAAAAATTAATGCTGGATTTGGCAAATGATCTTGCTGATATTCGCAACGCGGCTGCAAAAGAACGTTCAAAAGAAAAAGCGCAAATTGATCTAATAAATGAAAAAGAAAAAACCGCAATTGATGCAAGATTAAGACAATTTGCAAACGCAAATTCTTTGCGTCAAAAGGGTGTGCAACGTGAGTTTGAACTTACGATGCAAACACTAGATATTGAAGAACAAAAAACAAAAGAAATTGCGGAAGTAGAATTTAATTCGCAAATGGATTTGTTAGAGTTGGAAAAACAAAGATTTGAAATAGGTGAAAGCGGATATGAAAAAATAAAATTAGTTCTTGATGGACAAGATAAATTACAAAAACTAAGTCTAAGTTATAAACAAAATTTAGAAGCAATAAATACAGAATTTGATCGGTCTGCAAAAAGTGCAGAAGATTTGGCTATTAAGCAAAAGAAAACAAATGCTGAAAATCTTGCGTATTTACAAGCAAAAGAAAGGATTGAAAAACAAGCAGAAATTGCTCAAGAAGTATTGGCTATAAAACAAGAGCGAGACCATGATATTGCAATTAAAAATATAAAAAATCAAAGCGAAGCAAGACTATTTGCAATTAATACAGAGGCATCAAATACTAAAGAATCTTTAGAATTTGAAAGACAAAAATATGAACTTGGTTATCAAGCATATAGTTTGAAAAAAATTGATTTGGAAACAGGTCAACAAATAGATCGGGTTTTAGATGAAACACAAATAAAATTAAAAGAAATAAATAATGAATATGAACTCACAGGAAAATCATTAAAAGATCAAGAGTTAAGAAAACTTAATATTGATAATTTATTAAAAGAAGAAAAAGCTACATTAGAGGCAATTACTAAAAATCAAGAATTAAGAGCAATAAATTTAAAAGAGCAATTTGAATTAGAGAATAAATTGTTTATGCTTGATCTTGCCCAACAAAAAGGTCGAGATATTGCAAACATTCAATCAACATTAAAAGTTGAAAAGGAAAGGCTTGAGTTAGAAAGCAATCGTTATTTAATGTCTACTAATCATTATAATTTATCCAATCTTATGTTGGAAAATATACATCGATTGACTGAGGCAGAAAAAAAATATAACGATCAAATGAAAGAAGCAGAATATGAAATGCAGCGTCAAGGTGGTGGTCAAGAGGCGCGTGAAAAATATGAAAAAAGAATAAAAAATATTGAAGAAATAAGAGATATTGAACTTGAAGCTATTAGGCAAATAAATGATGCGCGGCAAAATAATCTTGTAGAGGAAATACAGCGGCAAAAAAGTTTTACTGAAGGATGGGAGTATGCTGCGCGAAGATTCCAAGAGGATGCTGAAAACGCATTTAATCGTGGGGCTTCGGCATTTCAATCTGTAATGAGTAGCATGGATGCGGCTATTAGCAATTTTGTTGAAACCGGAAAATTTAAATTTGAAGATTTTGCATTAGGCATTATTAGAGATTTATTACGCATGGAAATGCAAGCGCAAGCATCCATGTTGTTTCAATCAATGGTTAGTTTTTTTAGTCCTGCTCCTGCGCCGTTTGGTGGTTATACAAATGTTGGAGTTGGCTTTGGGAAAAAAGCATCTGGCGGTTATATTGATGCGCCGACAATTGTTGGCGAAAATGGCGCAGAATTGTTTGTGCCCAACACGCCCGGCACAATCATTCCAAATGGATCGTGGCAACAAGCTGCTGCAAACATGGGCAACAGTGGCTTTACAAACAACGGCACATACATTGCAAACATGAGTGCTATTGATACGCAATCGGCAACGCAGTTTCTTGCATCAAATAAAAATACAATTTGGGCGGCTTATCAGTCGGCAAATCGTAGTGTGCCAATATCGAGGTAATCATGTCATTGCAAACCATTCTTTCGGTGGCTGAATCAGTCGGAATTAATGACCATAAGTTTGTTGGGCAAATGTTGTCGCGCAATATGCGGATAAGCACATCTGAAATTTTGACTGTGCAACCGTTTGAGTTTGAATTAAAGCCAATGAATTATTTGCTTTATTCACAGAACCGGGCGGTATTGTCTGTGCTGCGTGAAGTGGATAGGCAAGGTGAGCAATATTTAAACTTTGGCAGTACAGGCTGGCTTAATTACATCGCTTATCGCGGCGATATGACAGCCGTTCAGATTAACGCAACAGCAATTCAAACTGGCACTACTGGAAAAACAATTGTGTTGGGTTCATTGCCATCAATTCCTATTACTGATTACATTGTAAAAACTGGCGATTTTATTCAAATTGACAGGTATGCATATATAGCAACGGCAGACGTTCAAAGAGGCGCAAGCGCAACGGTTAATATTCCAGTGCATAGAACGGTAATGACAACGGTATCCTCGCCTATTGGCGCGGTCATTGGGCAGTACGGCACGACAACGGCATTGGGGGGCAGCACTTATACTGGCATTACGTTTCCTGTAATTATGCGCGATTATCCGACTTATTCACTAGTGCCAATGACAAACGATTCATTCATTCAGTGGACAGGTGGATTTAGAGCAATTGAGGCGGTACTATGAATGTAATCACGCCGGTTGTTAATACTAACAATATTCGGTATGCAAACTTTGTTCGCATTACTACGCCATCAGCGACTTATAGATTTGCGACAACGCCAACAGCTATAACGGTTTCCGCTATTGATGCTTCACCATTTTCTGGTCTTGGTCAATTGGTTAGCGTGGGATCGGCGCAGCGCGATATTAAATCCACAGCAAACGAAACAACAGTGACGCTTGTCGGCATTGATACGTCAATGCTTGCGCTGGTATTAGGCGCAGAAATTAAAGGCGCACAAATTGAAATGTGGCATGGATTTTTTGATAATAATAATCAATTAATTACTACTGGCGGCACTGGGGGTTTATACCAGTTTTTTAATGGATATATAAATTCATTTAATATTTCAGAACAATGGATGGAAGATGCGCGGGCTTATGTTGGCGTTGTTACTGTGTCTGCATCATCAATTCAATTAATCCTGCAAAATCGCGTGGCTGGTAGATATACGAATGACAACGCATGGCAATTCTATAACAGCGGCGATACATCAATGAATCGCGTGAATTACATTAGCACAATAAATTATTACTTCGGCAAAGGTGCGCCAGCAACATCATAAAAGGAAAAGACATGATAAGACAGGCAAACAAATTTGACATTCCAGCAATTATTGAGATGCTCAAAAATTATAGGAATCAAGCACCAATTAATGTTTTGAAATACGCAGACAATGAAGAATATATAACCGGACTTTTGTCAGAAATTATTGCTGGTTCTGGATTTGTGTTTGTTGCAGAAAAAGATAGTGTCGCAGTTGGTATGCTGATTGCCGCTAAGATTCCGAATATATGGAACCCTGTGGCAATTCAATGCAGTGAGGTAGCATATTGGGTAGAACCTGAGCATCGTGGCGGCACAGCGGCTTATAGATTGATTATGGCCTATGTGTCAGAATGCGAAGAATTAATGAGGCGCGGATCAATTCAAATGTTTACTGTCTCAAAAATGGCAAATTCTCCAGACTTAAAATATAACAAGTTTGGGTTTCGGAAACTTGAGGAAACGTGGGTTAGATAATGCCGGGCTCAATTATTGCCAGTTATCTTGTTAGCGCGGGTTATATTTCCGCTGGCTTTGCTGCAACAGCAACAGCATTTGCAATCAATATGGTTGCGTCTGCGGTCATTGCGAGAGTGTTTGCGCCCGATGAGCCAACAATTAATTCATCTGGCGTAACAGAAAACCCCGGCAATAGGATAACTGCACCACCAGCGGGTGACAATAAATTGCCTGTGGTTTATGGGTCTGCTTACGTTGGCGGCGCATTAGTTGATTTAAGTATTACTAGTGACAGTCAAGTAATGTATTACGTTATTGCATTGTCTGAAGTAACCAATACTGAAACAGGTGGCACACCGGATACATTTACGTTTGGCAATATTTATTACGCTGGTAAAAAAGTAATTTTTGATGGCACTGATTTAACCAAAGTTACAGGTCTGCTTGATGAATCAACTGGATTAACAGATACCACTGTTGCGGGAAAAATAAATTTTTATTTATATCGTAACGGCAGCAATAATCCTGCAAATACTACATTGCCAGCAACAAGCGTAATTTCTGGTGCTGGACTTGTGTATGCGTGGAATGCGTCAAAACAAATGTCCAACTGCGTATTTGCAATTATTAAATTGCGGTATAGCATCACAGCAAATATTCGCGGCTTAGATCAGGTTAGGTTTCAAATAACAAATTCTCGATATAAGCCGGGCGATTGTTTGTTGGATTATTTGTCATCAAGCAGATACGGTGCAGCATTGTCAGTATCAAATATAGATACAGCAAGTTTGACTGCATTAAATACTTATTCAAATCAAACAATAAATTACACAGATTACAATGGTTCATCTCAAACATTAACTCGATTTAGATTTGATGGTGTTGTAGATACGCAGCAACCTATCATGAGCAATTTGCAGTTAATGGCAAACAGTTGTGATTGTTTAATACGTTATAACGAAATTACAAGTGAATGGGGCGTGATTGTTCAGCAACCTACATATACAGTTGCAATGGCTTTAAATGACAGCAATATTATTTCTGGCTTAACTATTTCTCCGCTAGATATAAGCAACACATTTAACATTGCTGAAGTTAAATTTCCAGATGGCACTGTACAAGATTCATTTGCATCAGTAACTTATGATTTGTCAGTAATTGATCCTGCTTTATTGTATCCAAACGAACCAGTAAACAAACAAGACATTACGCTTGCGTTTGTTAATAATAATGTCAGGGCGCAATTGCTTGCCAATAGATTTTTAAAATCTTGCCGCGAAGATTTGCAGGTACAGGTTCGTATTAATTATGTTGGTTTGCAATTAGAAGCTGGCGATATTGTAACCATAACAAATACAAACTACGGTTGGGTTGCAAAAGAATTTAGAATTCAAAAAGTATCAGAAGAATTTGGCGATGATGGCAGCATTACTGCATCCCTAATGCTAATGGAATTTAATTCTGCTGTTTACAATGATGTAAGCATTATAGAATTTACTCCAGCACCAAATACAGGTTTTGGTGATCCACTTACTTTTGGCACAATACCTGTGCCGACAATTGGCGGTTTATACCCTAGTGCCGCAAACCCATCATTCCAAATAAACGTTACAACATCATCTGCGGGTATTGTGCAATACGCTGAAATTTGGTATTCGGCTTTTGCTAATCCTACAAGCGCACAAAGATTATTTGCAGGTACGACTGAAGTTGAATCTGATGGCAATCCTTATTCGCCATCAACAGCAATGCCGCCAGTTACGTTAGCAGGAATATCTGCTGGTAATTGGTATTTCTTTAGTCGCATGGTTAATCAGTTGGGCAAAAGTAATTTTTCAGGCGCATCTGCATTGTTGCAATGGCGGCCTACTACGTTCACTTATGACAACCAATATTTAGTTGTTGCTTATGGCGATAATCTTTCTGGGTCAGGATTAAACGCATCGCCTATTGGAAAAAATTACTACGGTTTATATAATTCTGCGTCATCATCATTTAGCACAAACCCTGCTGACTACACATGGTTTTTGGCGCAACCTACATTTGGAACAGCAAATAAACTTTGCTATATAAACCGCACAGGCAGGACATTTAGTTTTGGCACAGCACCAGCGGCTTATGCGGCGGCAACGGCTGCTTATGTGCCAGCATCTACATTTGATCCTTCATTGTGGTCTGCTTTACCTGATGGAATAAATGCAATTGATTTAGATATTCGCACAGGTCAATTGCTGACAACAGGCACGACAACTGTTGGCGGCGGTGAAATTGCAATTACCAATAATCCAAACGGCACATTGGTTGGGTCGCTTGCGCCATTTCTTGATTTTGGCGGTGCGCCAACTTATACAGGCAGCGGCGCAAATTTAACGATTGATATTTATGGGCGCGTGGTTGGATTGGTTGCGCCGGATGGTTTTTACTATACAAGTTGGGAAGCTGTTGCGACTGCTGGTCAAACTATATTCACGCCAACTGCGCGTGGTGCTGGATATATAAATGGTCAAGACTTAGTGTTTAGAAATGGCGCATTACTTGTGCCGACAAGTGATTACACAGAAACAACAAGCGCAGTCACAATGAATAATGCTTGCGCTGTTGGTGATGTTGTCACCATAATTTCATTTAGATCAACAAGCACTGCTGTTTATTATGCAAGCATGGATATTGCGTATTCTTCAGGATCAGGCACTAATACGCTGACGTATTCAAATTTGCCAAGTCAATTAATTTATGCTGGTGATGTGCTGACGTTTGCAAATACAGGTACACCAACGCAATACACAGTTTCATCAATTAATTACACAACTAAACAAATTGTATTTACTACAACATTTACGGCAACGGCAGGTAATTCGGTTTATCGTTATCGCGCATTAGGATCAACTTACAGATCATTCAGTCGATGGGATGTTTCATTGTCTGCTGCTGCTAGTTATTCCCCAACAGAATTTCAAATTGTTTCAGGTGCGGAAGTGCTATTTTTAAATGGCACAATAGTAAACGATCAAGACTATGATTTAGTATCAAACGTGGTTAATAATTTTCCATCAACGGCAACCGGCAATTTTACAATCATTCAATTTGCTCATAATAATTTTGGCGTTCCAAATGGTTCGCCATCATTAATTTCAACCTACACAGTAAATGGTCAATCTGTATATGCTTTCTCTTATGATGTAGATGCTTTTGAATTATACGGAAATGGTTGTTTATATGTGCCGGGCGCTGGCAATGATTATGTTACTGCAACTGGAACTTATGCTATAAATCCAACGCCAACAAATAATACGACAGTTCTTTCACAACAAACATTCTCACGAACAGGTGCAGCATGACGCAAGCATTTAATCTTTCTCAATTAGCCAATAAGGTAAACACATCGGGGCAACTTGATGCGTCAACGGGTTTGTATAATCAAGTGCCGGTTGCCAATGGCGGCACTGGAAAATCGTCTGTGACAAGTGGACGTTTGCTTGTGGGTGCTGGAACTTCTGCTATGACAGAATTGGCTGGTACAACAGCAGGTGATGCTGTCACTTGGAATGGCACAGCATGGGTGTCGGGCACTGTTGGCGGATCAATGCCGGGAATCGTCACTTATGTTGCGCCCGGCACATGGACAAAACCGGCAAGCATTAAAGGCATTAAAGTTACTGTTGTTGGCGCTGGTGGCTCTACTGCAAGTATTCCTCCGGGTGTACCCAATGCGTATTCAATTGGCGCTGGTGGCGGTGGCGGCGCTGCAATTGAATATATCTCGGCTCCGTCTATCCCGGGCCCTGTTGCTGTTACTGCGGGTTCCGGAACTAATTCATTTGGAGCATTTTGTTCGGCGACTGCTGGTTCGGCAGGTGTTGCTGCACCTGCTACGGCAACGGCTGGCGGCTCAGGCGGTTCTGGTTCAGGAGGAAATATAAATATTGTTGGTGATGGCGGCAGTTTATCGTCTTCTTCAGCCTCAATTACTGGGAATGGTGGTACATCAATTCTTGGCGGTGGCGGCATTGGCAGACTTAATGCTGCCGCTATTGCTGGCGGAAATTATGGTGGTGGGGCAAGCGGGATTTGTAGGTCTAGTGGTACAACTTTATACGCAGGGGCAGCAGGCGCACCCGGTATTGTTATCATAGAAGAATTTTATTAACAGGTAATATAAATGAAAGCACTTATTTCGCCAAATGAATTGATAGCAGATATAAATGGCAATGTTGGTTGCCGTGTTGCACAAGTTGACGCATTAGGGTTTGAGGTAGCACAACCATTATTTTGGACAGGATGCCCAGATGATTGTGTTGCCGATCAATGGTATTACATAGAACAGCAAGTTTTGCCATTGCCACAACCGCTAGAAATTATTGAAGAAATTACAGAATAGGACAATATTATGTGCGACAAAATAACAGCGTTTGAGGTTAATGAATATGTGCATTTGCAAGACTTTTTGCACATTGATTCATGCAATGAATTGACTGTTGAATTGCAAAAACTGGTCGCGCAAAAACAAACAACGCAAGATGAGCAATGCCCATTGTCACAAGCTATACATGGTGCAATGGTGTTTGATAAATTGCTGGTGGATTTACTGCCGCATTTTGAAGTCGCATCTGGCAAAAAACTTTATCCAACATATTCTTATGCGCGTCTGTATGCGCCCGGCGATGAGTTAATCAATCATACTGACAGGGAATCATGCGAGATAAGCGCAACGATTACGCTTGGATTTGATGGCAATGTTTGGCCTATTTATATGGGCAATGCTGACAAGTCGATAGTCAATGAAATAAAAATGCAGGTCGGCGATGCGGTACTATACAAAGGCATGACGCGTAATCATTGGCGCGAAAAATACACTGAGGGCAAATGGCAAGCGCAGGTGTTTTTGCATTATGTAGATGCCAATGGAAAATATGCGGATTGGAAATTTGACAAACGCGCACAATTAAATTTGCCACAACAGCAATTGACAGAATTTCATCAATGGATTTATACCGACATTTTGACCGCTGATGCTTGCGACAAAATAATTGCGGCTTACGATCCAGTGGAAAAATTGTTGCCGGTTATTGGATCAGGTGAAGGTGGAATCAATACCAATATACGCAATGTTGAGCGCGTCATGTTGCCAGTATATAAAGACATTGGCGGCAGGTTGGCGGCGGCTGGATTGGCTGCAAACAATCGCGCATGGAAGTTTGACATTACCCATGCCAATCAAGCTGAGTTTCTAAAATACCCGGCTGGCGGTCGCTATACAACGCACATTGATACATTCATGAATCCAGATGCCGAATGCCGCAAACTTACGGTTCTTGCATTTTTAAATGATGATTTTGAGGGTGGAAAGTTTTACTTGCAAACCGGAAATGAACGGTATTATCCACCACAAGAAAAAGGAACGATTATTGTATTTCCTTCATTTATGCCGCATGGTGTTGAGGATATAATCAGCGGAACAAGGTATTCTGTGGTCTGTTGGATGGTGGGCAAATTTTTTAAATAGGGCAAAAGATGGACTGCAACAACAACCCAAGCTGCCAAGATGCAGCAGATCGCGCGGTTAAAAAAGTGTTTGCTATTTTAGGCGTGGATGTTGACAAACCTGAATCAGTCGAGGAATTTCGTGAGGATTTGCGGTTTGGCAAAAAATTGCGCCGATGGGCAGATCATGGAACGCTTGCATTTATTGCGGTTGTCGCAGTCAGTCTTGCCGGTGCAATTATTATTGGCTTGCAATCAAAATTAGGCGTGAAGTAAAAAATACACCATAAGACAAAATAAAAATTTAAATCTTATGGTGCATTATGGAACCAATTTCCACTGCAATAATGGTGGCGCAGGGCGTTAAACTTGCGCTGACTGGTGTCAAAGAAACGGCTACATTAGCCAAAGAAACATTTCATGAACTTGAAGAAATGATCGGTGCTGGCGCATCACTTATGGATGCCATGCCATCATTTTCTAAATTCTTTTCGCATTCCAGCAAGTACGAAGAAAAGCGCATCGAGTTGGTTGAAGCGCAACAAAAGCAGGATGCTGCGGTAGAAGAAACCGGAGTAAAGCCACCAGAATATATTTCCGATGCTGAGTATGTTCTAGAAATGATGGCGATTGATCGTGAGCAAAAAATGTTTTATGAGAATATAAAACAATGGCTTATATACAATTTTTCTGAAGCAGGTTTGTGGGATGACTTCAACAGACGATTAAACAAACTGCAATCAGATCGGCAAGAAAAAGCGGAAGCAAAGCGTAAAGCAGAAACAGAAAAGCGGCTTGCTGAAAAAGTCGCGGCAATGAAAAAGCGCAGAGAAAAGGAAAAGTTTTGGGATAATGTACAGATTGTGATTGGTGTGTTGTTTGGTGTTGCGGCAAGTATTGCAACTGCTTACGGCATTTGGTGGATGTTTCAATTAGGGGGATATTAATGCTGACAATGCTTTCGACATTCCTGTCATTTTTGATGGGCGGCTTGCCAAAGATTCTAGATTTTTTTCAGGATAAATCCGACAAATCGCATGAATTAAAACTTGCTCAGTTGCAGACTGAGCGCGAGTTGCAAATGCTTGAGCGTGGATATAAGGCGCAAGAACGCATCGAGGAAATAAGGTTGGATGAAATTAAGACTGAATCGGCGGCAGCTACACAGCAAGCATTGATTCAGGCGCAACAGGCAGAGATGGCTGCAATTTATGCCCATGACGTTGCCATCGGAAAAGGCGCAAGTCAGTGGATGATCAATCTTCGGGCAAGCGTTCGCCCGGTTATTACCTATGGATTTTTTTTCCTGCTATGCGCGATTGACGCAACGCTTGCATATAAAGGATTTGAGGCTGGCGTAAGTTTTACCGATATGGCTGCACAACTTTGGGATGATGAAACGCAAGCATTGTTTGCTGCAATTATAAGTTTTCATTTTGGTGGTAGGGCATTCGGCAAATGATCAGCGAAAAAATGCGCGAGGTGCTAAAGCATCATGAAGGCGTGAGGTATAAACCATACCGCTGCCCGGCATTGCTGTGGACTGTGGGCGTGGGTCATGTGCTGTATCCAGAGCAAG
>Ga0129333_10002055_pt1 | contig 18608 bp, 32 predicted proteins | sample CPB6_08_DNA_FD_94474 | JGI IMG/M metagenome (GOLD analysis project Ga0129333, IMG submission 94474) | Freshwater to marine salinity gradient microbial communities from Chesapeake Bay, USA - CPBay_Sum_0.6_0.8_DNA | ecosystem: Environmental > Aquatic > Marine > Coastal | place: USA: Chesapeake... | reverse complement strand
CTAAAATCGCTTATAAACGCCGGAAACGGGGTAGGCAAGGTGCAGATATAGGCCACCAGCCAAGCCCTCAGAATCGAGGTTTACTGCCTTACGATAGGGGTTGGCCGGGTAATGCCACCGTGCAGCTTCAATTCATGGGCCTGTACCTTCTCTTGAAGGTCGGTTAGCACCTGCCCCATACGGGTCACGTTGTCATTGTTGACGTTGGCGAAGGTTTCCATTGCAGCATGGGCCTCTTCTAGTTTGTTCTGGGCGCCACGATGCTCGGCCACAATTTTGACCAAAAGTCCAGCCAAAAATGAACTAGCCACCACGGAAAAGGCGACGAAAACAACCAATACTGTTAAAATAAGGTCTGGCACGGCTGTAACTCCTTGATTTCATTACCCATTGAGCATTTCTATATTATAAACCTACTCCCAACAAAATTATTTTACCACACCGATATTTTTCTGTTGACCATGCCAATTACTATATATATACCTATTTCCACATCGGCGCTGTTGCCGATCAACTTGGAGGCATCACATGAAATATTTTCCGAAACTTGCAATCTACAAGGCGTCTAACGTCACCTATGAGCCGGCTACGTTCACTGCTCGCAGTTACAACCATTGGCAATTTTGCAAGGTTATCGAGGGTCAACTGATTTTCAATACGTACCCGTACAGCAACACGACACGCCGCCATATATCAAAGGTTCGCGACTTGGTAGCTAGCACCCTGAACGTGAACAACATTACTTTTGTCGAATTCGACCTGAACCTGCAACATATCGACAAGCTGACCGACGTTTACTACTGGGAGTTAGTCTACGCGAAAAGAAAAGAAGAGGAACGGGAGGAAAGGCGCATTGAGCGCAACAGGCGCGCCCGTGAACGGCGCCAAGCGTTGCGAGCTTAAACTTAACCATAAGCCCGGCCAAGCGCCGGGCATACTTGGAGGCATCACATGAAAAATTATCAGGGCCGCGCTTTTGAACCTAAAATTACTTGGGAATGGATTTTGCGCTTCTCGGACGAAAACGGGGATTGCTATGACATCTCCCAATATGAGGTCGGCACGATTGACCTCTTGGGTTTACTTAGCAAGCAATGGGATTTAGAACCCGGCCACACGTTCGAGCTTTGCCTTGGCCGTATCATCGGCGACAAAGCCAATAAGCTGGACGTTGATGAACTAGCACCATACCGGCGCTGTGAATATACGATTGATTGGGCGACGCGAACATGTGAACCGACGGACGTTGACAACGCAAGATTGCCCCGCGCTTTGCATAGCATTCCGCCCACAATTCTTGCTGAAATAAAAAACGTTAGGCGAACCTTTTAACCCGGCCCTGCCGGGTTTCTTTTTTCCTCAACAAAAAGTGTTGACACTGAATCAATTGCTAATTATATAGCTATTCACGGTCGGCGATGTCGCTGACCACTAACCGACTACTTGGAGGCAGTCACATGAAAACGGATATTTACGCAATCGTCACGCAACAGATCATTGAGATTTTGGAGCAGGGCGCCGGGCAATGGGAGCATTACCTGACCGAATCGGCACGTGCCTGTAACGTAGCGCGTAACGTCGAAGGGCGCCCATATACTGGCATTAACGCTATTACCCTTGCCTTTACTCGCCTACGTCACGGGTTCAAGTCTAACCGTTGGGCAACCTTTAAACAGATTCAGGCCAAGGGCGCGCAAGTTCTGAAGGGAAGCAAAGGTACGCCAGTCCTGTTTTTCAACGTAGTCGAAAAGAAAGACGCCGTAGTTGGCGAGGCGCAACGCTACGCCATGGCGCGCTATTACACGGTGTTTAACCTTGACCAGACCACGCTTGTTGACGATACCCCGGAGCTTCCCGTGGAGGCGCCTGCCAACGTCAAAGGTTGTGCTAATGACTTTGTGGGCATCAAAATTGAGCATTGCCTTTCCAGCACCGCCTGCTATACCCCGGCGCTCGATCGCATTACGATGCCACACCTGCCGGCGTTCAAGTCCGAGGCACACTACTTTTCGACCTTAGTGCATGAATGCTCTCACTGGACGGGTCACGAATCTCGCCTTAACCGTAACTTTTCGGGCAGGTTCGGCACGTACCAGCACGCTATGGAAGAATTAGTCGCTGAGCTTGCTACCTGTTTCTTTGCTGCTGCAACCAACACCGAGTTCCACAGCCAGCGCAACAGCGCCGCATACCTTGGCCATTGGCTCACCAAGGCAAAAGAAGATAGCCGGGCGCTTGTGACCGTAGCAAGCAAGGCGCAAAAGGCTTGCGAGTTGCTCCTGCAACACTACAAGCCGGCAGTCATGACCGGAGCAATGGCAGGGTAACACCTGCCTCTCTTTTTTCTGTTGACAGGCAAATAGCAATTATATAGTTAATTGTTCACCGGCAAGCAAGCCGGCAACCTTGGAGGCGACAATGATCAACGAAACTTCATTTAACCGTTTTATGGCCGTTTACAGCAAACAACTTGCCCGTGCTATGGCGACTTACCCAAGCGGCTACCTGTGGGCGCCTGAGCGCGCTGATGAACTTGCGGCCAAGATGAGCAGCGCCATTGTGCGACAGAGCTTTAACAAAGACAGCGAATCGTTTAAGTGGACGTGCAAAGAGCTGGGCATCCCGCACACGTACAAAGCAATCCGCGAATTCATTACAACCCAACAGTAACCACGCGCCCTTCGGGGCGCCTCTTGGAGGCATCATGCAACCGATCGACCGCACCTTTATTATTAAGTCTTTGTATGGCTGGGATTCTAACGTGTATATGCACGCGAAAAATAAGACCCTTGACGCGCTGGAAGGTAAAAAGCCGGTCACTTTCCAGTTAATTGAGCCGACCAAGTACGGTGCGCACGTCCGGGCTATTGTCGATAACCTGCCCGTACACCTGACCAAAAAGCAAATCCGCTGGAGCGAGTTGCCATATTACCTATACCCGACCAAGGGATTTTATGAGCCTGCTCTATTTCTCAAACAGGGCAGTCACAACCTGCCAGTGGAGGGTTGACCCGTGGTTACTGTCATTATCGAACCCCACACGTCCGCAGAGTTTACTGGCGCCATCATACGGGAGCCAAAAGACAATTATGTTTTCTTTGATCCCGGGTGCCGGATATCGCGGGAGCTTTTTGGGGATAACTGGGAGGGGCTGCGGAAGATTCCGGACGCTGTGGCGTATGACCTGTTTCCCGAGGCAACGGAGGGTGCTCGTCTAAATCGCGATTATAGGCCGTTCTCTAATTGGCTGGGCGCAGGTACTGCCCTTACCATTTCAGGCGTTCATTCTGGCGATTAGAACCCTCTAAAGCCATATTGTGCTATCAGGCTGGCGTCCACTATCCCGTCGTGTGGTTTTTTCCCTACCATCGGCCAAACAAATCCCGGGTAGAGCCTTGAGGCTACCCGGTACGCTCTGTCTTTGGGTGCCATATCCTGCGGCACACCCTCGCATATAACTTTTTGCCAATTTTTTGGCGGCACAAGTTGAAAGCGTATGCCAAGCGCAGTTAGCATCCCCTCAAGAATGCCTGCGCCGTATCCGAACGTAAACGATGACTTAGCAGATGCTAGGTGTATCGCTGCGACCTTTTCGATCGTCCAGTGTGCTGACTGGTAAAGCCGCATGATGGGGAGCAGATCAACCGGGTGTTCTGGCATCGGGGTAGCAGTCACTATGCCCTGCACGTCGATTGCTACAATGCCGCCTGACTTGCCCGGATCGACGCCCACATGAATTGTCCGCATGGTATTCCTTTGGCATAGAGAACCCCTAACCATCATCACAGTATCACACTGTCATTCCCGTGTGAGTCCTGCCTATGGGCCAGTAGTCTGTCTAGTAGACTAACTAAGTGTAGAACAATTCGAGTATCCAGCTTTACTAGCTAGGGAAGCACAGCTACTCCCCCTGCACTGCCAAGACGATTAAACCTTGGCCTACCGCGTGGTGGTATTAGTCAGCAACTTGTCAAAGCGCCATCGGATCGCTGCCATGGGTTCACTACGTCCACGACTCATCCTACCAGTATCACGCCGCATACTCTCACGGTTCATTTAACTGTGTAACTGTAGGGCATCCGAGAGGCTGACGGGGTTCTGGAAGACAAGTTCCGCCTTGGCTACCATCTCGAACAGGCACCTTCACTCACACAACTGGCCCCACCTGTTAGCAGGCTGGCATGATTAGCGGGCAGTCATTTCCCCGCGCTGGAGCCGATTGTTCACTGGTTGGCCAGTAGGAGTCGGCAGTCCACTCCAATGAACAGTATGTTTGCAGGCGTTCGGCTTGTGAAGCAAGCAAAAAGAAAGCCCCGGTTTCCCGGGGCTGTCTCCCTAATTCGCTTGGAGGCTGATAGGACTTTGACCATCGCACGCTCTGACAGTCGCAGTCAATAGCCACTTGCTTTCACAGGCTGGTTTTGGTTTATTTGCTGAAACACTAATCTTTGGAGGCATTAATGGCAGCTACTATCAGCACGACAAGTCCTAAGCCGCGTACCCAAGTTATTTGGGGAACATGGAACGTTGACGGAGTTACCTATTCGGGGCGCCGGATCGACGTTGACAGCTTGTGTCATTTGGAATGGATTGACACGACACCGCCGGCAGTTTCGGAGGCGTCTGTTGAATATCTAAACACCAAACCCCTGACCGCATGGGAAAAGGAATTTGTTGGTACTATTGCCAACTGCCTAATGAGGGGCTGGGACGTGTCAGAGAAGAGGTTGGCTGTATGGAACAAAATCTGCCTAAAGCACCAAGTAACGGACAAAGACGTAAGCTCAAGCGCCGCAAGTCTAAGCGGCGTACAAAGTCCAGCCTACGCAAAGAGCCGTGGTACAATGAGTACGTCGAGCGTGTCGGACGGTTCCGGGACATACTCGCAGACGACCGTTACTGACCCTCTTGACGAAATTCCCTTTTGACGGCATCCCAGACGGCTTCAAGCCCCTCGCGGTCATAAATGATCTTGGCTTTCTTGAGGCTGACCTTTCCGTGCAGTTCCCAGTGGCCGGCGTCCCAAGCGCCGAGCCACTTAAGACCCCGGGCTTTAAAGATGGGGACAAGCCGGAGAAAGTCGCCATCCCAAGTCCAGTGGCCGTTAGGGGTGCGGTATGCAATGTCGGCGGCAAGTCCGAAACAATGCCACGACTCGAAAGCCTTGGCGTTGGTAATGATTTTCCCGGGGCGGGAGCGACCTTGAGAGTAGAGCCATTCTTGGCGGGCTGCGGAGCGAAAACCCTCAAACATAGCCACGCGAAAGCCAAGGCTTTGACAGTCGGCAAGCGCGGCATTCAGGCGTGAGAGAAAAAAGGGTGCGAGCTTGCCAACGTCGCGGTCAATTTGTGGTTGACGTTCTGATTTAGTATTCATATCGTCAATCTCCCTAAAACTTGAAAGGAGGCATATGAGTAGGCATTACACGTCACGCCCGCTTATCAACATTCACGTTCCCGAGTATTTGAAGGTAGCCATCGTAGATAAATGTTACGCGACCGGCATCCCCATGTCAGTCGCCGGAAGGAAACTGTACGCGCTTTGGTGCGAGGGGTTTATCGACCTGTCGCCGACCAACCGCGTGCAGATTGACGACTACAAGCCGGAGGGTGTCCCGAAAAGGTTGCAAGCCGGCAACCCCACAGTTCAATTTGTTGATCCCTTTTTAGACAAGACCAAAAAAGAAATCGAGGAACTAGATGGAACAGACAACAGTGACACCGCAAAAGAAATCGCTGGCGCAATTAACGATCGACTTGGAGCTTCTGGAGAGGAAGCTAGACGACCAGCCGGAGATAACGCCGGACGACGTGAAGCAATGGTCGTTCGTAAGCGATCTCTTGCAAACGAAAGTCGATCAATGGATAGCGTATCTGGACTTGGTGGAGTCGCAGATTCACATGGCGGAGCAGCAGAAGAAACGCGCCGAGGCCAACCTGAAACGCAAGCGGGCGGTGGAGAAGTCCCTGCTTACTTATCTAAGGCACGTCTTGGAAAGCCAACCGCACCGTAAACTTGAGGGAGAAAACGGCGAGATTAAGCTTGTTAAGAATCCTCCGAAACTAAGCCCGCGCTTTGAGTTTGTTAAGTATTCGACCGAGAGTGTTCTGCCCGCTTTCGTGGTCGATGAAATGCCGGCGGAGTTTGTGGACATTGTAACGGTCAAGGTTCTCAACAAAGACAAAGTTAGGGCTGCACTAAAGACAGGCGGCGTGGTGCCGCATTGTGAAATGATTCAAGAGACAAGGGTTGCAATCAAATGAGTACCGCGCTGATTCCGATGGGCGAACTACTGCCGAGCCAAGGCACATGGGATACGATGAAACGGCAAGGGGCTGAATTGCTGAAAAGCGGTTTTCTACCGGCGTCGATCAAGACCCCCGAGCAGTTCATTGCGATTGTGTTAAAGGGCCGCGAGCTCGGCCTGCCGCCAATGTATGCGTGCAATCACATTGTAGTCATACAGGGCAAGCCAACTATGTCGGCTGAAGTTCAGCTTGCGATGATTTTCAAACATTGCCCCACAGCAAAGATTAATTACTTGGAGGTATCGAATGACAGGTGCATCGTTAAGGCTTCGCGGGACGGGACAAACTTCTCTCAATTCAGCTTCACAATGGACGACGCTAAAGCCGCAGGGCTTACGTCAAAAGAAAACTGGCGTAAGTACCCTCGCGCAATGCTTAGAAGTCGTTGCGTTTCTGAGCTTGCTCGTTCTCTTTTTCCCGACTGCCTTGCTGGTGTTTCCTACACTCCGGAAGAGTTGGGAGCAGAAGTAAATGAATCTGGCGAAGTTATTGATTTACCTCAAGAGGCAGTGGCAGTTAACAAAGTTGTGGCAACGCCAGAAGCGCCCAAGCAAGTCGAGTCACCAAAGGCATCCAAGGCTACCAATGGGTACGACCCTGCCGTTAGCACTCAAGCACAGTGGTTTTGGGAACAAGCAATGAAACATGGCATTGATCCTGCAAGAATCATTGAACAGGAGTTTGTCGGTATGCCGGGAGGCGACATACTGGCTCACTTCAAGAAACTTGCAGGAGCAAACGGGCATGATTCTCAAAAAAGAGTTTAAGGATTTTAGGAATTGGGTTCTCCGCCGTCACGGGCGGAGAATGCTTAACGCCATGGTTGACGAACAGATTATGCAAATGCGGATCAGGGAATGGATGGAAGACGTAAAGGGCGTCACCTTGCCGCCCGACGCATTTACTAGAGGCTTGGAGGCTGAAAATGGATCTAGCGACGATAATGCTGGCGGCGAGCTTGGCGGGAAAGCCGGCGGAACAGGCGATTGAATTAAAGATCGGCGATGTTACATTTACTGAGGTAGCCGGGGGCGAGGTGGACGTGAAGGGGGTAAGTATGCCTTCTACCGCCTTCGGCTACTCCAGCTTTACTACCACGGACGACACGATTCAGGTCGAAAACTTTGATCCCAGCGGCTTTGACGGTAGCATTAGTGTGACTGACTAATGCTTACATTCACGCTGGGGGGGTCGATGCACGCGCTGGAAGTCGCGATAACTCCTGAAATGCTCGTTAGGGCTGCGAAGAAAGCTGAAGATTTAGGCGTCATTAAAAACAGTATTTTAAAAGGTAAAGGGGCTTTGGCTGGTTTTCTCGGAGAAGAAATGTTTCTTGAAGCATTCCCGCAGGCAGTGTCTAGCAACACGTTTGACCACGACATAATTTGCGACGGCTACCGGGTTGAAGTAAAAAGCGTTCAGACTACTGTTGTCCCCAAGCCTTATTTTCACTGTCACGTTGCCGCGTACAACAATAACCAAGACGCCGACATTTATGTATTCACCCGCATACATACGGATTTTGACCGTGGCTGGCTTATGGGTTGGATTAACTGCGCTGACTGGAAATCCCTAGCAAGGTTTGCTGCGAAGGGCGAGAGGGACGGCCCGTGGGCATATCCTTGCGACTGCTACAATCTCCGCTATAGTGAGTTGGAGCCATTTACAAAAAATCCTGACAGAGCTAAAAGGGTACTTCTCAAATAACTTGGAGGTAATCGTGCAGTATTATGTTGTTTCAGATTTATATGAAGATCGTTTTAATAATGAATTGGAAAAACTGGCTGAATATGGTTGGCGAGTTCATTCATTTGCAATGACAAGTCATCCTGATGGTTCGCGCTGTTATTTTGGCGCAATGCTGCAACGGGAAGCTGAAACAGAATAAATAACTTCGGGCGGCGTGGGAAGCTATAGGTGAGGGTGCTATGCACTCGCAGTAATCGGCTAGCGGCCTATTGGAGACACGCAGCTATATAGACGGCGGGCTAGACGTAGCCGATCCCTGCGGGGGTGAACTCAGTGCAATCCGTCATGTAGTGGCCTGTGGCCGGAGTCGCGCCCGGCCCCGAAGTAAAAACTTAAAGGCAAAAATTGAGCTGGCAGTTTTATAAAGATAATCATCTGACTATTACCGGCACCTCGAATGGATACTACACCATAACTGTGCAGGATGACTTAGAAGAATCCGCCGTCTGCTTTGACGTCACTGACGCAAGCTATTTGCAACAACTTGGGTTAAAATTTCTGGAGGCTGCAATCCTCTTAAATGACGACCTACACCGGAGAAAAGACCATGCACTTTAACGTGTACCGAGACTGTGACAAGCGCCTGAGACTTCGCAAGGTAGTGGTTGAGCTGTGGGAAGGTGAAGACTTCAAGGCTCAACTGGTTGACCGCCGCCGTATGTTTGCCGGCCCGTTTTTCTTTGACCGCTTGGTAAAGAAAATGGAACGTATGCTGAAATTTGCCGACAAGGTGGCTGCTGCTAAAAAGCTGGTGATTCCGTAATGGAGTCGCTGGCCGCCCTTGTTGCAATTATTGTGCTGGTTACGGCTGGCATTGGCCTCTGTGGCGGCGTGGTTGCCGGTGTATTAGCTGCTGATAAACTGTGGGCAGAAGTTGGCGCCGTTTCGCTTTTAAGTTTTGGCGTTGGCTGTTTACTTACGGCAGCGTTTAGTCCCGCTGTTACAATCTGGTACATCGGCGGCTGGGCTTTAAGTTTCGCTCTGACCTATTTTTGGAGGCGCGCATAATGGCCTACACATTTTCTCGGGTGTTTGATTTTCCAGCCAGTCACAGGCACGAAGTAGTAGTCAAAACGGAAGCAGATTATCTGCCCGACCTTCTGCAAGACATACAAGGTTTTTTGCAAGCCTGCGGTTTTCAGCTTAAAGGCACGCTTGAGATTGTTGAAGATGAACCTGCTGAATAAAAAGGCATTTGCCTATTGACTGCTGATTGCATAATTGCTAAAACAAACCCATCACGCGTTTGGGAGGTTTTGGCATGGATTGGGAAGACCGTTATTTTGACAAGAGACTCGGGAGCTGGGATTGGGGTTACGAAGCTCCGCGAATCCGTTCCCTGTATGAAGTTCACGTCATGGGTGGATGCAACACCTGCTCTTGTCATTACTGCGAGACTGAAATGGTTGAGGAAGGTCGGCCAGTGTAAAATACCCCTACGGGGGTGACACATGGCCGATTTTGCTATTCACGAAGTCAGCAATGGTTGGATTCTGGAAATCGACGACGAGCAATCTGTGTTCGAAATCGGCCCGGACGACGACCCTGTTGCAGTTTTTACCGATCTCATGAAAGCTATCTACGATCAATTTTGCCCCGAGTCCGACGAATGGCGCCTTGAGTTTAAGTTAATAGACTTGGCGCGCCCTAAACTTATCAAGTGAGGCATCATGGCAAAACCAGCCAAAGGAAAAGCAAAAGCCAAGGTGGTTCGCACCAAATCAGGGCGCACCAAAAAAATAAGCTATGGGCAGTCTGGCGAAGCAAAGGGCGGAGGCCCGAGAGTAAGGCCCGGCACCGCAAAAGGCGATTCCTACTGCGCCCGTAGTGCCGGTCAAATGAAGGATCATCCGGGAGCTGCAAGCGACCCTAACAGCCCGCTACGACTCAGTCGCAAGCGTTGGAAATGTAGTGGCTCAAAATCGAGGAAGAAATGAAAGAGCTTTGCCTTGAAATTGTTACCTATCTCCGTTGCCTTGAAATGGCTTACATTCACACGCATCACCAAGTTAAAGGCCCGTCTTTCTTTGCTGACCATGAAGCTGCTGGCGGTTTTTATGCTGCCGTTGGACTTGACGCCGACGCCGCAAGCGAGCGTTTCATTGGCCTCTTTGGTGCCGACGAATTAAAACCGACATACTGGAAGGAAGCAGCAGAGTATCTGCAAGAAATTCCGCAGAATGGGTGCCAAGATTTATGGATGCACCTACTCAAAAAAGAGAAACATCTGATCGAATTGGTCGAGGATCTGTGCGCGAAGCTACCCAGAGAATCCGACAAACAGCTATATTCAGGGATAGGGGACAAAGCTATCGCTCGAACCTATCTCTTGAAACAGAGGTTAAAGGAGGCTTAAAATGGGTATGGTCGGAATTATTTTCACAATCATTAGCGTTTGCATCGAAATTGTTAAGCTCATCATGGAGCTTCGCAAGAAGAATCCAGCCTTGGCAAAAGAGTGTTCCGCTGCCATGCAGGAGGCCCGCAAAGCTGGTGATCTCACGCGCCTGCAAGGGATTCTTGACAGGCTTAAAAAGGACAAACCATGCCCCTGAAAAAAGGAACCAGCAAGAAAACCATTTCCAAAAATATCAAAACGGAAATGAAAGCCGGCAAGCCACAAAAACAGGCAGTAGCCATTGCCCTGTCCAAAGCCGGCAAATCCAAGAAAAAAGGCTACAAAGCCGCCAAGAAAAAATAAGTGAAGTCTCTCCTAGGGCGCGGTAAAATCCGACCAAACCAACCCCTAGGAGACTTGCCCCATGTTAAAACGCGCATTTCTAGTCTGCTCTCTCTTTGGTCTGTCAAGCTTTTGCTTCGCGGAAGAAAGCCCCACCTTAATTGGCGGAAAACCCGTAGCACCCGGCGAGTATCCCGAGGTGGTTTACATTTCCATGAAGGGTGGCAGGTGTTCTGCTTCGATTGTTGGGCCGCGCACTGTTCTCACTGCGGCTCACTGCGCAAGAGGCGGGGCGAAGGTTACATTCCAGCACAACCAAAATCAATACTCGGCGACCTGTAACGCTCCTGCCGCTTATCCGCGTCAGGATCACGATATAAGCGTCTGTCTTGTCGATAAGGAGCTTGCCAAGCCCTACGCTTCCCTTGCGTCAGAAGGGCCAAAAAAGGGCGATAAAATGACCCTTATTGGATACGGCTGTACCCGTCCCGGGGGAGGCGGGGGGAACGACGGCGTGCTGAGGGTAGGGGAGTCCACCGTCACCGGCTTTAGCACTTGGGATATCATTACCGAGAAAAACTCTGCCCTGTGCTACGGCGACTCAGGCGGCCCGGCCTTTAAGCTGGTAGGCGACCCCGTGGCAGAGCATCACTACATACTTGGCGTAAACTCTAAGGGCGATATTCGCACCACAAGCTACCTGTCCAAGATTTACTCCGACGCCAGCAAAACCTTCCTCAAGGCATGGGCTGAGGAAAACAAGGCTGAAATCTGCGGGCTTAATTTGGACTGCGCAACGCCGCCCCCGCCCAAGCTGTGTGAAACGGAATACTACGCCCTCGACGCCGCGCATAAAGAGTTTGATAAGGCTTTGGACGAATTGAAGGTTTGTATGTTTACGCCAACAGTCAGCCTGTGTAACGGCGAAATCAATGCTGTAAAAGAAAAGCACCCGGCTGTAGCAGAGGCTTTCCTAAAGCTGGACACTTGCCTTATGCTTGAATAAATCGCTTGCTAGAGCAGCTCTGAGGGGCTAACAATTTAAGTCTCAGCGCGTATCCCGGGGAGATTGGTCATCGCCCCGGGATTTTTGTTACTTCTGAAGATCCTTTAGGCCAATGATCACAGCGTAAATCTGAGCGAGCGCCGCAAGGATCATTTCGACCTTCTTCTCGGCATCATCGTTTGCAATCTCAAACTCTTCTGCAAACATTGTGACCAGCATGGCAGCTTCCGCTGCGTCCATGTCTTTAAGTTCCGCAGGAATTTCTCCTACACCCAGTATGGCCGACGGCGCGCTCGGAAGTAGAGCCATAAATTTAGGCAAGTCTGTCCAGTCGGGCTTGCCGTCTTCAATGCTGGCACCGACCGCAGAACCAGCCTTTGCAAGCCACACCAAAAGTTCCCCTGTTTCCTTCACACCCATCATAACTATGCCCCCCATCCGTGGAGATTAACCCAACCCGTTCCCGTAACGTATCCTTGAAACCTGTTATCCGTGGTGTTGTAAATAACCTGACCAGCCGAAGGGGTAAGCGCATCCCTTTGCGCCGTGGTGTAATTTGGCATGATACCGCCACCACCACTTCCAAGGATTGTAACAGTGCCGGCGCCATCCTTAACGCAAAGCTGGCTGCTAGCGTTACAGAATACATAGATTTTACCAGACCCCGGATTGCCCGGCTCCGTGTTGGTCGGCATATACAGGTAGTTCGTATTGCCGGCACCACCGGAAAAGATCAGGTTTTGTGTAAACGCGCTGCCGCTAGTAGAAACCGTTTGAGAGCCAAAGTTAGGCGCTATTTTTGTTCCGTCAATCGCAGCACTGGCCGAGACATCAGCATTAACCAGTGTAGCTGCTGAGAAAACCCCGCTGCTCGCCTTGACCACACCTGTGAAGGCGCTGGCGTTAGTAGCAAGGCCACCTTTCGCTGCCGATAGCGTGGTGATAGTCGGTTCCTTACCACCTATAGCGGTGTCCACCCCGGCAAGGTGCGCCTTGATATCTGCCGTTGCCGCTGTGTAATTGGTCGGCGTCCTGTTGGCGGAGATATCGTCAGCAAACACTGCAAAGCTAATCCGAGTTCCGGTCAGTACGTCGATAGCCGTGCTGCGGTTGACAAGGGAAAGCGCGTAGTAACAGGTTCCGGTTTTGTTGATCTTGCCGTAGGTTCCGTCTTCTTGCTGAAGGGCTACGTTTACTAAGGCAAAAATGTTTGTTGCATTCAATGCAGCGGTGGAGGTTATGCAATTACCGCTGCCATCTTTTAGGATTCCGCGACAGTTAGCGATTACAAGCCCGCCTGCCGTGTGAGTTACCGGCCCAATCTCTGAACAAAATTCAACCCTCGTATAGGAGGTTGTCGTGGTTGTAACCACTTTCATTTCTGTGGAGGTAGTTCCCATAACTACCACAGGAAATGGTATAGAGGAGGCGTTCTCAAAGTTGCCGCTGACGTAACAGTTTACAAAATAAATGCCGCCTGTCAGGTTGCCCGAGACATACACACATCCGCCGCCGCCAACACGTTCAAACGTACAGGATTCAAAGCGCACGGCACCAGATGACGTAACTTCTAGCGCGTTTTTATCGGTTGTTTGAAATCCAAGGTGGTTAACGCCAATGGTTGAAGTCGAGGTAATGCTAAGTTTGCCAAGAACAAGCGAGCGTTGAATGCTGTATGCACCGAAGCCATACAGGTTCATTTGCTTGTTTATAGTCAAATCTTCTGTGTAGTTGCCCGGCATCACGATAACTGAGCCGCCAGCCGACGCCGCGTTGATCGCCGCTTGAATTGTCAAATAAGGCTTTGCAAAAGAACCGTCGCCCGTAGAGTCGTTGCCGTTTTTGGCAACATACTTGACGTTAGTAATCAGCGTGTCCGCCGTAGATACCAGCGTCCGGTCAGCGTTGCCGGCGGGCAGGGTAATAACCCTATCAGCAGTGTAGGTTGTATTTGCATCAAGCTGAATAGTCACATTGCGGCTATTCTTCCTGAGCAAAAGTGAGGTCAACCTACTAAGCGAGCCAAAAAGTTTCATTCCCCGTCCCCCGGCAACCTATTATTAGGCGATTTTCTGAACCAGCACGCGCCAGCCGCTTGCGCCCGGAGCTTCAGAGGAAGTCAGAGCAAGGCTGTTAACGCCGTCGCGCAACACAGAATCAATATAAACGGTTGAGCCGTCTGCTTTGTCGTAAATTTGAACCATAACGTCCAAAGAGTTCAAATTGTGGGTAATAGCTTTGGAGGCGCCATCTCCAGACGACCAGTCAGCAGCAAAGCCGTAAGCGTCCGGGCCAATGGCCTGAGCAAGTTCGCTGACCGTAATTTTCTTGACTGCGTTTGACGCAGATACGTCAGCAATCAAGAGTTCGTCAGTGAGAGCCGGAGCTGCGCTGAGAGCGGTTGCAGCAGCAACGTCAACAGCAACAGTCGGGTTGCCCGATACGCCGTCGCCGTCAGCTACGCTGATTGCAGAGCCAGCAGCAACAGAGCGAACAGTAGCAGTACCAGCGCCAGTTTTAACAACCACGCCGTTAGACGACAGACCTGCAAGAGCAGTCAATTCTGCGTCGAGGGGCTGGTAAGCGGCGTCTGCGCCAGCTTTAGAAACAAGCACCGCGTCAACGTCGCCCGGAGGCAATTCGACCGCGCGTGCTGCCGAGTAGGTTGTCGCCTGATTCGGCTTGAGCGTTACATCTTGGCCGTCTTTGCGGAACAGCACACTTACCAAACGTGACCAACTTCCGTACATCTTCACAGCAAACCCTCCTTGGTTAACCAACCACCACGACACGCCACCCGCCCGCCGGGGGAGTCTCAGAGGCAGTCAAAGTCACATTATTTACGTCAACCACGACAACGCTGGTCATTATGACCATTTCGCCGCTGGTTGTTTCCCTGACTGAAACAATAATATCCGTCGTGTTCAAATTATGAGTGACCGTAAGTGTAGTTCCAGACGACCATGTTCCCACTTTTTTTGATACCCCGCCACTTCCGCCGCCGCCGGCGACAGCTAAATCGACGTAAGCCTTGTTAGCGGCCTGCTCGTCAGTAACTGGCAAATCGACAAGTAACGGCAAGTCTTCAAAGGTTTTTACCCCTTCGACTGTTTGATCGCCGCCGCCTATCCCGCCCGCGCCTGTTTGAATAAATCCCATTGGCTTTTACCTGTTGAAGCGTTCGGGTTGTTTAGCCAGCATAATCGCGCTGAGGTTTCCAGTGCCGCTAGTATATGTCCACTTAAGGCGAACGTATAACCATTGCGCTGAACCCTCAGAATAAAGCTGCGTTGCGCTATTGGTCACGTTAGTTGAGGTGCTAGTAACATCAACCCATTTTACGCCATCGTTACTCGCTTGCAAAAGCAGCGTTCCAGCAACATTTGCGCCAGTAAAGTTGACTTGCACGGAATAACTTTCGTTCTCCCCAAGGTCAAACTTTGGGCTTTCGTAATTGCTTGTGGCGTTAATAGGCCCAATAGTTTGCTGGATCATTCTTCTAACCTCAATTCATTAGTTAATTCTCTGTATTCCGGATCGGCCTCTCTCAATCCGTAATGAGTAACCATAATAGCTTGCGGCCCGTGAACAGCAAATCTTCCTAAAACACGTTTATATTTTTCGCCAGCTTGCCCGCTTTTTTTAATAAAGTCAGCAATTCTTCCGGCGTTTTTGGCAATAAACGCGTTGCCATATTTAATCCCTAGCTGATTCACGGCAGGAATTGCCGTTGCCATTGCAAGTTGTAAAGGTTCGATGTTGGCGCCTTTTTCCACAATCTGCGCAAGCAAAGGCATCGACGTTAAATATGTCGACGGTTTTACCGTCCTCAACGTCATGTCTTTAATATAATCTTTGCTTGTTGCTTTTTGCGTTTCGATCATCGCCGCGTAGCCTTTTTTTGCTTCGCGCCATTGTTTCAAAAGCTCGGAATCTGTAACCGCTGGTTTACCGCTAGATATTTCCGCCTGATTAAATTGATCAATTTGCGAAATTGTATCATCCATCTGTTTTGCAATTCTGGAATCTACAAAATTAGAAAAATCTTGGTTGCTTATAACCGCGTCAGTGTCTTGAGGTTTGTATTTGTAGGCATTTTTGATTTGTTGCGCCTCTTTGAATGAAACGCCGCCCATTTGCTCAAGTTTATCGGCGTGTTTTTCAATACTTGCTTTTAATGGCACATATTGTTCAACATCCGGCAACCTAAACGCAAATTCTCTTAATTCATCTGCGACCGCCGGCATGTTAACACTCCAAGCGCCGGTAGCATCAACGGCGTTTCCAATTCGCGCCATTTCTTTGGTATATTTTTCAACCGCCGCAGGAACTCGACGGCCAATAGCCTCTGAACTGCTAAACGAACCCATAAGTCCCGGCTCTTGTCGCAACCGAGTTCCCATTTCGAGCATTCTTTGGTCTAGCTGCGGAATTGATGGCGGCCTTTGCGTTCCCGCGCCCAAATATGAACGCATCTGTTGAATGTTTCGGCCAGTTGCTTGCCTAAGCGCCCGCGAAGCAGCCATTTGCTCAATTTCTCGTCCAGCCGCAGCTAATGGCCTTCCGATTGTTCCAAGCGCCTTGGCTGCACCAGTAACTAAAAATTGATTTGGAATAACCGCGCTTCCAACGGCAATCGGATCGGTAGCAATATCAAGTGCGCCAGCGGCAAGCTGTGCGCCGCTTGTTTTTAGTGGAGTTCCGGTTACTGTTTTTAATGGTGTTTCAAATTCTTCAGAGGTAAATCCAGCTTGCTCGGCAATTTGCCGACCACTTGGAGCCTGCAAAGGTTCTTTCCCTAATTGCTGAATAGCGCCTTGAACAAATTGTTCTCCGCCTTTTCCCATTGGCGCTTCCATGCCAGCCTTCAAGCCTGCACGAATGGGAGCTTTAATATACCTTTCCATAGGCGCTTCAACATAGCGGGCATATCCTTCGCCAGCAGTTCTAAGACCGCCTAAGATAGCTTGAGCGCCGCGCTCTAAATAATCACCTTCAAGATCCGGGTTTGCTGCCGCCTTTTCCGACAATTCTGGAATATGCTGCGCGGGCGGCAACTCTTGCAATTCAATCGAGTCGTCGCCATCCAACAAATCACGCTCATTTGCCGGTAATTGGATTGGTTCCATTATTCTTTTGCCTCAGTATAACGAGACTCGTTGCCGTGTTTGGGGTTTTTCATTTTCATGTACGCTGGAACATCTTCTTTTTTCACCGCAAAATACTCGCCATTGGTTGTGTCTTTTAATACGACATAACCTTTGTTTTTGTACTGATTAAGGAGCATTTGTCTTTTATTTGCCCCATCTCCAGCCTTTTGCGGCGCGGCGCCTTTTGGCTGTTGCGTTGGCGCACCTTCTCCATAATCAATAGCGGGCATCATATCTGGGGTAATTGGTATTTTGTATCCGCCGGCTGTTGCGGTTTGATTAAAGGATTGCGCCTTGTCACGGATCATTTGCTCAAGATTTTTCGCTTTCTTAATTGCGACTTCTGGTGTGTCGGAAGGTTTTGGTGTGTTACGCACATAAAACTCACGATCCTGATCGGTCATTTTACCTTGTTCAATAAACTTACCAATTTGCTGAGAATACAAATTAGCTGCTGACAAAAAGTTTTTAGCGTCCGAATCATATGGATTAAGACTTTTCGCCGTACCTTGAACTGGCCCCATCCATTCTTGATTTTGTTTAATCAAATCGACAAGGCGACTGACACCAGACAATGCCGAGCCAACGCTGGAAGCCGCTTGAAGCATCTCTGATGGAAGCGGCTTAAGGGATGTTCCTCCCCTTACTCTTGCTCCCAAGATTTTGTTTTTTTCTGCATCGCTGGCCGCTTTTGCCGCCGCCGTATCAGCCGTCAATCCGGTTTTTGCCCGGGAAGCCCTGATGTTTTCCATCATTTGCGCAATCTGGGCTTGCCTTGCAAGCTCCATTGTCGGATCGCTTTCTTGCATGATCTTGCGCGCTTGATCAACTCCCGTCATTTCAAGGTTGGCAGCTTCCTTGCCAAAGCCTTGCATCGTGCTGCCCGTAGGCGTGCCGAGAATATTACCCATCTTGCTTGCGGATTCGCTTAAGCCCTCCGCCAGCATGGCAACTCTACCACGATCCAACGCCTGAGCGTTTAAGTCGCGAAGCTCTCCTTCTGAGTCCCTGCGCTTTTGAAGACTAAGCAAATAATTGCGAAGTAATTGCTGCTCGCCTAATTCTTGTTCTGGACGCAACGAAATATCTTCAAAGGTGCGTTTATTAGACGCGGCGGGAGACATAGGAATGTCAGGTGCCTGCTTCACATCAATTTTTTCGCGAGGCTGCTGCAAGGATCCCAGCGCCTCTTTTGATTGCGCCGCAAGTTCCATCGGATCAACAACATTTGACATTTCGCTCGAAACGTCAAATTCCTCTGGAACAGCGTATTGATACGGATCAATGCCAGCCGGCGTTGACAACTCATCATCAACAGGCAGTCCTGTCGCTGTTTGTCTTCTTAGGATTTTTGCGCTTAATTGTGGCATTTTTATCCTCAACCCATTCGTTCAATTTCGTCGTCAGAATAAATATCGCCAATGTAATCTGTTGGTTTTGTCGGATATGCGCCAGCCTGACCAGTCGAGCCGCCTTTGGCTTTATCTGACAACATGCTGTAGTAAGCAATTTTCGTCGCGGCATCACCGAGGCCCTGATACATGCCGGCTTTTTGCTTGCCATATCCAATGTCCATTTCCATGCCCATTCCGGTCAGACCCTTTTGCGCCGCGAGCTTATTAAACTCATTGCTGTATGCCTGCTGCTGGTTGCCAAGGAAACGCTGACGTTCGCCAACTTCTTGCTGACGTTGTGCCTCAAGCAAAGCGTTGCGG
>Ga0129333_10002054_pt1 | contig 18611 bp, 19 predicted proteins | sample CPB6_08_DNA_FD_94474 | JGI IMG/M metagenome (GOLD analysis project Ga0129333, IMG submission 94474) | Freshwater to marine salinity gradient microbial communities from Chesapeake Bay, USA - CPBay_Sum_0.6_0.8_DNA | ecosystem: Environmental > Aquatic > Marine > Coastal | place: USA: Chesapeake... | reverse complement strand
GTCACGCGCGTCGCTCCCCGGTATTGATAACCAAAGTTAACAGTTGATAGCCCTACTATAAGATAATCTAATGGGACGCCCAAGAAAGCCGACACCGATGCTGGTTGCCAGCGGAACGGCCAAGCACAACCCGGCCCGGATGCGCGAGCGGGCGAACGAGCCGCAGATTCGCGGCCCGGTGGGCGATCCGCCGGAGTACCTGGCGGGCCACGCCCGTGCGAAGTGGCTCGAGATCATCGCCGATCCGGACTACAGCCCGGTATTAAATTCGGGCCACCGCGAGGCCCTCGAGCATTACTGTATTTTATACGACCGGTTCCGCGCGGATGTGGCCGGTGAGCGCACCATGTCGGCGAGCGAGCGCCAGACGTTCCACTCGCTGGCGATGCAGCTTGGCCGCACCCCTGCGGCGCAGTCGAAAGTATCGGCCCCTCCGAAGGCCAAACCGAAATCAGTATGGGACGAGATGCTGGAAACCGGGTAACCTACGCCGAGCGGGCACACGAGTACGCGCGTGCGGTAGTGGCCGGGGATGTGATCGCTTGCCGGTGGGTGCGGGCCGCGTGCCAGCGCCACCTGGACGACCTCGCATCCGGGGCGTTCGTTTTTGACGCCGCCGCCGCCAACCGGGTGTGTATTTTCGCCTCGGCGATGCCGCACACGAAGGGAGAGTGGGCACGGCGCGGCGAGCGGATTAAGCTCGAGCCGTGGCAGATATTCGTCCTGGCGTCGATGTTCGGATGGAAGCGCGCGGACGGGCGCCGCCGGTTTCGGACGGTATACCTCGAGGTAAGCCGCAAGAATGCGAAAAGCACACTGCTGGCCGTGATCGCCCTCTACCTCCTCGCGTGCGACGGCGAAAGCGGCGCCGAGGTCTACAGTGCGGCGACGACGCGAGATCAGGCAAAGATCGTTTTCGGCGCCGCGAAGGCGATGGCCCACAAGGAGCCGGAGTTCCGCGAGCGGTTCGGCGTTCAATGCTGGAAGGACTCGGTGGTCGTCGAGGCGACGGACAGCACGCTGCGGGCGCTCAGCGCCGAGGCAAATACGCTGGATGGCCTCAGCCCCCATGGGGCAATTGTTGATGAGTTACATGCGCACCGGACCCGCGAGGTCTGGGACGTACTTGAGACGGGTACCGGCTCGCGGTCCCAGCCGCTTCTTGTAGCCATTACGACAGCTGGAAGCAACCGGGCCGGTATCTGTTACGAGGTCCGCGGGTATCTGACGCGGGTGTTGAATACGACCCTTCACGCGCACGGCGGGATGGGGTACCGGGTGGAGGGCGATTCGGTTTCTGACGATACGTTCTTCGGCCTGATCTACACCCTCGACGACGACGACGACTGGCAGGACGAGTCGGTTTGGCTGAAGTCGAACCCGAACCTTGGCGTGTCGGTGTACCTGGACGACCTTCGGCGCCAGGCCATCAAGGCATCGCATGTGGCCTCGGCGCAGCCGAATTACCTCACGAAGCGACACAATATCTGGGTCAATGCCGATGCCGCATGGATGGATATGCTGGCGTGGGAAAAGGCCAGCACGTCGGACATGGAAATAGAGGAGTGCCGGGGGTGGGAGTGTACCTTCGGCCTCGATCTTGCCAGCAAGACGGACGTGGCCAGTTTGGTGATGCTGTTCCGCCGGGACGGCGAGTATCGGTTGTTCTCGCGTCACTGGTTACCCGAGGACGCCGTGGGCAGCAGTGACGCCGCCGCGATGGCCGGATGGGCCGAGAACGGGCATCTGACGGCCACGGACGGGAACGTAATGGATCACGAGCGGGTTCGGTTCGAGATAGCCGAGCTTGCCGCCGAGTATAAGCCGGTGGCGATAGGGTACGATCCCGGTTTTGATCGGGTCATCCCGCAGTCGCTGGCTAATGACGGTTTCCCGATGGTGGAGGTTCGAAGCACGACGGCGAACTTCTCGGAGCCGATGAAGCGGGCCGAGGCATTGGTTCGCGGAGGCTCCGTTCGGCACGACGGGAACCCGGTAATGACATGGATGGTATCGAACGTAGTGGCCCACCGGAACCGGGGGGACATGATCTATCCGACCAAGGAAAGGGCAGAAGCTAAGATTGACGGAGCGGTGGCGTGGTTCCTGGCCCTGGCGGTCGAGGACTCGTCACCGAGGTCGATCTGGGAGACACGAGGAGCGCCAGAATGAACACCTTCGGACGAATGCTAGTAAAACTCGGCGCCACTCCGCCGCCTGATAGCGGCTTCTGGTACGCTCCTGTTTCGCCCGCAAACGGTACGTTTCTCGCGCAGTTCGCGGGCGGCGACACTGCCTTGAGGATCAATGCCGTGTCCGCTTGCGTGTCCTTGCGGTCCGAAACCATCGGATCGCTCCCGTGCAACGTCTACCGGCGGAACGGGGACGACAGAAGCGTTGACCGCGAGCACCCGCTCCACCGGATTCTCCACGACGCCCCGAACGACTACATGACTTCGTTCGAGTTCTGGCAGACGGTCGAGCAGGATCTGTGCATTGACGGGAACTTCTTCGCGCGGATCGCCATGGATGCACGGCGTGTCGTAACCGCCCTGCATCCGCTGCCGCCCGACTGCGTTGCTGTTTCTCGCGACGCCGACACCGGCCTGCTGGTGTATACGGTAGCCGAGGGCGGGGTGGCCAAGCAGCACACATCGGACGACATTCTCCACATCCCCGGACGTGGCTACAACGGCATCGACCGCCTTCGAGGCATGTCGCCGATTGAGTCCATGCGGTTGTCAATCGAGAGTCAGGCTGCTGCGGAGGCATACGGAGTTAACTTCTTCGCCAAGGGCGGCATCCCCCCGGCCTACATCTCGCATCCATCCAAGCTGTCGTCGGCGGCCAAGGACGGGATTCTGAACTACATGCTCGAGAAGTTCGGGGGCGTCGGCAACGCTGGGCGCCTCGGACTGCTCGAGGAGGGGATGGAGATCAAGACTGTACCGATCAAGCACAGCGACATGCAGTTCCTCGAGCTGCGACAGTTCGGTGTGGCCGAGATCGCTCGCGGGTACCGGGTACCGCCGCACAAGATCGGCGACCTCGAGCGCGCGACGTTCTCGAACATCGAGCACCAGGGGATCGAGTGGGTGACGGATACGGTGCGGCCCGAATGCACGCGGATTGAGCGGCGCCTGAATATGCAGCTCCTTGGGCCGCGCGAGGCGTCGGTGTACTACATCGAGTTCAACCTCGACGCGCTCATGCGTGGCGATGCCGCATCGCGGTCTGCCTATTACTCGGCGCTGCGCAACATCGGCGCGATGAACGCGAACGAGATCCGCCGCAAAGAGGGTCTTAATAGCTACGAGGGCGGCGATATTTTTATGGTCCAGGGGGCGATGATCCCGGTGGATCTGGCCGGAAAACAGAACAACATCGGGTCGGTGGGGGTGAATAAATGAGCAATTACGTAACTATCCAGGGACAGACGGACGACAACCAGAAGCTCCCGCTGCATGTGACCCCGGAGGGCCACCTCGAGGTGGCCGTCCATGGGCCGACCCTTCCGTTCGGATCGCTGCACGTCGAAGAGATGGAGCCGATCTTCCAGGTCGATGCTGTCTACACGGCGAATCCCTATCTGGTGGCAACGGCCACCGGCCTTACGTCGGGATCGGGTGCCAACAGCGCGACGGCGACGACGGCGAACAATTACTTTGCCTGCACGACCGGCACGACGGCCAACTCGTTCGCCTCGGTCGAGAGCCGCAAGCGTCTCCGGTATCGCCCCGGCCAGGGTATTATCGGGCGTTTCGCCGGGCGGTTCACGGCACCGGCGGCGAACGCAAAGCAATACATCGGATTCGGCAGCGCCGAGGCCGGTATCTTCTTCGGTTACGACGGTACCTCGTTCGGCCTGTGCCACCGTACCGGCGGCGTCCGCGAGATCCAGACGCTGACGGTTACCACCGCCTCGACGGCGACCAACAACTACGTGGTTACCCTGCCGTCTGGCACCGCGGTTTCGGTGACGGCGACGAACAACGGGTCAACGACGCGGACTGCCTACGAGATCGCGCAGGGGACGTTCCCCGGCTGGAAGGCTGAAGCGCGCGGGGCGACGGTCGTTTTTGTGTCCGAGACTGCCGGGCCGGTAAACATGATCTCGTTGGCGCAGACCGGCGCCGGGACTCCGGCGGCGGGGACGTGGGCCGAGACTCTGGCGGGCGTTGCGGCGACCGAGAACTGGGTGCCGCAGTCGCAGTGGAACGGCGAGCCGACGAACGGGACCGGGGCGATGGACTTTACGCTCGATCCGGCTAAGGCGAATGTCTACCAGATCGGGGTTCAGTATCTTGGCACGGGTCCGATTGTGTGCCAGATCGAGGTTCCGTCGATTTCCGGCAATAATGCTACGTGGGTGACCGTTCACACGTTCAACTTCCCGAACAGTGGCTCCACGGTGTCGCTCACCCAGCCAGCCCTTCCGTTCTACATGGGGGCCTTGTCGTTCGGTTCTACCACGTCGGTCGGGGTGTATGTTTCCTCGTTCGCCGGGTTTATCGAGGGGCGCAAGCGGATGCACGGCCCGCGAATGACTTACTCGGACACTTCGACTGCGGTGTCTACGTCGTCGTACTACTCGCTCATGACGGTTCGCAACTCAATCGCCTATTCCGGGCGGGCGAACCAGTCGGTCGTGAACCTGTTGTCGTTTTGTGCCGCGTGCGAAGACACGACTCCGGTCATCTTCTACCTCATCAAGAACGCGGCCCTGGTCGGCACCCCGAACTTCGTTTCTCATTCTTCGTCGAGTTGCACTTACACGGATACGGCGGCGACGACCTGTACGATCACCAACAACGATCAGATCATTTACACCCTGATGGTTGGGCCGAACGGTGAAGGGCTGATTGTTTTCGAGGACGAGATCACGCTTCAGCCGGGCGAGCAGTTAACGATTGCGGCTACTGCCGTTACCGGTACGGCGACGTTCTCCGTCGCCAGCATCAATACGCGGGAGGATCAGTGATGAAAAGCGAGATTCTTGACGCAATTCAGGCGGCACCGGGGTATCTGGTTGCCTCGATCGAGGCCGAGTCACCGCCCGAGTCGCCGCCCGGCGATCTTGTCCGTCGCGTGGTGTTCTACAGCGGCGCGACGGTCGAGCGGGTGGACTTCATCACCGGTGCGGTGTACGACCTCGCCTTCGACATGGATGGGGCGGACCTATCTACCCTGAATGCCGGGGCGGCGCCGGTCCTTAACGGGCACGAGCGCGAGGACGCCGACGACATTCTCGGCATCGTTCAGTTGGCCGAGCGCACGGCGCGCGGGTACGAGGCCGAGATCCGGCTGTCGAACCGGGATGAGGTTGCCGGTGTCCGGCAGGATGTTGTTGACGGGATCATCCGGAATGTGTCGATGGGAGTTTCGATCCTTGAGCTTAAGAAGGTGTCCGAGCCAGGCGACAAGCGGGCGAAGTACCTGGCGACGAAGTGGAAGCCGTTCGAGGTCAGCATCGTTCCAATCGGTGCCGATCCGGGCGCGCGGTTTTTGAGTATGGACCCGAGGCTCGAGCGGCTTCGGGCCGAAGCGGTTTCTGCCCCTCACGGCGCAGACGACGACGGTGGACAGGCTGCGGCACGGCTGGCCCTTGAAATCAAGGCTCGGCGGCGGCGGGTGCTTGGCCACTAAATTTCAACAGACTGCCGTGACCGGCAGAGGGAGAATATCATGAAGAAGAAGGTCCTCCAGGAAAAGCTCGCTGTGCTGAGCTCTGAATATGACGCGCTTCTGGGCGCTTCCGCCGCTGCCGCCGACGCCGTGGCGCACCTTGCCTCGGTCGATGCGAAAGAGGCGGAGATCAAGACGGCCCGCGAAGAACTCGCGGCCATCGAGGCCCTCGAGGCGCGCGCGAAGGCGAATGTGCAGAGCAGCGCCGCCCGCGTCACCAGCGACAACGAGGCGAAGCGTCCGTTTGATAACTTCGGCGAGTTCCTCGCTGCGGTTGCCTACGCCCAGTCGCCGATGGGCGCCTTCCACGGCGCCGGTGGCCAGGTGGATAAGCGCTTGTACGAGCAGAACCTCGCTGCTTCGGGCATGAACTCGACGGTTCCGAGCGAAGGCGGATTCCTCATCAGCAAGCAGTTCTCGACGGCCCTTCTGTCGAAGGTCCGCGAGACGGCCAAGATCCTGCCTATGTGCTTCGAAGTTCCGATTGGCGAGGGCTCCGATAGCGTGGAGCTGCCGTATATCGACGAGACGAGCCGCGCGACCGGTTCCCGGTGGGGCGGCGTCCGCGTGTACCGCGCCGCCGAGGCCGACGCTCCCACGGCGTCCAAGCCGAAGCTGGGTCGCCACGAACTGAAGCTGGAGACGCTGAAGGGTCTCGCCTACATCACCGAGCGCCAGCTGCGGAATGCTCCGGCCACGTCGGCCATCGTTGAAAATGCGTTCGCGTCCGAAATGGCGTTCACGGTGGACAACGAAATCTGGCGAGGAACTGGCGTCGGCCAGTGCCTCGGCTTCGCTACGCAGAACTATGAGGGCGCGGCGCTGCTCGTTGAGGTGGCCAAGAAGGCCGCGCAGACGGCGGACACGTTCGTCGTCGAGAACGCCTCGGCGATGCTGTCGCGGCTGTATGCGCAGCCCGGCGATAACGTCGCGTGGCTCGTGAACCGGGACGTTATCGGCCAGTTCCCGCTGATGACCGTTGGGCAGCAGCCTGTCTTCCTCCCGAACAACAATGCTTCCGGCTCCCCGTTCTACGGGACGCTGTTCGGGTACCCGATCCTGATTGTGGAGCAGGCCGAAACGCTGGGCGACGCTGGCGACGTGGTTCTGGCGAACCTGTCGAAGTACGTCGTCGCCACGCAGGGTGGCCTGAAGTCGGCCTCGTCGATGCACGTCCGGTTCATCTACGACGAGATGACCTTCAAGTGGAGCTATGATATCAACGGCCACTCGATTGTCAAGAAGCCGTTGACGCCGTTCAAGGGCAGCAACTCCCTTTCGCCGTTCGTCACCGTTGCGAACCGCGCGTAATCTAATCCACCGGGGGCGAGGTCGATGACGGCCTCGCCCGCAACCTGAACCCGAAAGGAAAATTTCATGCCTCGTTACGAACTTCTGCAGAATCTGCACTTCATCAAGGGCCTCGACCCCGTGGCCGACGCCTTCGCTGGGACCGTCGCCTCGGATGTGGTCGATGTGTCCAATCACGGCGGCGCTCTGTTCATCGTTTACAAGGGCGTCGGTGCGACCGGCACCTCGACCATCACGGTCGAAGCGTGCGACGACGTTACGCCGTCTAATACGACGGCGGTGCCGTTCTATTCCAAGTCGATCACGGCTACGGACGTTCAGGGCGAGATGACGGCCCGCGCCGCTGCCGGTTTCACTACCACTGCCGGTTCGTCGCAGATCTACGTGATTGCGGTGGACTCGCAGGAACTGGCGAGCGCCGGGTACAAGTACGTTCGCCTGAAGGCCGCCGAGGTTGTCGATTCGCCGGTTCTCGGCGGTATCGCTATCGCCCTGTTCGATCCTCGGTTCGGCGGCTCGGCCTCGAACACTGCCATCGACTAAACGACTGTTGTGTGCGTGCTGTTCGTTTCTTCTCCTTGACTCAACCCCTGGGGCGGCAACCGCTGCCCCAGGGCTTTTTCCCGGCTCCGAATATGAACACCTACTCCTACTCACTTGTCACCGCCCCGGCGGGATTCGCCATCACGGACGCCGAGATGGAGGCCCACGCGCGCGCCGTGGGGCAGCCGCCGACGCAGTACCAGCCGTATGTGTATGCGGCTCAGGCATATGCGGAGACGGTGACGAACCGAAAGTTCCTCACCCAGACCTGGAAGATGTTTATGGACGATTTTCCGGCGGGGGACCGCATTGTGATGCCGTTCGGGCAACTCCAGTCTGTCACGCACGTCAAATATACCGACACGGACGGCGCGCAGACGACGCTTTCGACCGACGCATGGGAAACCTCTACCTCGCGCGACCCCGGCGTCCTGGCGCTATCCTATGGCTATTCCTGGCCATCCACGACGCTCCGCGTCCTCGACCCGATTGAGATTCAGTTCGTTTGCGGGTGGGCCACGGCGGCGGATGTACCCTTTGACCTAAGAGCCGCTGTCCTGCTGATGGCTGGCCACCTCTACGCGCACCGCGAGAGCGTCATCGTCGGGGACTCCGCCGCCGTCGAGTCGAAGATGTTGGCCATGGGCTTTGATGCCCTTCTGGCGAGCTGGAGGATCTGGTAATGCAAGCGGGAAAGCTCAACCGGTTGGTTGTTATCGAGTCGCGGGCGACAACCGTAGATGCGTCCGGCGACCGGACCGACGCATGGAGCACTTATGTCGAATGCTGGGCTCGCATTGACGGCGGCGCCGGGCGTGAATACTGGAACGCGCGGCAGACGATCACCGACCTATCGCACACGGTGACGGTGCGATACTACGCCGGGGTCACGACCGACATGCGGGTCCGGTATGACGACCCGAAGACCGGGGCGAGCCGTTACTTCAACATCCGGTCGGTGACGAATCCGGACGAGTCGGACGAGATGCTGGTCCTGCGGTGCGGCGAGGTGGTGGTATAATGGCGACCCGTTCGCGGCACATCAAGATCGAGGGCATGGATGAGCTGACGCAAGATCTCGAGAAGCTGCGGCAGATCCCGCAGGGCAAAGCAGTCCAGTCTGCTCTTATTGAGGGCGCCGAGATGCTGTCGCGCGAGGCTCGGGCGGCGGCTCCGACTGCGCCGTCGGCGACATATTCGGCGGGGCGGCGGGTTGCCCCCGGCGGCCTCAAGGCATCGTTTGACGCCAAGCCGGGTAGGGCGCTGAAGAACTTCCTCCAGGCGTACTCGTTTACGTGGAAAAACCGTGCGCCGCACGCCCACCTCGTTGAGTTCGGCACGAAGCCGCATTCGCTGGCGCCTACCGGTAAAAAGGTGATGAAGTTCGCGGGCGAAACCTTCCGAAAGAAGGCGCAGCACCCAGGAGCCAAGCAAAACAAGTTCTTTAGAACGGCTATCGCGCGGACGCGGAACCGGATCAAAAAGCTGCTCGAGGACAAAGTGAAAGCTGCCGTCGAGGCGCTCGCGAGGGGGGCGTAATGCGGATATACCAGGCAATCTATAAATACCTCCAGACGGTCTCGGCTGTTACGGATCTCACCGGCACTCGGGTGTATGACATGCACGCGGACCAGGGCCGGGTGACTGACTACCCGGCGGTAGTCGTCGAGGTCATCGACTCGCAGCCGTTCCACTCCATCGGCGCTGCCGCGCCGACGGCCACGCGCCGACCCGTGGCCATCTACTGCATGGCGATGGGGAACAACAAGGCCGCCGAGGATCTGGCCGACGCGGTATACGCGGCGATTATCGCACAGGAGGCGGCCATCACCGCCGCCGCCGGGTCGCTCACTGTCATAAGCACCCACTTAAACGGGCGCCGCAACGAGTTCGAAGATTCAATCGAGACCTCGCAGCGCCTGTACACCGTCGTTCTCGACTTCGACATAATCCACCACCTCTAAGGAGATACTCATATGGCCATCCTCGCGGGAAATGCCGGAGCGTTCAAGCTCGGCACGAATACCGTCGCTGAAATCGACCAGTGGCAGATCGAGGTCCAGACCGACCTCGAAGAGACGCAAGCGTTCGGGGACACCTGGAAGGAGCGCACGGCGACGCTGCGGTCCTGGTCCGGCACTGCCTCGGGTCGCCTCGACGATACGGACACGAACGGGCACGTCGCCCTCGGTACCGCGTTCCTCGGCGGCACGACCGTATCGGCCCGGTTCTACATCGACGGGACCAACTACTACAGCGGCAGCGCCTTTGTCAACGCCTCGATCAGCACTCCTGAAAACGGCGTCGTGACCGTCACCTACAACTTCACCGGCACTGGCGCTCTCACGCTCACCTAAGGAAAGGGGACACGAAAATGGCTGTCATGGCTGGCCGATTGGCCGACATTTACATTGCGACGGGCAGCGGCACGGCGATGACTGGCGAGGCCGTCACATCGCTCGGCGGCGGCGTCTATCAGATCACGGACGCCGCCAAGCGGGCGATCAACCCGAACGCCTCTGTCACCGTTCTCGACGGGGTGGCGACGGTTTCGCCCGCCAACTACCAGGTTTCATGGGGCGCCGGAAAGATCACTCTCACGAACGGGTACACCGCCTCCGGGACGATCACCGTAACGGGCGAGTACCTGTCGCTGTCGCAACTCGCGCAGGGGTTCGAGTGGCAACTCGAGATTCAGACCGACCTCGAGGAAAGCCAGACGTTCGGCGACTCGTGGAAGGAGCGCACGGCTGTGATGCGGGGCGCCTCGGTGTCCTTGCAGCGGTTCTACCAGGACGGTTACTTTCAGACCAACCTGGGCAACCGGTACGTAATTGCGCTGTATATTGACCAGCCGGGCGGCACCCGGTACGTCTGCGGCGCGCATATGACCTCCGCTGGCGTAACGGTCGGCGAGAACGAACTGGTCAAGCAGTCGGTGCAGTTTGTCGCTGTTGGGCCGGTCGAATTTATTCCGTAGGAGAAGAAACAATGAGCATTCGTGAGAAAGTCCTTTCCCAGAAGCTGCGCACTGCTGTTATTGAAGTGCCCGACTGGGGCGAGAAGATCGGCATCCGCGAGTTGACCGTCGAGCAGCGGCTGAACTTCTCGGTAGCGTTCCAGAAGTCCGGCATCCGGGCGTTGATCGAGGTCCTCATCGACAGTACGTTCGAGCCCGAGACGGGCAAGCCTGCGTTCGAGAAGGCCGACCGGGACCAGCTCGCCAAGCTGCCCGGCAAGGGCATCCAGTTCGTTACCGACGCCATCTTCGATTTGTCGGCGATGACGGCTTCGGCGCAGGAGGAACTGGAAAAAAACTAACTGGCGAGCGGCGAATGATCTTCGCCCTCGCCGAGAAACTGCGGTGCCAGGTAAGCGAAATCGAGGCCATGCCGTCGCGCGAGTTCGCGGAGTGGTGGGCTTACCTGGCGATAGTCGCCCGCGAAAAACAACAAGCCGAGCAGTCAGCGCGTCTGAAAAGGTGAAAAAATGCCCATTTTATCGAACTTGATCGTCCGCATTGGTGCTTCCACGGACGACTTCGACAAGAAGGTCAACGCTGCGCTCGGCAAAGCCCAGCGCTTCGCCTCGTCCGTTACCGCAGCGGGCGAGGCGATGGCGATTGGGTTCTCGCTGCCTCTGGCCGCGGCGGGCGGGGCTGCGATCAAGGCGGCGAGTGATATGCAGTCACTCGAGATGGGCCTGAAGGCCGTGATGAAAACCACGGCGGCGACCAAGGACGAGATGGCGAAGCTGCGCGAGGTTGCGAAGCTCCCTGGCCTCGGCCTCGAGGAAGCCGTCAAGGGATCGGTGCGTTTGCAGATCCTCGGCAACAGCGCCGACCAGTCGCGGCGGATTATGGGCGAGCTTGGGAATGCTCTAGCGGTTGTCGGCGGTGGCCGCGAGGAGTTTAACGAGGTCATCCGGCAGCTGTCGCAGATGGGGGCCGTCGGCAAGGTGACCAAGGAGAACCTGGACCCTATCGTCGAGCGCATTCCGCAGGTCGCGGCGATCATCAAAGAAAAGTTCGGCCCAGAGGCGCTGGGCGACCCGGCCAAGACGTTCAAGGCCATGGGCATGTCGGCGCAGGACTTTATCAATGTTTTGACCGACGAGCTGGCGAAGGGTGAGCGCGCCGGGAATACCTACAAAAACTCCTGGGAAAATATCCAGATGGCCGCGAAGGATGCGGCGGCGGAGTTCGGAAAAACGCTTCTGCCGATGGCGCAGCGGGTCCTTGATGAGTTCTTGACGCCGGGCATCCAGAAGGCCAAGGAGTTCGCGCAGGCGTTCGGGGCTCTCCCCGAGACGACGCAGAACTGGATCGCCGGTATCACCGCCGCCCTGGGCGGGTTGCCGGTGCTGGCCCTTGGCCTTGGCAAGCTGGCCGAGGGGTGGCTGTTGATTGTTGCCACTGGCAACAAGGCGATCCCGGTCCTCAAGGCACTGGGTGGCCTCATGTCGGGCCTGGGAGCGGCTGCCGTTGCCGGTGGTGCTGCCGTCGGCGGTTTCATGCACATGCTGAATACCCACCGGCAGAACACGGTGGATACGTCGGCTGAGGCATTGAAGCGCTTGAATGAGCGCGTCGGAACCGGCGCGCCAGCAGCATTCGGTGCCGCGCGAGACGCCGTGATGGGATACATGCAGGTCCTGAAGCCGTCGAATGAAGAGACGGTTAAGACCGGAAGCGTGGCCGAAGTCGCCGCCGAGAAGGTCGCCCGCAAGGCCAAGGCGCACATCGAACTGAAGGTCGCCACTTTGGACGGCCTGATCGCCCAGAAAATGCTCCGCGAGCAGATGGACGACTACAACAAGGCCATCGAGCGCGCGGCGGATCTGGGCATCAAGTACGGCGGAGTGACGCGGGAGCAGATCGCTCTGAATATTCAGGTTGCGGACACGCTGTTCCGCTATTTCCGCATCCTCGAAAACCCGCCCGACGTGAAGATCCCCGGCATCGGCGGCGGGATGAAGGATGTGCCCCGCCCGGATATGCCGACGTTCCCCGGAGACTTCGAGGCGTTTAAGAAAACCGCTGAAAACATAGGCGAACTTGGTATGCAGACCAAGGCGCAGCACGACGCGATGCGGGACGCCGCGAAGCGGGCCGCGCGGGAGACGAGCAAGGCGTACCAGCAGGTATCTACCGTCTTCACCGACCTTTCGCGCGGGATCACCGATGTGATATTCAAGGGCGGCAAGCTGGGCGACATGTTCAAAAACGTCGCACAGCAGGCGGCACAAAGCATCACGCGACTGCTGATCGAGGGCGCTCTGAAAAAGTTGCAAGACAAGCTGTTCTCGGTCGGCGGCCTGATGGGCAAGGTATTCGGTGGGGCGTCCTCTGCCGCCGGTGGCGCCGCAAGCGCTGCCGGTAGCGTGGCCGGTTCCGCCGGTGGTGCCGCCGGTGGCCTTGGGTCTGCCGCCGGGGCCGCGTCGAGCGGCGTAATGGGGGCGATCACGATGGTGTCTGGACTCGCCACGGCGGTGTCGTCGATCATCGGGAATTTCCAGATGGCCGGGATGAACAAGACGTTGGACCTCATCGAAAAAGAGGTCCGGTACAGCCAGATTCACCTCCTCCACCTCCTCGAAAAAAACAACGAGTTCCTCCCGAACCTCAAGAACATCTGGGAGTCGCTCGTGCGTATGGAGACGCGGCAGATGGCCGTCGCCGATGCGGGCGGTGGTACGGTGAATATCACGATCAACACGACCGGCGATACTCGCGCGATCCTCGAGGCGCTGACGCGGGAGCTCAAGCAGCTCGGGGTTATCCCCAAGTAAAGGACCACTATGGCGATCACGATCAAGGTCAACGGCTCGGTGCGGGAGGCTGCGCAGTACAGCCTCTCGCTGAATGCCGCACTGGGCGAGCGGGCGACATTCAACGTGCGCCTCATTAGTGCCGATGGCACGTACCGCCCCGAGCAGGGCCACCCGATTGAGCTATGGGAGGGCGGCAACAAGCTGTGGGCCGGTACGGTAGACGAGGTGGCCGAGACGAGCATCACCGAGTCCGGGAGCGCCGCTGGTGCGTACTATGACATTCGCGGGGTGTCGTGGGAGCAACGGCTGGATCGTCGGCTTTGCCATGACATTACGACGAATGTTCCTCCGGTATACGACCGGAACTTCGTATTCACAGCAGACACGGCTACCGACGTGATTACAACCGTAGGTAATCACGGACGCTCCAACGGGGACAAGGTTCGGGTGAAGGCCCACGCGCAGGGGTCGCTGTGCGGCGGCCTGGATGCAACCATCGAGTACTTCGTTATATCGGCCACGGCGACAACGATGAAGCTATCGCTGACCTCGGGCGGGTCTGCCGTTGACATTACATCGACCGGCACGCTCGACCAGATCCTCATCACGTACCGGGCCGGGGACTTGGTGACCGACCTCGTCTCTACGTTCGCCGGAACCGAGTCGATTGGGACGACCAACATAGACTCGGGCGTCGTCGTCGATACAATCGCCTTTGACCCCGAGACTAGCATATCCCAGGCGATCAGCGACCTTGCGAACCTGTGCGGCTATGTCTGGTGGATCGACGAGGAGCGCGAGCTATACTTCAAGCCCCGCACCTATTCGTCGGCGCCGTTTTCGATTGGCACATCGTCGGCCAACTACCGGGCCTTTACCGTTCGCCGCACGCGCGAGGACAAGGTAAACTCGGCCCTCATGCGCGTGCCGTGGGAGCAGATCCCGGTTACCGAGGAGTCATTCGTCGGCAACAGTTCGGCCCGCATATTCACTCTGGCGAACCGGCCAGCGGTGATTGTCAGCGCAGACCTTGACGGGACAGAAATCGAAATAGGGACGTGGCTGGCCGAGGACGACAAGCCGTTCTATTGGCAGTACGGGTCTACCTCGATTCGCCAAGACCCGGACGACGCGACGCTTACCGCGTCCAACACCCTCACGATTAGGTACCGCGAGCTTGGCGCGAATGTGATCCGCGAGGAGGATTCGGCGGATGTGACGGCCACGGCCACGCTCGAAGGCTCTGGGTCGGGCCGCTACCAGCGCCTTTATGACACGACCGGCGGGCAGGTGCAGGCATCCATCGAGGGGCAGGCGATCATCGACGCAAAGAAAGACGCCGTCGTTGAGATCAGCTACGAGACGGACCAGGGCGTCGAGTCGTCGTGTCCGTCGTTGCGGCCCGGCATGATCCAGACCATCGCCAACTCGCCGCGCGGCGTCACATCGGCGTCATACCTAATCAAAGAGGTCTCCATCCGCGACGTGGGTGGACAGTGGCTCAAGATGGTCGTCAAGGCGATCAGCGGCACGTCGTTGATCGGCGTTCAGGAGTACTGGAAGGCCATGGCCGGGGGTGGTGGGACCGGTGGCGGATCGACCGCAACCGGCACGGGCGGCGCCGGTGGATCATCTTCGACGGCATACGTGACCGAGGTGACACTAACGGCCAATACGACGATCACGACACCGTACCCCGCGTCTCCGCGCTCGCGTCTGACGATATTCGTTGAGCAGGGCGCCGGGCCGTACACTATTACGTTCGAGGCCACGCAGTTCGCGCAGGTCGTTAACACGAACATCTCGCCGGTCAACGGCTCTATCACCGCCTTTGAGTTCGCCGGTCGCGGTGATGGGCTGTGGTGGCCGGTGGCCCTTCCGATTACAGGACTGATTCCATGACACGACACATTGCTACGCTTGCTATATTCGCTGTTGCCGGGTGGGGTCAGACACAGACCCCGCTCGTCGTCAAACAGTCTGCCGGGTCGGCGACCGGCGAGGTCCGGCTCGAGGAGCGAAGAACGAACGGGACCAACTACATCGGCATCAAGGCTCCGGACTCGGTGGCCGCCGACAAGACCTTCGTTCTTCCGGCGGCGGACGGGACTTCTGGCCAGGCCCTTGTTACGGACGGGGCCGGGGCGCTGAGCTGGTCCACCGTTGGAGGCAGTTCGTTCCCGGTGTGTACCTCGACGACTGGCAACGATACGTACACCTGCACCGTCACCGGCTTCACGTCATACAGCACCGGGTACTGCATCATTCTGAACGCCGACACGGCCAACACCGGCGCGGCGACGGTGAACATATCGTCCGTGGGCGCCAAGAGCATCCTTCGCTACGGAGGGTCGGCCCTGTCGAATAACGACATTCTCGCCAGTTCGCCGGTCATGATCTGTTACGACGGGACGCAGTTCACACTGCCTCCGTCTGCGTCGCCCGGTAGCGGTGCGTTCCTGGACGGCGGGAACTCGTTCGGCGCGGCGGCAACCTTCGGGACGAACGACGCCCAGGAGTTGCGGATCGAAACCGACGCGACGACCCGCTGGAAGGTGACCTCGGCGGGGATGCTCCTTCCGAACGCGGCGGACACCTACGACCTCGGCGAGCTGTCGGCCTCGCGTGTCCGTGGGGTGTATCCGCAGTTGCTGGACACGGCCAAGAGCGGCGGGACGGGCGACTATGTGCGCACGCGAAAACTCGAGCTATACGACAACACCGGCAGCACGACGGCTGCCTCAAAATGGGACTTGAATGTGGTGATGAGCGGCGCCGGGGCCGGGCAGGAGTCGTACATGTACATGCGCGACAACGGAGGCGCTAAGGTATTCCAGGCAGAACGCATCCGTACCGGCGGCGCCGTTGATCGCACCTTCTGGTACACCGACTTGCTGCCAGACACGACCGGCGGGCAGACACTGGGGTCGTCGTCGTACCGGTGGGGCAATACCTACGTGGGTATCCTCGATGCCTCGTCGTCGAATACCCTGGTGCCGAATGGGAATTCCGCCCTTGGCGCGTCTGGTAACGACTGGAACCGCCTGTGGGTCGGCGGCGTCGAGGCGTCGTCGTTTGTCCGGCCACAGACGGACGGGGGAGGCACGAGCGGGTCTGCGTCGAAGCAGTGGTCGGCCACCTACACCCAAGCCCTGACGGCATCCGGCGCCACCTACTTACAGACAACCGGGATCGGCGAGGCATCGCCGTCGAAGGGCCTGCTGTCGGTGTACGGGCACAACGGCTACGCTTACACTCCGTACAATCAGGTTGTCTCGGCCCGGTTTCGCACCGGTGCAAACAGCGCGATTCTGTTCGGGACGACGGTAGCAAACACGAGCGGATGGACTCGCGGGCTGTACTGGAGCTACCAGACTGAGGACTTGGCGTTCACCCGGTTTAAGGACGATGAGACATCCGCTCCGATCAACGACCTCTATATTTCGGCTGGCGGCTTGGTCGGCATCGGCACCGCCGCCGTCACTGAGGAATTGACCGTCAACGGCTCAATCGACGTGATCGGCTCTGGCACCATCGAGATCGCCGGTACTACGGTGATCGACGCCAGCCGCAACGCCACCGTCGCCAATCTGACGGTCACCGGCACCTGCACCGGCTGCTCGACCCTCCCGGTATCTGATACGACCGCCGTGGTCAAGGGATCGGCTGATGCGACGCGGCAGATGCGGTTCGAGGTGGATGGGTTCACGACGGCCACCACGCGCGTCCTGACGCCGCAGAACGCATCCTATACGCTGGCCGGTACCGACCTGGCGCAGACGTTCACCGGCGCCCAGACGTTCAACAACACCGTCAATCTGAACAACGGGTTCAGCACGGATAGCAATGTGATTCTCACTTCGACGCGCATTCTGTCGAATGTTGTTTCTGTGACCCAGTCTTGGCTTCCCACGACTGACAACACCTACAATATAGGGTCATCGTCGTCCCGTTGGGCGAATGTATACGGCACAGCCCTTGACTTTAGCGGTGGGGGCTCGGTCGGCGGCAACCTTACTCTAAACGGAGCTACGAATACCATGAGCGGCACGCTTCGCCCAGGGTTTACCAATACCGGCAGCATCGGGGACTCGAGTTACAGATACGCCACCGCTTACGTCGTCAATCTCGATGTCAGTGGTACCTGTACCGGATGCGGCGGGATGCCGGTAGCTGATTCAACAGCCATCGTGAAGGGAAGTTCTGATGCGACAAAGCAGATGCGCTTCGAGGTAGACGGATTTTCCACGGCCTCCACTCGGACTCTCACCGTCCAAAACGACAACTACACAATCGCTGGTATCAATCTGGGCCAGACCTTCACCGCAACCCAAACATTCAGCAACGTCGTAAATCTGAACGACGGCTTTTATACCGGCGGGGTGCAGGTGCTTACATCGACGCGCATCCTTGCAAATGTGGCGTCTGTGTCGCAAGCGATTCTCCCAACAACGAATAATACGTATGCGATGGGGTCTTCGTCTTATCGCTGGTCTACGCTCTACGGGACCACGCTCGACGTTAGCAGCACTGGGACCATCAGCGGCAACCTGACGCTTGGCGGGTCCACGAATACCATGAGCGGCACACTTCGCCCTGGTTTCGACGGACTCGGGAGCATCGGGGACGCTAGTTATCGTTACGGAAGCATCTATGTGTATAATGCGAATATGGCCGGGACAATCACCGCTCCGTCTGGTTCTTCCGGGTGGACCGGCACGAGGACGGTAACAGACTCGTCTGGATCGGCTACATGTACCCTGGTTTTTTCGGGCGGGATACTCACCGGCGGCACCTGCTAATTTTTTTGTTGCAAAGCCGGTTTTTTGGTGGTACAAATAGACCATGAAGACTTTATTGATCGCCTCGGCGGCGGTGGTGGCCACGGTTGCCATCGCCGCCGAGCCCAAGAAGCTGACCCGCGAGGAGCAGCTGCAACTCGAGAACCTCAACCTGCGTGCCGCTATCGCGCGGCTCCAGGCCGAGCGCATCCAGGAAGAGCAAACGGCACTGATCCGCTCGATTTGCGAGCGAGCCGGTGTCGCCGTCACATCATGCACGATTGACCCGCAGACGCTCATCGTCAGCGAGCGGGCGAAACAAGGAGAAAAGAAATGACGCGCCACACTATCATCACGGCGGTCCTCGCCGCCACCGCCGCCTATGCCGAGAGCATTTGCGGCAGCCGCCCGACGCACCCGCAGGCACACGAGGCCACGGTCGCATGTGTCGATTTTGACACCCTGGCCCGGTATAACCCGATTTTCTCGGGCAAGGGCAAGGAGACGCAGGTTTTCGTC
>Ga0129333_10002053_pt1 | contig 18615 bp, 17 predicted proteins | sample CPB6_08_DNA_FD_94474 | JGI IMG/M metagenome (GOLD analysis project Ga0129333, IMG submission 94474) | Freshwater to marine salinity gradient microbial communities from Chesapeake Bay, USA - CPBay_Sum_0.6_0.8_DNA | ecosystem: Environmental > Aquatic > Marine > Coastal | place: USA: Chesapeake... | reverse complement strand
TGAGTATCCGCTTGCAGTACCGCGTGCGAATAGCATCATTCTTTCTTCCATCAACATTGTCGCATAGAGAGTGCTTGTTGATGACAACTGGCGGAGGTCCTGATAACCAAGACCTGAGAAGTTAGCATCAAACGAAACGCTGTCAGATAGCGAGTATGAGTTGTAAGGAAGTACCAAATCATCTGCAGAGTACGAAATCTGAGGACCACGCTCTAGCGTTAATCCACCAAATGTATTGGTTGTTGATTCTGTGACACCAGGCCATAGATTTCCTACGCCGCCTGTACCTGTACCTGTGTAACCAAGAATTCTCTTGACACGGTGTGAAGTACCGACACCCTTCTTACGAGGGATGCGATTGCGGAGAGGTGTTGGGCGAGGTGTAAGCATCTTTGCAGGTGCTTCCAAGTCAAACGCCGCAAACGATGAAGAAAGCGGGGTTGTAAGAGTAATTTCCTTCTGAATGTCCTGCATCGCCATTCTTTGTGCGGCAAGAGCGTTCTGAAGTCCTGTCATTGCGTCACCTGTGAGTGACTTATTTGCGGCAAGTGATTCCATTGCGGAAATTGGGTCAGCCTTGGGAGCCACGCCAGGAGTTGTGCTGGCATTGCTTAGTGACTTATCCAATGACGCAAGGTATTCCTCATGACGCTGTGCGGCTTCTACTGGCGATACATCACCAAATAGGTCCGTGGCGCGTGGCATTTCAGCCATGTTCGGATTTCCTTTCGTTGTTTGGTTTATTACTTGCTGTCAGTTTGTGCTTTAGCAAGGAATTCCTTTGCTAATGCTGTATAACCTTTTGCAAGTGTTGGGTCGGTTGTTGCATTTGCTTTCGCGTTATATGCGGCGGCTTTAGCCAACAAATCATTGCTGGTTTCGCTAACTGGTCGTGCAGTCCGCTTTGGTCCGCCAGCCACAGCGAGAGTTTTAGCCTCAGCCAACTCAGTTGCCAAACGATTTGCCTTTGACTCTGCCGCCTCTTTTGCGGACATGAGTTCTGCAATTTCCGATTTGATTGACTGTGTTGCGCTCTTGATTGCTTGCTCTACGATGGCTTCTATATCTGCCGTTTTTTCATCGGCAGAAACTTCTTCTTTCTTTTCTTCTTCTACAGGTGCGGCTTCTTCAACCTTTTCCTCAACTGCATCCGCTTCCGCAGACTTTGGTGTTTGGTCAGGTGAATACATTTCGGCAGTTGTTACATGGGATGGCTTTGCAACATTAGCAAAATCATTGGTTTGTGTTAGCCCATGGTCTGTGCCTGGTTGATTGCATCCGCACTCTAGGCACTTGGAGATTTCGGCAGACTTTTCTACTTCATCTTCCTCATCTTCATCAATTTCAATCTCAATGCCTTTGCCGTACTTGTTCCAGCACTTTTTGGCAAAGTCATCATCCATGCCCGCTTCTTTGCAACGCTTCATAAAGTCAGCGCGCTTTTCACCCTTCTTGGGTTTCATTTCTTTTGCGTCTGCGGCTTTTTCTTCTACTTCTTCCATAACTTCTCCTTCTGCTTCCTCACCTGCATACCAAGCAAAGAGGTGATGAACTGCGGCGATTAGGTGGGATAGCGAGGCTTCTTCATTATGACCCTCGCCCAATTCTTCTGCTTCAATAGCAATTAGTTGTGCCAATGCTTGTCTTGCAGAATCATAGGTTTGTTTATCAAACTTCAAGAGGTCGCCATTGGCATACGCCTTAGACATTTCAATAATATCGTTGGCAAGAATGGTCATGGCTTCCCTTTCGGTCATTTCGGATAATTCTAAACTATTAGCACTTTTTTCGGTTTTCTTTTTGTAAGTTCCACCGCGCTTCTTATATTCGCGGACTACCCACGCATTTGCCACAGCGCTTGGGTACACATCAAATTTCTCTTTGGCTTCTTGTTTGATGCGGTTGTATAACTCTTTATCGGCAGGTTCAGACTTGCCGCCGCCGCGTAACATTGTTTCGTAATTTGGCTTCTTTTCTTCTTTTTCAATCAATTCTTCTACTTGAATTACGGTGTCCTCACCGCTCAAAGATTTAGCAAGAACCAACTGGCAATTAGGGTTGGCAGGGCGGTCCACAAGAGAAACCTCAACAATCTGACCATCCACGATGCGCCCATTCATTGCGCTTTTATCGCGGGTCACGCGTGGGTTTTTGATGCCGATAGAGAAACCTTTAAGTACGCCGTTCTCTACTTTTTTGACAGATACAGGGTCCACAACGAGGGCTGTAATGTAATGACCATCCTCTTTAACTTCATACTCTTTAGCCACACCTGCGGCAATGTTGCTGTGTTGCTCGCGGATGTTGCCGCCTGTTTGGAACCAATGTGGCATGGCGCGCTTGAGCCAATCTGCGTCACAAATCTGTTGGTCAATATCTAGTGAATCATCTGTGGCTTTTCCGTACACAGTCAGAGTGCCATCTGAATTTTTATCCGCCTTCTCAATCCCAAAGAATTGTGTTGTCAGATTAGCCATTGTTGATTTCTCCTTGTTTTCTTGTTCCCTAATAATTTTTTTCGCCCAAGACCACCCTGAGTCGCCGCCCCATAAGAGCCATGCAATCTTTCCGTTTGACGGATTTGCCGTGTTGTTCCAATCCTTGCCCTTCTTATCTACTTCATGACGGGCAAAAAAAGAGTTCATGCGCTTGATGGTTGAGAGAGATAACGCGCTTCCATTGGCAATATCTCTAGCCCTGGCAATACCTACCTCAGTACCACCGCGCCCAAACTTCTTGCGTAATTCTAGACCTCTGCGAGCGTTGGCGCGTACTCCTTGCGGGGCTACAAAACCATCTGCCATTTAGTCCTCATCGTCTTGAATAGAAAACTTAGGTGTAACTGTAGCGGTTTTACTAAATTTTTGAGTTGTGCTTACAGGGTCGTACCCGAATTCATTGATGCTGTTGCCATCAAACCATAAATCTTTAGCGGGCACTCGCATAGTGATAATGTGACCGCCGCCTTGCACATTGCCTGATAAATGCGTTTCGGCATAAGAACGCGAAAGCGTTACCCAATCTCCCCGATTTATATTTGTTATGCCATGAGGAACCGCACGATAGATAGTAACTATTGCCTCAGGTTTGTTGCGAATAGACATAAGAACGCTAATACTTTCCTTATCTTCTACATCCATACCTGTTCTATAAATGCTTGGTCGTGTATAAAAATCGGGCATTAAACCTGTTTCAATATCTGTCGCAGGTCCACCCACATCATCGGCGCGGGTCGGGGCTGTGTGATAACCACGGTAATCAGTTGAAGGTTGTAATGTTTCTGTGGGAGTTATGGTTGGCGTTGTAATACTTCCGCCAGTATTGGAAGGGTCATCAAAACCTGTAATGACAGGAGCAAGAGCACAGCGACAATTAGGGTGCGCAGGGGGTTGTAACGCGCCCGATGGAAACGGCGTATTTATTTTTACTTTTTTGTTTGCATTTTCGGCACATATTTTGCAAGGGTCAAATACCAACCATTCCATTTCTTGCAAACCTGCTAATTGGTATCTATTAATTGTTGCCGCCGAAATAGCGCGATTTTGTTCTGTAATTGCAATGCTTAAAGCGCGGGCAGGGCTGGCTACATGCTTACTAATTAATTTTGAGGCTTTACGCGCATCCAATCCAAGAGTTATGGCTTCGCCAATGGCGTTGCCTATGTCTGTAAGCGTTGTATCTGAAAAACCTTTGAGTGTAAAACCCGCTTGTTCTATAAGTTTTTGAAATGCTTTAGGTGGTTTTAGGATTAAAGCACTTACACCATCACCAGGTTTCCATTTAGACCAATCAACAAGACCTTGCGTGTTGGCTTTTTGTGCGCGGTAAGCATTTTCTAATTCTTCCCATGCCGCCGCATTGCCTAAAACAAAACCCTCTGCCCATACTCTATAAAGCACTTCCCGTAATGGTTCCATGTTAGGGCGAATGTTCATAATCGCCCATGCGCGTGCGTTGCGGCGTTGTTGAGTCAAATTCAACTCTAAATTTGGTGTTGTATTTTGATAGCCCAAGAAAGCGCGCTCTGCATCAAATGACTGGCGCAATGCGGCTGTAATTAATATTGCGTTTTTTGCCGCTCTACGCGCATCTGCCTCTAATGCGCGCTCCCAAGTCATGTCAGATACGCTTTAGCGAGCGCCCTTGCGGTTTCTAAATCTCCGTCAAATGCACAACGGTTCAGCGCTTCCCCAACGATAGGGTCTAGGCTCTTGAATTCAAAGAGTCGTGCGCGCTTTCCTTTTTGCGCCCACTTCATAAATGACTTTACTTCAGCCCTAGTTTCCGCATCAACTTCTTCTTCAGTCTTTGACGCTTCTTCAGGCGTTGGTTCTTCAGGCGTTGCATTTGACACATTAGGAGTAGTGGGTGCGGATGGTGTCGCATCGGGTCCTTCTAGCGTTGGTGCTGTTGTAACTTCTTTTGCATTGATAATGCCTTCAGGTGAGAACAAGAAAATATCTGACCCTGCAACGAGCATTGGCATATCTGCTTGCGGTGTATCAAGAAGCGGCAAACCAAGTTCTGAGCGGCGCTCATTAATTGTTTTCCCTGCGCTACTTACCTCAATTTGTGCCTTCCTTGCGCTGGATTCATTGTCCTGGCGCTTGCTCGTTAAAAGTTTGAATTCAAGTTCACGCGGCATACCAAGATAGGTATAAGAAAGATTTGTAACCATTTTGCTAATCCAGTTAGCCAAAGGACCTACGCCGATTGCTTCTGCGGTTTCTGCGCGCCCTTCTTCATAACCTGCGCCACCTAATCCGCCCTTTGGTGCAAAACCAATTTCACCTGGTTGAACGCCATAGTGTCCGCAGATAGAGGTAATCAAGTAATCATCAAGTGTGTCTTTGAACTTCTCGCCATAACCCTCATTGACAACAGGTGAAAGACCTTTAGGTAACAAACGAGCGCGCTTGCGTTGCTCTGTCTGTCCTGCAAGGTCATCATTCAAAATGTTCTCGTAGGCGCGCAATAGGTCAGGGTTATTTCCCCAATCCTCATCGGTTGTGAACATAAGTTCAGGCAATACACCGTCTGTGTATTCAGCGCGTAGCCATTGCTGGCGGCGTAGATAAATGTCTGCAAGAGGTAATGCGCGCTCTGTTGGAGAGAAGCCATATACGCTGATTGTGCGGCGATTGCGGACCATATAAGCAAGTTGGTCGCTAGTAAATTCGCCGTCTGCCTTTGGGTCCTCATCGGTTGCAGAAAATTCTGAACGAGGGAAACCATAAAGAATCTGTTGATACGCCGCTTGCGGTGGCATTGGGCGCATGCCGCGGTCGTCAATTAATGGCTTGATTGTTGAGCCATCAAGAATTTGAAATGCAAAAAGGTCGCCGCCTACAGTTGGTAGCGGATAAACAGACCAAGCATCAATTACCAAAATATCTTCAGCCGCAATGTTGAGCCAATCTGCCCAAGTTAAACCGTTAGCCTTATCAGGCGTTTCCCAAAACTCACGCAAACGATTGATTTCGTCTGTGAATTTTTCGCGGGCTTTTGCCATAGCGCGTACATGGTCGCCGCCCGATTCGGCGGTAATCTTTTCAGAAGCATCTTGACCTAAAACAATATCCCACTCAAGACCAAGCAATTTAGATTTGGTTACTTCAATGCATCGGCGCAAGATGTCAATTTGGTCTGCGGCGGCGCGTAAGGTCTTGAAAGGTACAAGGCGCGTTTCAGTAATGTTGATGTTTTGCGCAACTTGATATTCATAACGGCGTGGTTGTGGTCTGCCGCTATCTTGTAGCGGGTTGATAGCGCCAGGAGTAATTGGCAAACCTGGACCAAAAGGAACTGTTGCGCTAAATGGTGCGCGAGGTAACGCAATAGAATTTCCATAAGTCTGCCGCATGGTTAAAGCATCGGCTTGATTACGCATTTCGGCTTCTGTCATTGCAACAGCGCCCGCTGGTAGGCGCGGACCTTTTTCAATATTGCCAGTAGCGATTGCTCTTGCGATTCGGTCACGCAGACCCATGTGAACCCCTTTATCTGCCTCTTGTAAATCAGGCGTGTTGTAATGATAGCGACTTTTCAACTTGTGTGCGGTGATAAGGTGACATTATGAATCTAGTTCAGAAGGCTGTTTCACATGGGGGCAAATTAGCACCGTTAGTCATAAGTCATGGTTTGACTTCAGGCACAGGATTAATGAACCCATCAATTTTTATTGATAACGATGGCGATATTTTAGTGAATTTACGCCATGTCAATTACACGCTCTACCATGCAGAGAATACTCAACGCTTCCCTAGTCGGTGGGGTCCGCTGTCGTATTTGCATCCTGAGAAAGACCGCAGATTAATTACAACTAATTATCTTTGTCGTTTGAATCAAGACCTACACATGACGGATTACACCAAGGTGGATACATCAATGCTTGATGTTGAGCCTATATGGGAGTTTGTTGGCGAGGAAGATTGTCGGGTTGTGCAATGGGATGGCGACTATTACTTAGTCGGAGTGCGCCGCGATACGACCACAAATGGGCAAGGTCGTATGGAGTATTCCAAGATAGAACTGAACAAAACAGCATGGACCGCTACAGAGATAAGCCGTGTACGCATACCCGCTCCCGCACCTAACGATTCTTACTGCGAAAAGAATTGGGTTCCTGTCATAGACAAGCCTTATCATTTTATTAAATGGACCATGCCTACAGAGTTGGTCTATGCAGACCCCAGCGCAGGAACCTGTGAACAGGTATTTTTGCGCCATACCCCACAAGCGCCCGCAGACCAACGCGGCTCAAGTCAGGTCATCCCATGGGGCAATGTGTATATCTCAATCACGCATGAGGTAAATCTTTTCAAAAACTTTTTGAAACAAAAAGACGCAATTTATCGTCATCGTATTGTGGTTTTTGACAAGGAGTTGAACTTTATCGGTTTGAGCAAACCCTTTACTTTTCTTGATGCGCGCATTGAGTTTTGCGTAGGGGCGGCTCGCTTGGGTGATGACCTCTTGGTAAGTTTTGGTTTTCAAGACAATGCCGCATTTATATTACAAGTACCGCAGTTTGTTTTAGAGGATTTGATATTGGAGGCGCTTGCGTATGAACATTGAGGATTTGATTATTGAGTTATCTCATAAACCCTTTGACCCTGAACTTAACTTTAAGACTGCCGTTAAATACGAGGAAATGAATCAAACCGCATCGGCTGTATCGTTTTATCTACGATGTGCAGAATATGGTTACGACAAAACTCCTGCTTTGGTATATGCCAGCCTATGCAAATTAGCCCATTGCTTTGAGGACCAAAAAGACCGCGCTTGGACCGTTAGTAATTGTTTATTGCAAGCGACTGCATATCTGCCCTATCGCCCTGAAGCATATTTCCTTTTGTCGCGTTTTTATGAAAATGCCGCGCAATGGCAAGAATGTTACACATGGGCGGAAATGGGATTGCGTACAGAGTCCTTGCCTGATTTACCCATTAATGTTGGTTATGAAGGTCGTTATAGTCTAGAGTTTCAAAAAGCGATTAGCGCATATTGGGTAGGTCGCCCTAAAGAAAGTCAGGAAATGCTCATAAGATTGAGCCAAATGGATTTACCTGTTTCTTACCAAAAGGCTATAGAAGATAATTTAGGGAGGCTGAGTGCTGTTCTTTGATATTGGTGCTAATCGTGGAGATGCCACTTTAGCGGGCTTACAAAAAGGTTATGATGTTGTTGCCCTTGAACCTGCGCCGCGTGTGTTTGGACAATTAGTAAAAAACTTTATTTACAATCCTTGCGTTACTCCATTGCGCTATGCAGTAAGTGACACAGATTATGACCTTGTTGAGTTCTATGAATGTGTAGAAGATGGTCTTAGTACGCTTAATAAAAATTGGCTGACAAATGAAACAATGCCTTATGCGGGCAAAGAATATCGGACTATCAAAGCCACAACTATCACCATTGACACACTTGCGAAAAAATTTGGCGCGCCTGATTTGATAAAGATTGATGTTGAGGGCGCTGAATGGAATGTGTTACGCGGTATGACTAAGCGTTATGGCGAAGTAGCCCTTGAATGGACTTTTGAAACGCTCTCCGAGCATGAAGCGCAGATGGATTATTTATATGACTTGGGGTATCGCAAAGTTGCCCCGCAATATATTGTGAATCATTTAGAAAAACCCGCCGAATGGTATGAATTACAGAGTGACAATGCCAAACAATTGCTTATATGGCATCAAACTACATCGGATGCTTGGATAGATGGTGGTTGGAAAGAGGCAGGGCTTAGACCTACCGCAGATGTAGGGATGCTTTGGATTGCGTGAATTTCAAATGTGCGTACCCATTGACCATCAATCAAAGTAGGTAATACTTCTATGACTACTTTGTTTTCGTCATTATTTTCGGGTCTATTTGACTCATGCACCTCAACCCACGGCGCGGGCGGAGTATCTCCAATTTGCCAAGTAGAATCAATAAGCATCATATCGCCTGGAAAACGCGGATAAACACCTGTTTCAGGATTGTAAAATTGAAATTGTTTTGTCATTATTGATTCCTAAAGTGTCACTTGTGTTGGTGCAGATACATTAAACATCGTTGAATACGATGTATATGTAAGAGATGAAGATGCGCTAGTGAAAACTGTGTAAGTGCTCATACTAAAACTACCTCCATTACCTTGTGCAGTAACAGTTCCCGTGCTTCTCGTAGCGTAACTGGGTGCTCCATAATTTACTGTGAAACCTCCTGTGAAACTATAACTACCTGTCTTACTTCCGTCTATTGGAACTTTGAAAATGTAAGGATTTGAACCTGCGCTTCCTCCAAAAGATAATAAACCTGCGTATAAAGCATTTGCATCAGTTGTCATATTTTGAGCATACAAAGCCGCGCCACTAGACCAATATCTTTGTAGTAATAATGTTCCACTTGAGTTATGTTTCAAATAACCATTGTCAGCACTTGATTGGTCTACATAAGCACTATATGTGTTATTGCTTGAGTCTATTGTCATAGAGTATGGAGTTAGAACTTGATTACCATTTACATCTGTCGCATTAGACCAAGTAACCGTTCCGCTTGAATCAATTTTTACTAAACATAATTGATAAGTATTAATTTGCAAACCTACACCCGCACTAAAAATTACATTTCCGCTTGAATCGCATACAAGGGTTCTTGGCGGGAAAGCAGTACTGCCATTGGAATAGTTATTTGCCCATTGAAAAGCACCTGAACTATTTAATTTGATAATGGCATTAGTTGTAGATGGACTTGTTCTTGTCGCTATTAAATAGACATTTCCTGAACTATCTACTGCGGTTCCGAGTAATGCTCCACCATTAGAGGTGTTCACATTGAGATTACTATTCCATTGCAAAGTTCCCGAAGAATCATATTTCGCAAGCCAATGGTAAAAACTTGCCGTTGAAGAACTTTGTCGGGTAACACCTCTCACATAAACATTATTGCTTGCATCTATCACCACGCCATTCATTCGCGTTGTAGCACCTGCACCTGTATAAGTACCTGTTATGGAGCGTTGCCACGCTACCGAGCCGTTACTATTATTGAATACAGTTACAAATCCTTGTGAATTAGAGGAGGCATTGTTGCTAACTATTGCCGTATAAGTTGCGTTGCTTGAAATACCTTGTCTAATCGTACTTTGCGTTCCAATATAAGCATATCTAAATGAAGGTGAATCAGATTGACTACTGACACCTGACAAATTACCGTCCGCAACACCATAAGTATTGCCCGATGAATCTGCCGTAACAGAAATATAATTACCTGATAAAGTCGCTGCTCCATATCGTTGCATCCAATAAGTAACAGGAACAACAGGAGTTACGCTGTTGGATGCCGCCGATGCAGTAGATGTGCCGTTGGCATTTGTTGATGTTACGGTAAATGTATAAGCCGTTCCATTGCTTAAACCTGTAACAGTAATTGGGCTTGAGGCACTTGACCCCGTGATGCTACTTGGCGATGATGTGGCTGTATTTGTTGTGATTGTTTTGCCACCTGTTGCATTAGTTGTGAATGTAACTGTGGCTTGAGCGTTTCCTGCGGTAGCCGTTCCAATAGTAGGCGCTTGTGGAACTGTTGTTGCTGTGATGCTATTAGAAGTAGTTGCAGTAGATGTTCCATTAGCGTTGGTTGCGGTCACGCTGAATGTATAAGAAGTGCTAGAAGCCAAACCTGTAACAGTTAATGGCGAAGAACCGCTAGAACTAAAACTGCCAGGACTGGATGTTGCAGAGTACGAGGTGATGGATTTGCCACCCGTTGCGCCGCCTGTAATGGTAACTGTCGCCGCGCCGTTGTTAAATGGTCTGCTTGTACCAACATCTGCGGCAGAAACCGAAGGTGCTTGAGGAACAGTTGTTGCGGTAATGCTATTTGATGCCGCAGAAGCCGCGCTTGTGCCAATTGCGTTAGTTGCGGTTACTGTGAATGTATAAGCCGTATTGGATTGCAAACCTGCAACTGTAATTGGACTTGATGCACCCGTACCAGTAAATCCGCCAGGACTAGATGTAACTGTGTAACCTGTAATAGGCATTTTGCCTGTGTTTGTAGGTGCGGTAAAAGTAACTGTTGCCGCACCATTGTTATATGCGCGCCCTGTTCCTACATCTGTTGCAGTTCCTATTGTTGGAGCGCCAGGAACACTTTTAGCACTTGCCGCCGCTACGCCTACCAGTAGAGCCATTATGCCGCCAAATCACCTGTGAGGGTAAATGTGTTGGAACCTGTGCAAATCAATGCCGCAAAACTGTATTGAGCGCGTAGTTTCAATCCTGGCGTAGATGTAATTGTAACTCCGCTTGCTACAACAGTTGTTTGTCCTGCGCCAATTTGTTGAATATAAACAACCTGTCCTGTGCTAAATGTGTTTGCAGGAACGGTGACATTGTTTGCGCTTGCAACATTCATAGTAACAATTTGATTTACATTACCAATCACCAATGTTGTTGAGGCTGTTTCTGCATCAAAGGTATATGTAGGCAATGAACCTGTGGTTCCCTGTGTTCCAAGTGTTCCTTGTGTTCCCTGAGTTCCAGTTAGACCTTGGATACCCGTTGTACCTTGGATTCCTGTAGTTCCCTGAGTTCCTTGCGCGCCCGTTGTTCCAGTCGTGCCTTGCGTTCCAGTTTGACCTTGAACACCTGTAGTTCCCTGAGTTCCCTGTGCGCCTGTAGTTCCAGTTGTGCCTTGCGCGCCATTATGCCCTTGAATACCCTGAATACCGTTTGCACCTTGTATGCCTGTTGCACCTGTTGTGCCTTGTGTACCAGTCGCACCTGTATGACCTTGTGCTCCTTCAATACCCTGCGTACCAGTTGCGCCTTGACTTCCAGTTTCACCCTGAGCGCCAGTTGTTCCTTGTAATCCTTCAGTACCTTGAGTTCCAGTTGTGCCTGTAGTTCCTTGAGAACCTGTTGCGCCTGTTGTTCCTTGTATGCCATCTGTACCCTGCACACCTTGAGCGCCTGTTTCCCCTTGTATTCCTTGGATTCCTTCTGCGCCTTGTGAACCAGTTAATCCTTGACTTCCTGTTGCACCCTGAACTCCTTGGATGCCTTGCAAACCTTCCGTACCTTGTGTTCCTTGCGCACCCTCTGTTCCTTGAGCGCCTGTTGTACCTTGTGCGCCTGTTAATCCTTGATGTCCTTCAACACCTTGCGCACCCTCAATACCCTGAGCGCCATCATGTCCTTGAATACCTTGCGTACCTTGCAATCCCTCAATACCTTGAGTTCCTTCAATTCCTTGCGCACCGTCATGACCTTGTACGCCTTGCGTACCTTGGGTTCCAGTAAATCCTTGAATACCCTCTAAACCCTGCGCTCCATCGTGTCCTTGGATTCCTTGTGTACCTTGCGTTCCTGTGTGACCTTGGATGCCTTCAATACCTTGTGCGCCATCATGACCTTGCACACCCTGAGTTCCTTGAGTGCCAGTATGACCTTGGATACCCTCTAAGCCCTGAATACCCTCATGACCCTGAATACCCTGTGTTCCTTGCGCGCCCGTATGTCCTTGGATACCTTCAATGCCCTGAATTCCTTCAAGACCTTGCGCACCTGTTTGTCCTTGTATTCCGTTTTCGCCTTGAATACCTTGAATACCAATTAAGCCCTGTGTGCCTTGTGTTCCATCGGCTCCCTGAGTTCCTGTTTGACCTTGTGCGCCTGTAGTTCCCTGCGCTCCTGTAATTCCTTGTAATCCAGTTGTGCCTTGAGCGCCCGTTTGACCTGTTGCACCTTGAATTGCATACGCAATTTGAGCCGCAGTAACAATAATGGAAGGAATTGCAGGTAGTCCACCTGTTGCGTTTGTGTGTTCCAAAATAATGCTGGCATTATCGGTTTGCCAATACAACTGTATGTAATCGCCCGCTACAAAGTCATCAACAAAATTCCATGCCGCTACGGTATAAGGATTATTTGTGCTAACAGTAATTGCAGTATTTGAATCGGCTACATAAGTACCGTTCTTGCTAAACCATATTTGTACCGTGTCGCCACTTCCACCGCCGCCTGTGTTGTGTAGTTGCGCTGAAAATTGAATGTCATAAGTACCTGTGTGATTGAAAGTAATGCGCGTTAAATTTGTGCCATCGGTAACAACAGATACGCCATTAGAACCAAAGTCGCCGCGCAAAATCATTGGCGTTGCGGTATTTACTGTTGCAGTTTGGTCTAGTGAGTCGTAAAAATTGCCGTAGAAAGTAACAGTACCGCCAGCGCCCGTTGTTCCTTGTGTACCTGTATTTCCCTGAATACCTTGCAAACCTTGTGAACCAATAACGCCTTGAATTCCTTGCAGTCCTTGTTCACCCTGCACTCCTTGAACACCCTGAATACCCTGAGCGCCTTGTGTTCCTGTCGCACCTTGTGTTCCCGTAAATCCTTGAACGCCTGTTTCACCTTGAATACCTTGCAATCCAATAGAACCTTGAATTCCAGTTTCACCTTGAATTCCCGTTTCACCTTGTACGCCTTCAATACCTTGTGCGCCTGTGTGTCCTTGCAGACCTTCTAAACCTTGAACACCTTGCGTACCTTGAACACCTGTAATGCCTTGACTTCCATCGTGTCCTTGTATGCCCTGAGTACCTTGCGCGCCTTCTATTCCTTGAATTCCCTCCAAACCTTGTGCGCCATCATGACCTTGGATGCCTTGTAGTCCTTGAGTGCCTTGTGTTCCCTGTGTTCCAGTTGTTCCTTGCGTACCGTCATGACCTTGGATGCCCTGTGTACCTTGCAAACCTTCTAAACCTTGGATGCCTTCTAGTCCTTGAGTTCCATCATGTCCTTGAATTCCTTGTGTACCCTGCGCGCCTTCTGCACCTTGCGTTCCTACAGCGCCTTGTGTTCCTTCAACACCTTGCGCTCCAATTAAACCTTGAGTGCCTTGTGTTCCTTGAATTCCGCGAGTTCCTTGCACACCTTGGGTTCCCTGTGTGCCTTCAATTCCTTGACTGCCTATTTCGCCTTGAATACCCTCAGTACCTTGAACACCCTGCAAACCAATTTCGCCTTGCACACCTTGTGTTCCTTGAGTTCCTTCTAATCCTTGCGTTCCTTGTGTGCCTTGTACGCCTTGAGTTCCTTGCAAACCTTCTAAGCCTTGTGCACCTTGTGTTCCTGTTTGTCCTTGCGCACCAACATGACCTTGCGTACCAACTGCACCTTGAATACCAATAAAACCTTGTGCGCCCTGTATGCCTTCAATACCTTGAGAGCCAACAAAACCTTGAGCGCCTGTATGTCCTTGAATTCCCTCTACACCTTGCGCACCTTCATGACCTTGAATACCGATTAATCCTTGTGCGCCCGTTGCGCCTTGCGTTCCAATTGTTCCTTGTGTGCCATCACCTTGAATACCTTGAGTTCCCTGCGCACCTGTTTGTCCTTGCGCACCAATTGTTCCTTGGATACCACCAACGCCTTGGATACCTGTTGTGCCTTGCGCGCCTTGCGCACCCGTTGTTCCCTGCGCACCTGTAATACCTTGCAAACCTTCATAACCTTGAACGCCTTGCAATCCAGTTGTGCCTTGGATACCTGTTGTTCCTTGCGCGCCTTGTACGCCTTGTGCGGCGGCGGCTCCTGCGGGTCCTTGAATTCCTTGTGGACCAACAGGACCAGGAGTAGATACAACAACAGTCGGTATAACTGGTTTGATAATTACTGCTTCGCAACCACAGGTCATACACATTAGCGTGTCACCTGCGCACTTACTATCGCCTGACCTTGCGCAACTCTTGTTGTTACGCCTGTATCGGAATAAATTTCTAAATCGTAATAGTACGGTCCTTCATTGATTGCACCTGTTTGTGTATGGGTCGCGTGAACTGCAATCTCGCCTGTAGGTCCTGTGATAACGATACCGCCGTTTTGTGTTGTTAAATTTAGAACATAGTTTGTGCTTTGTGGTTCTGTGCGTAGTTGCAAAGCCGCTGTATAGTTTGTTAAATCGGCAGGGCAAGTAGCAAGACCGCCTGAAATATAGACACCTGTTGCGCCATTCGTCACTTCAAAACTGGTTGCATTTGCAAAGCCCACCGTCACATTTTGCAAATTAAATTGATTAGGTAATACACCATCAATAGAAACAATTTGCCCAGGTGCAAAACCGTTATTGGCGGTTACAGTAACTACAGTTCCATTGGCAACAATGTTGGTAATTTCCGTAGATTGTCTGTAAAGGAAATTAATGTACCAATCTGCGCCTTGGTCAATTACAACATTATAGACAACACTCATTTATGCTCCCACCGCCTGTGTTGTGGCAATAATAGCGTTTCCGCACTTAGCGCAATGGCTCAATGATTTAGGCATTGGTAAAGCACAGAAAGTGCAGAAATTAGCGATGCTATTGAAGTAATGGCTAACGCTAGATTTTCCAAGCAAGTCGCTAAAAGCCTGAACCATCGCATCAAGCCTGTCGGGTGAGTCTGCATCTTGAGGTGTCCATATCGTCATTTGGTCCTCTAATTGTGTAAAGGTTCCAACATGATGCACACGCCCTTGTTCATACATCGCCGCTACTGGTTCTGCTCGTAACTTTTTACCAACATGGGCGCGGATTTCTCTAATCGGTAGCGTTGGGCGTACTTGTTTCAAAACAGCGCTGACCATATCGCCACCTTGATTGACTTCCACAAGTAATGAATCTGCTTTGTATTCGTCAAAGAGTGCCACAGCCTTTTGCGCCCATTCCAACGGTGAACCTTTAACTGTGCCATCGTGTAACACATATCCGTGACCGCCAGCATCGCAACCAGCAACAATGATTCCTGTTTCATCACTTGATGCGTTATTAGTTACAGCGGGGTCAATGCTGACAACAATGCGTGACAATGGCGGGTGTTTTTCTACGCGGTTGCGGTCAATGAGATTACGAGTCCAAAGCGCGCCTTCTTGGTCCTCAAGAATTTCGCCGTAAAGTTCCTGACGACCCAAACGAGTGCCGTTGTATCGGGCTTGTAGTTCCAATAGAGCGCTCGGGGCAAGGTTCTTAGCATTGTCAAAGGTAGAACCGCGTGTGACTGTCACAGAGCCATCTGAGCGATTTGCAAGGGTTCTGACAAGATTTGTAGGGCGCGGCGTTGTCGTTACAACTACGCGTGGTTTTTTGCCTAAACGCAATCCAAACTGTAATTGATGCCATGCATCTTCATAACGATATGCGGCTAACTCATCACACCAAGCGCCATGGTGTTGCGGTCCACGGAATCTATCAGGTTGGTCTGCGCTGAATAGTTTTATTTGACTTCCGTTGGTCAGTTCTATTTCGCCATTGCTTCTGTTGTAATGCGCAAGGGCGTTGTAACGATGCAAGATGTTAATAATGCCTGATTCGCCCTCCGCGCAAGTATCACGGGCATCGGAAAAGGTAGGAGCAACAATCGCCCAACGCGTATTTGGATTTTCTATTGCTTCCCAGGCTAACCATTCGGCGGCTGTTCTTGTTTTGCCCGCGCCACGACCTGCAAGGTAAAGCCAAATGTTCCAATCTGTATCAGGCGGTAATTGTTCCTTCCGCGCTAACTTCTGCCACATGATTCTGCTCGCCTTCAGACGGCTGGCTTGGGAGGGTTGTAATGTCGGAGGCAACGCCCTCAATGTAGTCAATAATTCGGGCGAGTTGGACAACTTCTGCATCAATGCTTCCATTTCCATAATGATTCACCTCCGCCTGTATGCGTGTTGGGGATTTGTAATCCAAGTAATCTGCGCGCCTGTCTATAACATGAAGAATCATCTCTGCGCTTCGCATATTGCCTTGCCGCGCTGACTCCCAAAAGGTTTCGGTCAGTTGGTCTAAACGGTCTAAGTCTGCTCCAAATAGTTCTTTTGCATCGGGATGCTCAACACGCTTCATTGCCCGCTTATATGCCTTGTGCGCACCTGCAATGGTTTCATAACCTAGTTCTCTTGCAATACTGGCAAATGTCATGCCGTGTTTATGGCGCAACTCTAGAGCGCGGTTCTCTCGCTGTAGTTGAGCAAGCCCATCTTTATCCGACATGTTGCGAAAATTATCGCATAAATTATGTCAAATCAAATTAGAACTACATAAATGCAGAGCAGTTACAAGACTTACCGTTGTTCATAGTAATGTTGCAACGGTAGTAATGTAAAACATTATCTTCTTCATTGCTTACTGCTTTAGGCGCTTCTACCTTTGCAGGTAGTTCCTCATTGACTTTAATTACAACTTCATCAACGATTTGTTTGGCTGTTTTTTTGCTTCTCATTAGTTGTCGGCTCCTTAAAGTGATAGGTCATGTAATGCTTGTGGGATTCTTTGTACGAGTCTTTGTTCTCCGCTACGGGAAATGTGGGTTGCCCCATGCAAAGAAAGCACTTGTAGTATCCCATTAATCAAATACCTTTCCCTCCTGTGCCAACCGTAATCTTGCGTCTAAGAGGTCATCAATGCTGTTTTGGAGTAATTCTTTTTTGCGCCAATTCATCCGATTGCCAAACTCATCTGTTTTGAGCATGGTGCTTATGTGCTTAATGGCTTCATCAATATCATCAAGCGTTATCTCATCGGTGATGGTCAAACTCATGCACAGATGTTAGGACTTTTTCTTTTTTGGCGCTTCCAATTCTTCAATCAAAAGTTCTATAAGATTCTCAATTTTGAAAGCTAGGCTCTCTTTGCCCTTCTCGCGTAATCTATCTGCAAACAAAGAGAGCGCTATTGCTACTTCAGGGTCATCGGCAATCATTACATTCTTCTCCCTGTACGGTGTATCCATCGCCGTGACAAAATAGACAACGCTTAGGCTGTTTTTCTTCCATCACGCTTTGTCTTGTAGTTAATTACATCTTCACGCTTGTAATAAACATTTCTGCCAGCCTTCTGCACCCACACAAGAGATTTGCGGTGTTGTATCTGTCGCAGATTGTTCATTGTGATTCCAAGAATTTCTGCCGTTTCTGCCGCGCTTACTAGGTCCTCATTTACCATTGTGTATCCCAGCCTCCTTGTGCCTGTGTTTGTGGTCGTTCTGCTTTTGGTACTAATCCAATTTCGCTTGCTGTAATTTCCATACCGCTTTTTTCTACGCCATTGCGGTCTGTGTATTTATTCATTTTTAATGTTCCAATAACAATTACTTCATCACCTTTTTTGGCGGCTTTTGCTAATGATTCGGCGCGCTTGCCAAAATATGCAACTTGAAACCATTGCGTATCGCCATCAACCCATTGACCGTTCTTTTTTGAACGCGGTGTATGCGCCAAAGAAAATACTGCAACAGAAATGTTATCTGCTCCAACTGTTTTTGTTTCGGGGTCGTTACCCAACCGCCCTCTTACTCTGAGTTCCATTAATCACCTTCCATGAGGACTTGTGCTGTTCCATCATCTTGTAATAACACTATTGACCCATCGGGGCGTACAAAAGGAACTTGATGCGGTTCTTGCCATGAACCAACCATCCACCCTTTTTGTGAAGCCCGCTCAGGATTGAGGTGGATACTATCAGTAGATAAGTTATGGCATCGGTGATGTATGCGGATGAGGTTGCTTGGCGTGTCTTTGCCGCCCCTGCTTTTTAGTTTTCGGTGATGCAATGCCATTGAAGGAAGCGCCGCGCCTCCGCATACTTCACAGTAATTGCCAGCGCGTTCCTCAACGATTCGTACAACTTTGTTGTCCACTATTCCTCATCATCTTCAACCCATTCTTCAGGGTCAATATTGGGGCTTACAGGCTCCCAATGATTCGGAAAAGTAATGGACATTAGTACCAACCACCTCGTTTATCGGGTCCTGCTTGCTTTAACCAAAAAGCCCATGCACCGCATGGAGTTTTATATCGGGCTTTAATATATTTAAGCCCTGCCTCCACTTGAGTGTGCGCGCTTTTAGGTCGCACAGGATACCCATAATTTATCCATGTCTGATTAAGGAACTGTGGGATTCCAAAGGCGGTGCTAACAGGGTTAGCCGCTTTGTGATTCCACGCGCTCTCTTTACCCCATAAGGCTTTCAAACATTGAAACTGCTTTTGGCTGTTCCATCGTTTCATTACCAAACGCTCCGCATACTCTTTTGGAGATAACAAAGAAATTTTTTGTTTCTCTGTTACATGCGGGGCTTGGGCTTCAGCATGGGTG
>Ga0129333_10002052_pt1 | contig 18619 bp, 15 predicted proteins | sample CPB6_08_DNA_FD_94474 | JGI IMG/M metagenome (GOLD analysis project Ga0129333, IMG submission 94474) | Freshwater to marine salinity gradient microbial communities from Chesapeake Bay, USA - CPBay_Sum_0.6_0.8_DNA | ecosystem: Environmental > Aquatic > Marine > Coastal | place: USA: Chesapeake... | reverse complement strand
TCGGCGCGCGACGCGGCGGGCACGACCGCGATCTCCTCGGACCACTGTCCGGGAACTTCGTTGACCGATGCGGGTCCGAACTCGGCCAACGGTCGCAGTCCGGGCGGTGAGGTCGCGTCCGACTCGCCCATGATCGTCGCCGTGCGGTCGGGCCGCACCGTGTCGAATCTCTCGAACTGCTGCGTGTTCACCACCATCACCGTGTCGGCACCGAGGAGCCGCGCGACGGGAGCGATCGCGGCCGGATCGACCGTGCCGTCCTGGAATCCGTCGTCGAGCGCGTAGAGCAGGTCCATGTACGGGGCCGAACCGAGGGGCAACCAATCGCGGGCGAGGAAGGGCTTGGCGGTGAGACCGGGCATCACCGCATCGACCGGATAGCCCCAGCGGTAGGCGGCGGACTCCATGCCGCCCAGCAACAGCACGGCACCGTCGTGACCCTCGGCGAGCCGCTCGTCGAGCAGCTCCGCCGCCTCGTACCACGCGCTCGGCAGCCGCTCGGGGCGATCGAGATCGGGATCGACGAGTCGGCCCCCGACCAGAGCGGGGAGGTTGACGACGGCGATCACCGACACCGCGAGCGCCACGCGCATCTCCGGGACGCGCGCTCGTCGCGCGAGATGTTGCGTGGCGACGCCCACTCCCACCGCGAGGGCGAGAACCACGAGCGGCACCGCGCGGGTGGACGAGCGCAGCGCGAGGCTGAGGGCACTGCGGGGATTGTCGACGGCGAGGCTCCAGAGAGGTGAGGGATCGTCGTACGGATGTGCTCCGACGGCGAGCAGCACGCCCGTCACCCCGCCGAGAACAACCGGTGCGCGCCACGACGTCGGGGCGCGCAACCAACCGAGGAGACCGAGCGCCACCAGCACCAACCCGGCGGCCATCACCAGCGGATGCCCCTGGTACGGAGTGGAGGCGGTCGTGAGAGCCACCAGTTCGTCGCGAACGTAGAACAACCAGTAGCCGAGTCCGCGCAGAACCTCGGGTGCGGTCGACGTGGCCGCCGTCGAGGGCAGGGTTTCGCTGTAGGAGAGGACCGGTGCGCCGTGGCGACCCTGGATCCAGAGTCCCACCATCCACCACAGGCTCGTCGCGATCGAGACCGCACCGGCCGCCGCGGCACGACGGAAAGCGCGACCGCTGCCACGGGCCTCGTGCAGCAACCAGATGGCCGGACCGGGAGCCACCATCGCCAGTGCCGTGGCGTTCAGGCCGCCGGTCGACGCCACCAGGAGTCCGAGCAGGGCCAGATCGCGCGGGCGACCGAATCGGCCGTAGCGCATCGCCACGACGCAGAGGGCGGGCAGGAGAGCCCACGGCAGGAGCAGTGCCGAGGTGCGGGACACATAGGGCAGGACGTACGGCGACAACTGGTAGACGCACCCGACGGCAAGGGCCGCCGGTGCACCGAGACCGAGCACGCGCGCCAGCCAGGATGCTCCCCATCCGGCGGCCACGAACAGCAGTCCCACCCAGAGTCGGTGGGCGACCCAATCGGGAACGGCCAGACGTTCCAGCGTCCAGTACCACGGTCCAGTCGGCCACAGGTACCCCACGTTCTGGTGCGGCACCCAGCCGCCGAACTGTCGGCCGTCCCATGACCACAGAGAATCGGACAGCAGGCGACCCGGGTCGAGATACAGGTAGAGCTTGGTGTCGGCCGGCAGTCGACCCGGAGCACTGGCGAACAGGGGCACCCAGGCCAGAACCGCGAGGAAGATCTCGCCGGCCCGGCGTCGGATGGCTCCGAGCATCAGGGAACGGCCCCGTAGACGCCGTAGAGAGCCGACAGCACGGCCACGCCCGCGGTGCCGAGCGCGACCAGCCAGGGCATCCACTCGCGACGCCGGTCGTGGTTCAACCAGTCGGCGAGCACGATGAGCAGCGGGAAGGCCGTGAACAGGAAGCGGGGCCGTGCGGTGACCGTCGACGGTAGCAACATGAGGATCACGACGACGGCCGAGTAGGCGAGGGCCGGCCAGAGCGTCCGATTCCTCAGGTGGCGCACGGCGACGAGCACCAGTGCGACCGCGACCAGGAACGACACCGCGGTGATGGTGTCGGTGGGCGAGGTGAGTGGATGTCGGAAGGCATCGATGGTGTTGCGAATCGCCGTGAGCCCGAAGCTCGCGCCTTCGTCCCATGCCTCGCTCTGCACGCGGAACCAGACCCTCGACTCGCCCGCGTGGGAATCGATGAAGAGTTGGTAGCCGATGAAACCGAGCGGAGCGAGCAGCGCCGACGACAGCGAACTCCACCGACGTTCGCGTCGCACGGCCACGAGAGCAGCCACGGCACAGGCGGCCACCAATGCCAGCCCGTTCGGTCGGGTGGCGGTGCCAAGCGCGGCGAGTAGACCGGCGAGGAGCCAGCGTTCACGGTGGAGTGCGAGCAGACAGGCGGCGGCGATGGCCAGCAAGAGGGCCTCGCTGTAGGCGAACGACAACACGAACGACCCGGGGAAGACGGCGACGAGCACCATGGCGTTGCGCGCCGTCGCGAGACCGAACCACGCCCGCGCGAGAAGCCCCACCAGCAACACGAAGATCGCGCCCAGCACCAGATTGGTGAAGAGCGCGGCGAAGGTGTCACCACCGGGCAGGACTCGGTCGACGATGCGCACGAGTCCCGGATAGGTGGGGAAGAAGGCGAGGCGGGCCTCCGGATCGAAGTAGGTCACGTCGGGTGGCACGCTGGTCGGGTAACCCCGGCGGATGATTCGCATGTACCACTGGCCGTCCCACGAGGTGAGAACGTCGAGGATCATCGAGGTGGCCGACCGGGGCAACGAGGCCGTGCGGGCGTGGGGATCGGCTTTCTCGAAGAAACCCCAGATGAACCTCTCGCGCACCCGGTTCTCGTCGGCCCGCAATTCGGCGGCCACCACCGCGGCCCCGGCGGCGACGCACAACCGGGAGATCACATAGGCGAGTCCGGCGTGCCGAAGTGCGGACCGCCAGGTCGGCGGGGTCGACGTCGTCTCGGACATGAGCGCAACGAACCTAACACGGTGCGTCGGGGCCGGGCCGGAAAGGTCAGACTGGGTGCATGTCGAGCACAGACTCATCCTCGGTCCTGGTGGAGCGGCCCGTACCCGGCGTGGTCGTGTTGCGTCTCAATCGTCCCGAGCGGCTGAACGCCATGACGAGCGATCTGGTGCAGAGCCTGCACGACCGTCTCGACGAGGTGGCGGTGGATCGGGAGTGCCGGGTGGTCGTTTTGGCGGGAGCCGGCCGCGGGTTCTGTGCCGGTCTCGATCTCGGCGGCTACGGACTCGCTCCGCACGCCGAGGATCTGGGTGCCACCCAGACGGCCCTGGCCACCCAGCGCCACATCGCCACGTTGGTGACCCATCTGCGGTCCATTCCCCAACCGGTGATCGCGGCCGTGAACGGTCCGGCGGCCGGTGGCGGGTTGGCCCTGGTCCTGGCCTCCGACATCCGTCTCGCCTCGCCGACCGCCCGCTTCAACGTTGCTTTCATCCGGGTGGGGTTCTCGGCCTGCGACATCGGAACCTCGTGGTTGTTGCCTCGCATCGTCGGAGTCGCACGGGCCCAGGAACTGATGCTCACCGGTCGGGTGATCGACGCCGACGAGGCATTGCGGATCGGGTTGGTCGTGAACCTTCACGACGACGTCGAAGCTGCCGCGTTGGCCGAGGCCGATCTGGTGATGGCCAACACGCCGTTCGGTGTGGCGCTCACCAAGGAGGCGATGTGGACGGCCCTCGAGATACCGGCTCTGCAGTCGGCGATCGATCTCGAGAATCGTCAACAGATCATGGCCAGCCACACCGAGGACGCGCGCGAGGCCATGCGCGCCTTCGTGGAGAAGCGTCGACCCGAGTACCGGAACCGCTGACCGACGGATTGCCGGACGACTAACTGGTCCTGACGGACACCGGTGCCTCGCCGCCGTGCAGCGGGTGATGGCACGCCACGTAATGGCCGGGAGCCACCTCGCGCAGGACGGGCTCCTCGGTGCGACAGCGATCGCTCGCGGCCGGACAGCGAGGGTTGAACCGGCAGCCGGGTGGCGGCGCCACCGGCGAGGGCGGCTCGCCACTCACCGCCACCCGTTCGACGACCACCTTGGGGTCGGGCACCGGAATCGAGCGGAGGAGAACGTTGCTGTAGTGATGGGCCGGCGACGAGTACAGCGCGTCGGGGCTTGCCACCTCGCAGATCTTGCCGAGGTACATCACCGCGACGCGGTCGCTGATGTTCTTCACCACGGCCAGGTCGTGCGCGATGAACATCAGGGTGAGGTTGTAGTCGCGCTTCAGGTCCTCGAGCAGGTTCAGCACCTGGGCCTGAACGCTCACGTCGAGCGCCGAGACCGGCTCGTCGCAGATGATGAGTGCCGGATCGAGCACGAGGGCGCGGGCGATCGAGATGCGCTGGCACTGGCCGCCACTGAACTGGTGCGGACGTCGGTCGGCCGCGATGTCGGGGTCGATTCCGACGTCCTCCAGCACCTTGTTCACCTTGGCCAGACGCTCTTCCTTGGTGCCGATCTTCCAGATGTTGAGCGGCTCCATGACGATGTCGCGCACCTTGCGTCGCGGGTTCAGCGACGAAATGGGGTCCTGGAAGATCATCTGAATGGAGGTGCGTAGGGTGCGCACGCCCACCGCGTCGAGCTTGGTGAGGTCCTGGCCACGGAACTCGATCGAGCCGCCCTTCGGTGGCGGCAACTGCAGGATCGCCCGACCGGTGGTGGACTTGCCGCAACCCGACTCGCCGACGACGCCGAGGGTCTCGCCGGCGAGGATGTCGAGGCTGATTCCCGACACCGCCTGAACGGTGAGGCCGGTGCGGCCGACCGGGAACTCGACCCGTAGGTCGCGCACCGAGAGCAACGCCTCGGATCGAAGGTGCGCGAAGCCGGTACCCGCCATCACGCCACCTCCCGTCGACGCACGGACACCTCGTGCCAGCGATCGGATCCGACCGGATGATGACAGGCGAACCAGTGACCGGGGGAGGCCTCGACGAGCGGTGGCTCCTCGGTGGTGCACTTGTCGGTCGCGTACGGACAACGCGGGCTGAATCGACAGCCGGTCGGCGGGTGGATCAGATTCGGGGGGCGACCACCGATGGTGACGAGTCGGGTGTGGGCCGGTTGCTCGAGCTTGGGAATGCTCTGGAAGAGCGCCTCGGTGTACGGCATCTTCATCGCTCCGAACAACGACGTGGTCGACGCCATCTCGACGATCTTGCCGGCGTACATCACGATGATCTTGTCGGTGTGTCCGGCCACGACACCGAGATCGTGGGTGACGAGGATGGTGGCCATGTTCCTCTCGCTGCGCTGCCGTTCGATGAGTTCGAGAATCTGGGCCTGCACGGTGACGTCGAGGGCGGTGGTGGGCTCGTCGGCGAACAGCACCGAAGGGCCGCAGGCCAGCGCCATGGCGATCATCACGCGCTGACGCATTCCGCCCGAGAGTTCGTGGGCGTACTGGTCGAGCCGCTTCTCGGGCTCCGGGATGCCGACGTCCTGGAGCAACTTCAGGACCGTTGCTCGTGCGTCGGACTTGGTCATGCCGAGATGCACCCGCAGAGGTTCGGCGAGTTGCTTGCCGATCCTGATCACCGGGTTGAGCGAGGTCATCGGATCCTGGAAGATCATCGCCATCTCCGCGCCCCAGATTCGCCGGCGCTCCTTCAGGCTCATGGTGGTGAGTTCGGCACCGCCGAAGGTGACTGATCCTCCGCGCAGCACGTTGCGTCGGGGGAGCAGACCCATGATCGAACGGGACAGGATGGTCTTGCCGCAGCCGGATTCGCCGACGATGCCGAGCCGCTCGCCACGGTCGAGCGAGAACGACACGTGATCGACCGCTCGCACCACACCGAGCGCGGTGGAGAAGTGGGTGTAGAGGTCGTCGATACGGAGCAACTCTCCGGACTCGGGTCGCAACCTCGTCTGCACGTCGTTCATCCGATCGCCTCCCGGATGCGGAAGCGCTCGGTGAGCGCGTCACCGAGCAGGTTGATCGAGAGCACGGTGAGGAACATGACGATCGAGGGCATGATGGAGATCCACCACGCCGTCTCGAGTTTGCTCTGCCCGCCGAAGATCATCGCGCCCCACGTCGGCGTCGGTGCGCTCACCGAGAGTCCCAGATAGGCGAGTGCGCCCTCGGCCACGATGAGGATCGCCATGCCGGTGATCGCGAAGGTGACCATGGCCGGGAACACGTTGGGAAGGATCTCGCGGGTGATGATTCGACTGGTGCGCGCCCCGAGACTCCGAGCGGCGGTGACGAACTCGCGTTGGGCGTACACGATCGTGTTGGCGCGAACCAGACGCGCGATGGGTGGTATCGACAAGATGACGAGCGCGAAGATGATGGGGACGATCGATCTCGACTTGGCCTCGTTGGTTCCGGAGTCGCTGAAGAAACCGACGATGAAGATCACCAGCAACAGCGCCGGGAAGGCGAGGAAGATGTTCATGATCGAGTCGATCACCCGGTCCACTCGTCGTCCCACGTAGCCCGAGACCAGCCCGAGGGTGCCGCCGATCGCGATTCCGAACACGATCGAGAGGGCGCCGATGAGCAGCGAGTTGCGGGCCCCGAACATGGTGCGGCTGAAGATGTCGAAACCGTTGGTGTCGGTTCCGAAAAACCCGGCGCGTTCGGCGGCGTCACCCACCACCGGGCGGGTGGTGTCGGAGAACGTGGCCCAGACCGGGGGGCGTTCGGACAGGAGAGGGTTGGTGTCGATGTGGGTGATGCATTTCTCGTCGCGCGTCTCCTCGGCGAACTGGTCGCACGAATGGTTGACGTAGGGCAGCCACGAGGCGCCGATGGCGGTGAACACGAGGAAGACCAGCCAGGCGACGGCCAGCCACATCGTGAACACTCCACGGCGCCGGAACTTCTTGGCCGGGGCTTCGGTTGGGGATGCCGTGGGGGCTTCGGTTGGGGATGCGGCCGGAGCCACGTTCGATTCGGAGGTGATGTCGGTCATGAGTCTTTCTCGATCCGCCTCAACTCAACGCCCGACCGGCCCGCACGCGCGGGTCGAGGAACCCGTAGGCGATGTCGACCACGAAGTTGATGAAGACGTAGACGAGTGCGAGCACCACGACGGTGATCTGCACGAGTCGGAACTCGTTGCTGAAGATCCCGACCACGGTCTTGCCGCCCAAGCCCTCGAGGCTGAAAGCGGTTTCGACCACCACCGAACCGCCGACGAGCGCTCCGACGTTCACGGCCGCCGCGGTGAGCAGAGAAAAGAGCGAGGGGCGCAGGGCGTGGCCGAAGAGAATGCGCGTGGTGCTGAGACCCTTGGCTCGGGCGGTGGTGATGAAGTCGGATTGAAGGGTGTTCACGAGGTCGGCGCGCAGGAGACGCATGTAGGTGGCGGCCAACGGGAGAGCCAACACGATCGTGGGTAGGAAGAAGTTCTTCACGTGGTCGAGAGGTGCGTCGAAGAACGAGACCGGTTCGGACAGAACCGGGAAGATCCGCCAGCGCACGGCGAAGATCAGCGAGAGCACGGTGGCGAGCACGTAGTTGGGGAGCGAGATGAGGCCGAAGGCGCCGGTGGTGGTCAGCCGGTCGAAAGGTCCACCGGATCGATAGGCCGACAGCACGGCGATCGGAATCGCCAGCAGCAACGCGATCAACTGGGCGTAGATCATGAGGCGCAACGAGATCTGCAGACCGTCCCAGATCGCCGTGCGAACCTCCTGGTTGCCGCCGAACGTGGTTCCCCAGTCGAGGGTCACCAGATCCTTCACGAAGTGTCCGTACTGCACGATCAGGGGATCGCGCAGGTTGAGTTCGTCGAGGGCGGCGTTGCGAACTTCTTCGTCGTTCGCGTTCACGCCCTGGACGGCGAGGATGCGCTCCTCACTGTTGGGAATCGCGGAGAGCGCGAGGGACACCGTGAAGGTGACCGCCACGACCACGATGAGCAGCTGGACCAGCTTCTGGCCGAAGTATCTCATCGGATTGGCGGGCCTTCCCGGTGTCCCTCGCGCTCTACCTGATCAGGATTCGCGCCAGATGGTGGCCGGGTAGAAGGTTCCGGCGATGCCGGCTCCCTCGAGGGCGACCGTGCCGTCGGGCAACACGAGGTTGCTGGCCTCGATGCCGTTGATGCCGGGCTTGTGCGGCAACATCCAGACCTGGTACGAACCCCAGAGGTTGTAGCACTGCTCACCGAAGAGACGGTTCACGTCCTCGGCGATCTGCTTCTTCTCGTCGGGATCGGTGCTGGCCCGGTTGGCGTCGAGCAGGGCGTCGAGTTCGGCGTCCTTGATGCGACCGAAGTTCAGTGCCAGGGCGCCGACGTCGAGCGACGACGAACTGTGCCACCAGAAATACTGCTGGTCGAGATCGACGCCACCGTGGTTGCGCCACTGGAAGACCTGGAAGTTGCCGAGCAGCGCGGTCACGATGTACTGCGCCTGGTCGATCTGGTCGATGGTGACCTCGTCGACACCGGCCTCCTCGAACCAGTCCTTCTGGTAGTTGGCGATCACCAGGTTCGTGGCGTCGGTGGTGGTGGCGAGGGAGATCTTCAGTTCGCCGGGGTTCTCGGCCTTGTAGGCCGCGATGAGTTCCTGGGCCTTGGCCATGTCCTGGACCATCGGGTAGCCCGAGTCCTCGAGGTAACCCACCTGGTCGGGCGAGAACGGTCCACTGGCCAACTGGTTGACACCGAAGCTCACGACCTCGTTCACGAGGGCGTTGTCGGTGGCGTTGGCGAGGGCACAGCGGACTCGCTGGTCCTGGAGGGGTGAACCCTCCTGGGTGACGTGCAGCAAGGTGTAGGCCGTCTCGCCGTTCTTGGTGATCTCGACCGACGGGAACTCGTCGGGGTTGTTGCGGAACTCGGTGATCACCTCACCGTTGCCGGTGTGCAAGATGTCGATGTCGCCGGCCTTCAGGGCGTCGCGACGCTTCAGGCCGTCGGTGATCGGAACGAACTGGATGGAATCCAGATACGGATACGGCTGGTTCCAGTAGTCGGGGTTCTTGACGGCCTTGAAGTACTCGTTCGGCTTGTAGTCCTCGTAGATGAACGGACCGGTGCCGACCGGCTGCGACTTCAGGGTCTCGTCGGCGTCGGCCGCGGCCATCCAGGTGGGGGAAGCCATGTAGCCGACCTGACCGGTGAGATACCAGGTGAAGGTGCACCACGGCTTCTCGACGGTCACGACCGCGGTCATCGGATCGGCCGGGTCGACCGAGATGTCGGTGACCGACTTGATGGCGGTGCCGGTGAGAAGGGCCGTCTGGTGGCGACTGATGTTGTCGGCGATGGCGGCGCCGTCGAAGTCGGTGCCGTCGTGGAACTTCACGCCCGCGCGGGCGGTGATGCTCCACACCGTGCAGTCATCGTTCGAGGTCACCGATTCGGCGAGGTACGGATGAGGAACGTTGTCGGCACCCGGCTGCATCAGCGGGTCGTAGATCGAACGCATCGTCTGGTGGCAGGAGATCGCGCACACCATCTCCGACGGCACCCACGGGTTGCTGGTGTCGGCTTCGACGCCCATCACCAGCGTTCCACCCGGGATCGGAACCGTTGTCGGATCGGTACCGGCCGGTGCTTCGGTGCCGCTCGGGGCCTCCGAGCCGGCGGGTGCTTCGGTGCCGGCGGGTGCTTCGGTGCCCGACGCACCTCCGTCATCGCCGCCACCGCAGGCGGCCACCAGTAGCCCAAAGGCCAAGGCAGCGCCCGTGAGAGCGATCTTCGGGCGCCGAGAGGCGCGGGTGCTGTGTTTCACGTGGTTCCCCCTTGTTCTCCCGCCGGACCCCTCCGACGTGGACGTGAATGACGAACGGCACACTAGTCGTTCGGACCACGGGGTCAAGGGAGCCTCGACCGGTGAGGGTTGGATTCATCCGATCGGCGAACATCGGGAGGTGCCCGACTCGAACCGCCGACCCCTGTCTCGTTTGAGGGCCGACGGTCTCGAGGTGCCCCTATCGACTCGACTCCGGCCCGATCATCCGCGACGCACCGAGATCCTGGCCCGACACTCCGCGGCCGTCCTCGCCGGTCGGCCGTCCTACAGCGATCCGCTCACCGGCTTCACCGTGTTCACGGCACGGTTCCTCGCCGATCGCGGGTGGTGTTGCGACAGTGGATGTCGTCATTGTCCGTTCGAGTCGCCCTGCGGGAGTGATCCGTCATCGCGCTCGGAAGGTCACGCGGACTAGTTTGCCGAGGGTGGACGCGGACCTTCGACGGCTGGTGGTGCCCGCGAACCGACCTTTCTCCCTCGACTCCCGCGGCAGCGACGACACCCTCGGCTGGGACAAGGATCCGGCCAAGGGAGAACTGTCACGCATCCTCGGCGAGTTGGCTTTCGTGCAGCACCGCCTGATGGCCGAGGCCAAGCAGAGTCTTCTCGTGGTGTTGCAGGGGCGTGACGCCTCCGGCAAGGACGGTTTGGTGCGTCACGTGATGACCGGCATGAATCCGGCCGGTGTGCGAATCACCAGTTTCAAGGTGCCGGCCGGTGTCGAAACCATGCACGACTACTTGTGGCGTTGTCACGCGGCGTGTCCGGCTCGGGGCGAGGTGGGTGTGTGGAACCGCAGTCACTACGAGGACATCCTCGTTCCCCGCGTGAAACGGCTCGTCGATGAAGACACCTGGCGTCGCCGTTATCGACACGTCCGCGAGTTCGAGCGCATGTTGGTCGACGAGGGAACCCGTGTCGTGAAGTTCTACCTCCACGTCTCGCACGACGTGCAGCGCCAGCGTCTGCAGAAGCGCATCGACAATCCCGAGAGCAGTTGGAAGCACGATCCGTCGGATCTCTCGGATCGCAGGATCTGGCCGCGCTATGCCGAGGCCTACGAGGAGCTGCTGGCGGAGACGTCCCGCCCGTGGGCGCCGTGGTACGTGGTGCCGGCCGACGTGAAGTGGTCGCGCGATCTGGTGGTGGCCCGGGTGCTTCTCGCCGTTCTGCACGACATGGATCCGCGCCTGCCGCGGCCGGATCGTTCGTTGCGTGGCACCAAGGTCGTGTGAGCGGAATCTTGTGAGCGGAATCGTGTGAGCGGAATCGTGTGAACGGAATCCTGAGAACGACGGTCGGGGAATCCCTTTGACTTCTCGTTCAAATTCGTCGCCCGTGGTTCCTTCTTTGGGTGTGCTTCCCCGGCACGGTCTACATTTCTCGGAGGCGACGGACCGAGTACGGAGAGGTGTCGATGACCGAGCAGCGCGAGATCATGACCTGGGAGATGTTCGGGACCGCCTCGCGGGCCGTGGCCCAGGCGGTGGCCGACGACGGCTACGACCCCGACATGGTTCTGGCGATCGCGCGCGGTGGGCTGCTGATCGGTGGTGCTCTGGGCTACGCACTCGCCGTGAAGAACGTCTACACGATGAACGTCGAGTTCTACACGGGGGTCGACGAGCGCCTGGAGGTTCCTCGGATCCTGCCGCCGGCGCCTGACTTCGTCGATCTCGCCGACGCGCGAATACTGGTGGTCGACGACGTCGCCGACACCGGGCACACCTTGAAGAGCGTGCAGGATTTCTGTGTCGGCAAGGTGCGCGAGGTGCGCACGGCGGTGCTCTACGAGAAGCCGCACTCGGTGGTCAGGGCCGACTACGCCTGGAAAAAGACCGACCTCTGGATCAACTTTCCCTGGAGCGACAAGGAACCGGTGATCCACCGCGAGGGAGCGGTTCGCGACGCCTGATCGCCGGGCCCTCGCGCGAGCGAGGGTTCAGATCGACCGCAGGACGGCGGTCGCGCAGTGGCGTCCGCTTGCTCCCCACACGCCTGCGCCGGGGAACGTCGCGGCGCCGCAAAGGAAGAGTCCGGGCACGGCCGTTCGGTAGCGGGTGAGTTCGGGCGGGTCGCCCCGGAGAGCGGCCAGCGGGCCACCGGCGAAACTGGTGGCGTGTCCCTCGGGCATGTGGAACTCCGACTCGTAGCGGTCGGGTGTCATGGCTCGCCAGGTGCCCAGACCGCTCAGGAACTCCTCGCCGTTCTCCAAGAGGCTGGCGTAGAGCTCGATCCAGCGTCGCGGTTCGGTCGAATCGACCCAGCCGCCGGCGAGACCGTACGGGGTGAAGAGAGCCTCGAGGCTGAACACGTGTTGCCCGGCTGGTGCCATCGAAGGATCGAGCACGGTGGGCAGGTTGGCGAAAAGGACCGGACGGTCGGCCACCCGTCCCTCGGCGATGCCGAGAAACGCCCGGTGCATCTCGTCGATCGTCGGCACGATCATCGTCGACGGGGCGAGCGGATCGATGTCGAGACGACGATTCTGTCGGTAACGAGGCAGCGTCGAGACGACCGCGTCGATCTTGCTCTCGTAACCCGGTTGGTGTTGCGCGCCTCTCCAGCGCTCGATCATCGGGCCCGCACCCGGTGGAGGGTTCTGCAGCCAATCGAGGAAGGTTCGACCGGGGTCGGCCGCCGACACCACGAGTCGGCATCGAATCGAGCGTCCGTCGGCGGTGCGCACCGCGGCCACCCTTCCGTTGTCGACCACGATTGCCGTCGCCGGTGTCGACAACAGCAATCGTCCCCCCGCCGACACGAAGGCCGACTCCAGCGACGCCGCCAGCATCCCGCTGCCTCCAACCGGTCGCCCGACCGACGCCGCGTGACGAAAGGCGTACGTGAGCGCGCCGAGACCGGTGCCCGGCAACTCCGGGGAGAGCCCCCACACCACCGGCCCGGTCGCGAGAGCCGGTGCGGCCACTCGTTCGTCGTCGAAGTAGGAACGCATCACGTCGGCCGCGCTCATCTTGCTCCAACGAAGAAGTCGGATGGCTCCGTGTCCACCCCGGCGAATCACCGTGCGCAGCAGGTTCGGTCGCCACGGTCCGGCGGCCGCGGCGGCGAGCACCAGTCGGGCGATCGGAACGGCGTCGGCGGCGTAGCGCCGGTAGTTCTCGGCCTGCGAAGGATACGAATCGCCGAGATGTTCGACCGTCTCGTCGACCGAACGATGTATGGCCCAGGCGGGCCCGCCGTCCCAGGGCACGTTCAGTTGAGAAGGGTCGACATCCAGATACCGCAAACCGTGGTCGGCGAGCCGCAGTTCGTCGATCACGGGCGTGGTGCGGAAGGTGATGTGGTCGCAGTTGCAGATGTTCACCCGCACCCCACCGAACGACTCGGTCGACGAGCAACCTCCGACCGAGGAACGCGCCTCGAGCAACGTGACGTCGAGGCCGGCTCGACGCAGATAGTTGGCCACCACCAGTCCGTTGTGGCCGGCCCCGATCACCACGACGTCGGCATCGAAAACGGTCACGTCACGATGTTGGCACACCGATCACGGGTTCGGTGGGTGGTGCCGCCGGTAGTGTCGCGACCATGTCGTCGCGTCGTCTGGCCGACCTTCGGGGTCCCGAGATCGCCTCGGTGCTGTCGTCCTCGTCGGTGATCGTGCAACCGCTCGGCGCCATCGAGCAGCACGGTCCGCACCTGCCCTTCAACACCGACCTGGTGGTGGCCGACGAGGTGGCCGCGGCGGCCGTCGACGTGGCGGTCGGCGAGGGCGTCGACGCGTGGTTGCTCCCGTCGGTCGCGTACACGAAGTCGAACGAACACGCCTGGAACGCCGGCACCATCTGGTTGTCGGCGCGCACCATGCTCTCGCTTCTCGAGGACATCGGTCGGTGCGTCGCGGCCACGCCGGCCCGCAAACTCGTGTTCCTGAACGGCCACGGCGGAAACAGTGCCCTCGTGGCGGTGGCCAATCGCGAGATTCGTCTGCAGTTCGGCCTGCAGACCTTCCTCGCGCACCCGACGGTGCCGGCCGACCAGGGTGGTTCGTCACCGCCGAGCGAGCTCGGCATGGGTGTCCACGGCGGAACCGACGAGACGGCGCTGATGCTCCACCTTCGCCCCGAACTCGTCGACATGGGCAAGGCCAGTCGGCAGGTTCCCGAACACCTGGCCGAGAACCGCCACGTGAGATTCGGTGGTTCCGTGCAGTTCGGCTGGACGAGCGACGACTTCGGAGATCACGGCTTCATCGGCGACCCGACGCAGGCCACGCCCGAACTCGGTCGTCGACTGTTCGGCGGCGCGGTGCGGGCCTTCGCCGACGCCCTGCACGAAATCGCCGCGTTCCGCCACCGCACGTGAGCCGGGCTCGGCCGCGCTGTTTCGGCTGACGTGTCGTCCGCAGACGCGAAAACGGGGCCCGTTGCCGGGCCCCGTTCCCGTTCGACTGAAAGTTCGGTCAGAAACCGATCGAGGAGTCGATGTAGTCGTTGGTGTAGATCTGGTCAGCCGTGAGGTCGGCCGGCACGTCGAGACCGGCGTCCTTCATCTGCTGCAGCACCTTGTCGGCCCGCTCGAGGTCGAAGTTGCCCACCGTCGAGTCGGGGCCGTTGCCGATCAGGCCGAGTTCGGCCTGGGTCTCGGCCGAGTAAGCGGCCACGCCCTCGCCGTACACCCAGAAGTCGGCGTACTGGGCGACCGCGTCGATGATGATGCCGTTGGCCCGAGCCGGATCAGCGGCGTAACCCACCACGGCCTTCTGAACGACGGGCACGAACGCCTTCAGGCAGGAGTCGAGCGCCTCACGGTCGCCGGCGCGGATGGCCAGCGGGGCCGCGTAGATCTCGAAGCCCGCGTCGTGGATGAGCTGGTACTTGACCGGCTTGCCCCACTCGGTGAACTCGTTCTCGTACTGCCACGGCTCGGCGGAGGCGAAGCCCTGCTGAGCGATGGCGCCGCCCTCGGCGATGAAGCGCGAGGGGCTGCCGTCGTAGGAAGGATCGATGATCGACTCGTCGACGACACCCTCGGCCACGAACACGTCGAGGTATGTGCCACCGGCGAACACGTTCATGGTGATTCCGGCCTCACTCAGATCGGCGATGGTCTCGACGTCCGGGTAGGTCTCGGGATCCCACATGATGATCTGCGGGTTGATCTCGAGCGGGGCCACGACGGCGAGCGTCGGGATCTCCGCGAAGTTGAAGGCCGCATCGTCGGTGGAGATGTACCCCATCGTGATCGATGTGTCCTGGGCCATGGTGGACGAGACCGGCGAGAAACCGATCGCCGGGCCGCCGGTGCGAACCTCGATGTCGATGCCGGTGTCGGCACCGGTGTCGTCGACGAGTGATCCGGCAACGATCTTGGCGGCGGTGTCGACGGTGTAGTCGTCGCCGACCATCTGGTACAGAGCGCCGTGCTCGGACTCCGGGAACCAGTCGGTCTGGATCACGATCGGCGACGGGCAGCCGGCGGCGGCGAGATCGACGCCACCTCCCGACGGTGCCTCGGAACCGGCCGGAGCCTCGCTGGCAGTGGGCTCGTCGTCGTCGCCACCGCAGGCGGCCAGCACGAGTGCGGCCACGATCGGCGCGGCGAAGAGCGCCTTTCTGGACTTGGATGTCATGGTTTTCCTCCCCTGGGGCTCCCCGGACGGGAGCCGTCGTCGGAAACATAGTCGGCGGGTGACGAGGCGTCCGACCAATGAGAGCCGTCTGAACAAGAAGTTCACCGTGCGGAAACAGACGAGCCACGACGGGGAAGCCTCGGGCGTCGACGAGGACGACTATGCTCGCCGACGTCGACGAGAGAGGTCGTCGCGTCGAAAGTTCCGAGTTCGGGGGAGAGAAGATGGCCGAGACGGCCTTGTCGTTTCGAAACGTGTCGATGACCTTTCCCGACGGCACTCAGGCTCTGTCCGATGTGTCGCTCGACATCCGGAAAGGCGAGTTCGTCACGATCGTCGGACCCTCCGGTTGCGGCAAGTCGACGCTCCTGAAGATCGCGTCGGGCCTGTTGGAGGCATCGTCCGGCGACATCTCGGTCGACCGTGATCGGATCGGCTATGTCTTTCAGGACGCCACGTTGCTTCCCTGGCGAACCGTGCGTCGGAACGTGGAACTCCTCGCCGAACTGCACGGCATCGGAAAGGCCGAGCGGGCCACGCTGGCCCAGGAAGCCATCGAATTGGTGGGTCTGACGGGATTCGAGAATCACTACCCGAAGTCGTTGTCGGGTGGAATGAGGATGCGCGCCTCACTGGCTCGGACGCTCACCCTGAAGCCGCCGGTGTTCCTGTTCGACGAACCCTTCGGCGCCGTCGACGAGATCACCCGCGAGCGCCTGAACGAGGAAACCCTGCGCCTTTTCGAGCAGGAGCGGTTCGCCGGACTCTTCATCACCCACTCGATCAGCGAGGCGGTGTTCCTCTCCACCAAGGTGTACGTGATGTCGTCGCGCCCCGGTCGGCTGGTGGCATCGTTCGATGTGCCGTTCGATTATCCCCGGCAGCCGGAGATTCGTTTCGACGCGCGATTCGCCGAACTGTGCGGGCGCGTGAGCCAGACCTTGAGAGGAGCCCACTCGTGAGCGAGATCGTCTCGGAACCGACGGTGGCCGGTGCGTCCACACCCGACGGCACCGACGGCAGCCGGAGGCCGCGCAGACGCCGGCGCGGCCTCGCGGTGGTCCTCCCGCCGTTGGTGGTGGGCGTGGCGATCATCGGCATCTGGTACTTCGTGAGCTACGTGATACTCGACGAGGATCGGCGCTTCCTGCTGAAGCCCCCGCACGAGGTCTGGCAGGTCGGGTTCGCCGACGGCGACAACCTGAGTTACATGATGGAAGCGCTCTGGACCACCGCGCAGGTGGCCTTCTGGGGTCTCTTGGCCGCCATAGGCCTCGGTTTCCTGCTGGCGATCGTGATGAGCCAGTCGAAACTCATCGAGCGGGCGGTGTTCCCGTACGCGGTCGTGCTGCAGGCCATTCCGATCCTCGCGATCGTGCCGCTCATCGGATTCTGGTTCGGTTACGGCTTTTCCTCGCGCGTGTTCGTGTGCATCATCATCGCGCTGTTTCCGATCATCGTGAACACGCTCTTCGGTTTGTTGTCGGCCGAGCAGGGGATGCACGACCTCTTCACGTTGCACAAGGCCAGCCGCACCACCCGACTGCGCCGGCTCATGTTCCCGGCCGCCCTGCCGGCGATCTTCGCCGGATTGCGCATCTCGGCGGGCCTCTCGGTGATCGGTGCCATCGTCGGCGACTTCTTCTTCGGGCAGGGCGAGGTCGGTCTCGGTCAGATCCTGAAGCGCTTCGCGGCTCGTCTGCAAGGTGAACAGTTGCTCGCCGCGGTGATCGTGTCGAGCGTGCTCGGTGTCGCGGTGTTCCTCGCGTTCGGTTGGATATCGAACCGCGCGGTGGGCAAGTGGGCGGCCGAGTCCCGGGGCGGCTGAGCACCTCCCGACGGACACCCCGACCGAAGGATCAGCCGGCGTAACCGGGATCGAGTCGGTACTCGGTGTCGCGCCGTTGACGCCAGAGCGCCGGGATGATGACGCGGTAGGCCGACCACATCGACGGGAACGCAACCGGCAGATCGTTCCTCACGAGCGCGTGCAACTTCGGCAGGGCGTGGTACGGCACCGACGGGAACATGTGGTGTTCGAGGTGGTAGTTCATGTTCAGGTACAGGAAACGCGAGACGGGATTCATGTGCACCGTGCGCGTGTTGAGTCGATGGTCGAGGACGTCCTCGGCGAGTCCGGCGTGCTGGGTGGTGCCGAACACGACGAGCAACCACCGCCCGTAGAAGGACGGGAGTCCGACCAGCATGAGGGGCAGGAGACTGCGCGAGACGACCGACCAGACGATGACGGCCGACCACACCGCGACGTGCGCGCGACCCCAGAAGACGGCCCGGGCCGCCTCGCGCGGCGGTACGTAGTCGGCGGCGTCGGGTGACAGGCGTCCGCGGAGGTTGTGGCCGTACTTCTTGGCCTCGGCCCATGCGCTGAGCACCGCGAACAGCTCGAGGAAGATCTTCCAGAAGCGGATCGGTCGTTGGTAGGCGATCTCGGCGTCGCGTCCGACGATGATCGTGTCGGCATGATGCCGGTGGTGGCTCCACCTCCACGACACCGGCTCGCGCAGATCCATGAACGACGCCAGGTGGTAGAGGACGTCGTTGGCCCGACGGGAACGGAAGGCCGTGCGGTGTCCGCACTCGTGCCAGCGAGCGTCACTGGCCGACCCGTACAGGGTCCCGTAGACGAAAGCGGCCGGGATCGTCCACCACGAGAACCACGAAACGGTCAGCCACCAGCCGGCCGCCACGAGAAGAACGAGCCACAGCGCGACGTGGAAGGCGGCTGGCCAGTCGCGTCGTCCCTGGATCGCCAACAACGCCTCGCGGTCGATCGGTGAGCGGTACCAGTCGGCGCCGGCGAGGCCACGATCGACGGCCCGTTCGTTCTCCGGTCCGACGAGCGAGTAGTCCCGGTTGTCTGCCACGGGCGCAGATTAGGTGACCGCACTTCGGGGTCTCGTGATGGAAGACCGCCGTCACCGTCGAATCGGACACTTACAATTCGGGCATGGTCGTCGAATGGCTCACGTTTCCCGTGCGGCGCGACGAATTGACCGAGTGGTTGGCGGTGGAGGAGTCGGTCTGGAGTCGTTTCCTCGAGGGCCAACCCGGTTTCGTGCGCAAACAGATGTGGGTGGAGGAGGGTGACTCGTCGCTCGTGCACGCCGTGATCTGGTGGACGAGCCGCGAGGAATGGAAGCGCATCACGCCCGAGCAGGTGGCCGCGGTGGACGAGCGCATGGGACAGTGGTTTCGCGACTGCACCATGCGCGTCTTCGACGTCGT
>Ga0129333_10002049_pt1 | contig 18645 bp, 35 predicted proteins | sample CPB6_08_DNA_FD_94474 | JGI IMG/M metagenome (GOLD analysis project Ga0129333, IMG submission 94474) | Freshwater to marine salinity gradient microbial communities from Chesapeake Bay, USA - CPBay_Sum_0.6_0.8_DNA | ecosystem: Environmental > Aquatic > Marine > Coastal | place: USA: Chesapeake... | reverse complement strand
TAATGAGATCATAAAAGACATTCATGAAAAACTAGATGACAAATCTAGTGATTATGTTCGTGTCGGCGAATCAATGCTATTAAAGAAAAGCGATTTTGTAAACGCCAGAATAGTATATAATTATAAAAAGACAAATGAACATCCACGTTCCTGAAGAAATAAAAAAGAAATATCCTCAATATGAGTTTCGTGGTAAAAAGCGCGAAATTAACGATAGAATTGTAATTGAAGCATACAATCCTGTCACTGAGCAGACTTTTTATTATTCTTTTGAAGAGGATTTTTTTTGGATGGCTGGGCAAATACCTGATTATAAACTGCAAAAACCGTGAAAAACAAGCTCGCCACCTTGCAAGATCGACTTGACAATGCCCTGAAAGACGACTACACTGCTCTCAAGCAGTTAGAAAAGACTCTTCCATTATCCGACACTGCCAAGAAAAAATATGGTAAACTATCCAATAAAAAGCCTCGACAGTAAATTTACCTATGGCATAGGAATAAATGATAATAATAAATCAGAACCTAAGATTATTATTCAGCTTTCTGACATTGACAATCAGCAGCAAGTTCGCGTATCTATGGACCGCGAAGATTTTTATCAATTCATGGATAAGCTAAAAGAGTATTATCTTCACTATTTTTAATATGTTCTTCAATAAAAAAAGCCCAAAAATTGCAGCTATGGCTGCTCCAATTTACGCAGTCACAAAAAAGAAACAAGTTAGTTTAGACATTACATATCTTCAAGATGATAAAGCCTATACTAGCTATTATCGTTACGAAGTTAAAACTAATAATGCCGAAGAGATGGATAATGATTCAAAAAAAATCAAAGAAGATTTGCGATTGATAGTAGATGATATTTACAAACAATTAAACGATAAGAGCAGCGAATATATTTACATCCAAGAACCAATTCTTATCTTAAACAAGAGAGATTTCTTGAATTGTAATGTGGTGATTAAAGATGTTAGTGAATAATATATGAGAGCATATCTTGACTTTCGGCATTCTGATGAAGAGGCTGATCACTTTAATAAGATTGGTTTCGGCGCGAAGATTACCAATGCTTATGAACTAGAGAATGGATTTATTATTGTTGTTGTTGAATGGAATAGCAAGACAGATTCTCATAAGATTAAATACGCTAAACAAGGTTGCTCAACAAGTTCAAGCACTAAACAAGTTGGTGTTGAATTGCAATTCCCAGATTTTCCATTTAGAGACGAAACTATACATAGTGTTTTTTATCCCGGTTTTGAAGTCATGCTCGACTACAAAGATTCTGATAAAAAAATAGAATATGTATGCTTTCATAATTTAAAATATGAAGCAGTAGTTTACTTTGCTCCTGAAGGTTGGAATGACAATGAAAACTGTAAGAAAATAGATTTTTAATTATGCCCACAGGATATACAACTGATATTTATAACGGCAAAGATGTTTCTTTTAGAGACTTTGCTTTAACTTGTGCAAGACAATTTGGTGCTTGCATCATGCAGCGCGATGATCCTGCTGATGAAAAGCCGAAGATCATGCCAGAAGAGTCTTATCATGCCGAAGCACTAAAGAAACTTGGCAAATTCAAAAAGCCCACAAAGGCTAAATTTGATAGCTATGTCAAAGAACAAATTGCTGATTGCAAAGAAACTATCGACAAAATGAAAAAATTGCAAACAGCTTATACCACAAAAATTAAAGAAGCTCAAAACTGGAATCCTCCAACTCCAGATCATGAAGGATTAAAAAAATTCATGATTCAGCAATTAACTGAATCTAGGCAATTTGATTGCGGCTATGATCATTATGAATCAGAAATAAAGAGATTGAATAAAATGACATATAATGATTATGTCACGCAAGAGAAGAATAAATACGACCGCAATATTAAATATCATACTGAGTATTTAGAAAAAGATCTAAATAATATTCGCAAACGTAATAAGTGGATACAAGATTTATACAATAGTCTATGAAATATTTACTGATTATTTTAATTGCCGCTATATCAATCGCCGCAGTAAATGATCTAAAATTAAACGTATATTATGTAATCACTTACAGAAACAGTGAAAAAGTGATTGAAAAAGTATATCTGAAGAAAGAAAACGCGCAAAAGTATATCAATACTTTCAAAGAAAATCATAATTACGAATTAGAAGAAGCCACTTTAACAGAATAATTTTATGACTGAAGAACGCGAAAAGTATCTCGTAGAAAACTTCCCACTAATTTATAAAAAGGAGGAAGGATCAAATAACCCATACTCTCTATTTGGATTTGAGTGCGGCGATGGATGGTTCCGCATCCTCTACTGGCTCAGTAAGCATATCCAAAATAAGATAGATCGAAATAACAGATGGGCTGAAAAATACCCAGATCAATACAAAAAAATTGAACAAGTAAAAGCCGTACAAGTAAAAGAAAAGTTTGGCGGCTTAAGGTTCTATTATTGCGGTGGCGATGAGCAAATTGGTGCTGTGGTTTCTTTTGTGGAGGAAATTAGTTATTCTATTTGCGAAACTACTGGTAAATTTGAAGACATTGGTCACAATACTAAGGGCTGGATAAAGACTCATCACGCTGAACTTTCTAAGTCAAAAGATTTCAAATTTGTTGATGACGAAGAACTTCGCAAGCTGAATCTAGGAAATAATTAAAAATTAAAACTTTATGACAAAAGTAATAATAAAAGCAATACTATTAGAAATAATACTTAATGTTATTTGTATAACTTGCGTTTATTACCTATGGAATTGGATAATGCCAAGCATAATATTGGCTAAAAGAATTACTTTCCTTGAGGCTTGGGGTTTGCGTACATTGGTGCAATTTTGCGTGTGGTCCAGAAATTTCGATAAAAAATGAAAGCCACATTCGATTCGGAAGGTTATGTTACAGACGAAACGCTTTCTTTGATTTCTTATTGGTATAGAAATAATAACTGGGAGCCTGAGTCGTTCTTAGCTTTTGCTGAGACCGCATTTAATAAGCACTATGGAAAGTGGGAAGTTATTGATAATTACGATAAACTTTCATCTTTCAATTATAAAAATTTTAAGGCATTAGAAATCGCTACTGGCGGCTGGGGCAGCAATGAAGCGGTAGTTAATGCGATGGAAAAAGCCATTTTTTGGAGCGTTCTTTGGAAGGCTTCTTTCTCTGGTGGATTATTTATTCTTGACTTAAGCACGATCAAGTCCACAAAAGACGAGAAAAAAACCTTGACTTCCGCCTCAAAAGGCTCATAATAAGAGCGTAAGGTTTGGGTTCCCGTAGCTCAGTTGGATTAGAGCATTCGCCTTCTAAGCGAATGGTCACAGGTTCGAATCCTGTCGGGAACGCCACCTTGAACAAAGAACAATACCATTCCTCAAGAGAGATAAATCTCTCTTCGTCATCACAGAGACACTTTTTAGCAATCCAATTTCTTTTTAGAGCAAATTCTTCTCCGCAATATTGGCAGTTCATCTCCTTTCTTTACCTTTCGCAAGTTCCAAAATAGTTACAATTACATTAAATGACAGAAACGATACTAACCAAAGACCAACTGTTCGACATTAACGAGTTCATCTACCAAAATGGACACGAATCTCTGTGGAGAGTTGGCGATAAACTAGAAAAAGTTCTTGGCGAAATTGCTATCTGCCCAGAAAAAGATAAAAAGATTAGCAAATTTTTGTCCAAGCATGGCACGAAAACAGTCCACGCCTTGAATGACTCTATTTTTACGCTAGTAAAAGATCTGCTTAAAAAAGAGGAAATGGTCGAACTGCAACCTGCATGAGCAAAAGAACTTTCATCCTACATTTAGGAGAGCAAGATAAAAATCTTGTAGATGATACTGACGTAATCAGTATAATCACTATCAGAGTAATAGAAATTTATTTAGAAATAAATAAACAAGTAGAAGTACCTGTGGAATTTTTAACGATTATTAAAACTTTCATAGAAAAAAATCTTGCTCGAAATAGCTCTTCCAATTATTCTGTAGACATTGACTTTGAAAAAGACTTAGTTGTGTAATACAATACAATTATGTCGCGCCATGCAAATCTTCCTTTCCACATTTATGTAAATGTTAATAATAGATTTCTTGGAGAAAAGATGCCAAGTGGCTTTACCCCGGCCATTTGGCATTCTGTTTATTGTAGATCTGATCAGGTATTAATGTGTCATGTTTTGCTTGAGTCTGGTGCTAATTGGAGCGGCTTACCAGTTCAGGCTTTGTCTGTCAAAGAAAATTTTGATTATCCTGAAGACGCTTTGATGCCTTGGGCAGCAATGGGAGATGAGTTAGACATCTTTCATTCTAAATACCTAGAAGGATTAGAATGCGAACCCATAGAAATATTTACAATAAAGGCTAGACATACTGGAATAATTATTGATTGGAAAGATGGCTTTAGCAGATATCCCCAAGAGCATAAGCCATTAAACATGATAGAATTAGAAAACGGGCAATTTGCTTTTCTTCCTAATAATTACTTACTTTACAAAGATAAGCATTTTGTTTCCAAGAATGCCAGAGAAAACCTCAAATATTACAAGAGGAATGAAAAAGTCTATTGGGGACAATAAAAAAGCCAGCCTTTCGGCTGGCCTTTGTTTTATATCTTAGTGTCTCCCGGGTAAGGTTTTAAAGATTTATTTAACTCTTTTGGAGTGAAGATCTGCTTTTTAGTTACTGGGCTTTTTACAGGATAATCAGGATTAACAGTTTTTTCATACTTTAGTTGGAATTCCATATCGTCTTCTGTGAATGGGCCAACTCTTTTTTCTTTATCTTTATGTATGCTTGGCTCGACAACTTTTTTATATGTTTCATTTACTAATTTTGTTGCCTCTTTATCAAGCATAAGAGGTGGCTGGAATAATTTTGCTTTTGTAGATTGCCCTTTTTTGTATTCTAATAAGCAAGATTGGAACTTCTCTTTATCAGATCCGTCTTTAGAAGGAATACATTTTTGCAAAAATTGCCTGAAGTTCTTTCCTTCGGTTTGATACATTGATTGGTACTCTTCTTCAGATTCATAAGAGGCTCTTGATCTTATTAGCTGGTCTTTGGTTTTGGTAAGAATATCTCCCTTTTTATAGGTAGGCCCGTCATTTGTTACTTTGTACTTTACTACTTTGCCCATTCTATTAGGCAATTGTTCTACTGATTCTACTATCCCTTCGCTTCCGTAGTGATCGCAAGAAGGATTTATGTTTCTAACCATAGATCCATTTTCATACTCATCCTCCTCATCTTCCATTTCGCCATCTTCACTAGCATTAGAATAATCATCTTCTTGATTAAACATGACGTAATTATGTATCATTATCATGTAGTCTTCTGTGACAGCAATTTTCCCCTGTAGCCACGACTCGGTTAGATTCTCTTTTATGTTAGGGTTTTCAAGGTTTGCTAGTATAGCATTTACATGGCCCTGTATTGATCTCAAAGACCCAATCGACATTCCTAAGAAATCACTCTTGTATTCTTCAAATTCATCTTCTTCTGATTCCATTTCTACTTCTTCTGCTTTAGCAAGGTCAGGCCAAATTTTAAGAAGCTCTGCTTGGTCCCAAAAAGTTGCGCCATCCCACTCTTCCTCCTCTGCTTGGGCTTTCTTTAGAGCGTCTTGTTTTGGATAATCTTTATCGCCGGGTTTGGCTGGCTTGTAACTCTGACCAAGACGTTCTTTTTTCTTTTGAATATTGTACCAGAGACCCTTTGCGGCTTCTGCTTCTAAACTAACAGTAACTTCTTCAGATCCTTTTACTGGCGCACCCGCTCTCCATTGATAGCAAGACCAGTAACGAGCCTTCCATTTAGGGCCGGGATTAGCGCAATTGTGCCTAGCTCTGAAGTTTTTTCTTCTAGCTGGGTTGTCTCTTTTGATTTCCATGTTTGGATCACCAAAATTGACTTTTACTACGTTTCCTTTTTCGTTTTTTGTATAAACAGAAAACTTTTTTGGGCCACCGGGAGTTCTAAATGGCTTATTTAAAGTCTTTTTTTCTTTTGCGGCTCTGATTTGATCTGTGAAATTAAGAGTCATATTGAATGCTATTACACTTTTTCTATTAAAAGCCTTGACTTTTTTCTAAACGAAAGGAATATTGTTTTTGTAAAAAGTTCCATGTTTGTGCGATTTTGAGCCAAATAAGCGATTCTCAGATAACTAATGTAAACATTTTTAAGATTTTATGTATAGTTGATTCTATAAGTGTATTTGTAAATATGAAGATAGAATTGGGTTTACATATAGTAAAAAGGCTAAAGACATTAGATGAATTTGCTGACCTTGGTAGAGATGAATTAAAAGAAAGCGTAACTGAATTAATAGAAGAGCTATTAGAGGAATACGCTAATGATAATTGCACAGACGATGGAAATGATAACCAAGATGATTATGAATAAAGAAACCTTAAATGAATTACTAAAAGAATTGCTGTTAGCAGTTCTACAAGACGATGAAAAAATGAAAGAATTAGATAAATCAATAAACCCTAATTCACATAGCCAAGCCGTTCATTTAACAAAAACAATTCTTGAATATGTCAATCAATAAAGATAGAGAGCAAAGAGTTCAAGATATAGTAAATCGCACTCTTGTTTCTACTCAAAGCGTTAATTGGTGGGAAAAAGAAATGGACACTACGATAGCAGCAATGGAAAAGTGGGAATCTAGCAATCACCCTCAAGCAGAAAGAGAATGGAATAAGCTAAGAAACAAGTTAGAAACGCTAATTCCCAGAGCGCAAATGGAAATAGAAGTGATAAATAAATTAGAAAAAGAACTTGATGCTATTCAAAAAGAAATAGATGAAGAAGCGAAAAGCAAAAACAACAAAAAAGGCAAGCGGAAAAAAGGGATTTAATTTTTATCAGGTAATTTCGCAAAATAGGAAATTTAATTTCGGCGCATTCCCTCCTTCCAAGGAGGGTCTCGGCATGGCAAGGAGTTGGGCCGAGAAGATGACCGAGGAGACTGGTGAAAAGTGCGTGGTAAAAAAGCGTTGACAGGCGAGAAAATCTCTGAAACCCCCGTTTTTGCTGGGGTTTTCGCTCAAAAAATTTTTCAAAGTCGAGCTTGACCGCAGGGCATAAGGGTGTAGATTCGGTGGGTAGTCTGAACTCTAACTTACGTCTGCTGCATGATCGCTCTGGAAAAACCTTACACCGTCCGCAAGTCTGGCATAGAAAATGATGGTATCTCTTTCGGAATCAAGAAAGAGGGTCTCGCCCACATTTTCAACGTCCTTCGCAACCAACTCTACTCAAACAAGATTCTCGCAGTCATCCGAGAATACTCTTGCAACGCCTATGACGCTCAAGTCGAAGCTGGCAATTCAGACAAGCAGTTTATTGTGACCTGTCCCACCTTGGACGATCCCTCCTTCAAGGTGCGTGATTTTGGCCTTGGTCTGTCCCCTGAAGAGATTGCTGACGTTTACGCTTTTTACGGAGAGTCAACCAAGCGCAACAGTAATGCTCTGATTGGTCAGCTTGGCCTTGGCTCCAAGTCTGGTTTCGCTTATGGCGATAATTTCGTAATCAGGAGTTTTCATCAAGGGACTCTCTACACCTACAACGCTTTCTTGGATGAAAGCAAAATCGGGCAGATTCTCAAAATGTCTGAGGAGGCTACTTATGAGCCTGATGGTGTTGAGATTATGATTCCTGTTAGGATTCGGGATATTCACACTTTCAAAGAAACTATTGCTACTTTCTTCAAGTATTTCAAGAACAAGCCTCAAATTGCAAACATTGAACAGTCTTTCTTGGATACTTACTGGAAGACTAACGATCAAGTTCTTACTGGTGAAGGCTGGCAGTTTTTGAAGGCCCGTAATTCTTGGGACAAAGCTCCTTCCCTGATGATTATGGGAAATGTTGCGTATCCTCTGGATGGCAGTTCAGTTGATAACCTTCCTTCCGTTTTCCACTCTGATTTCATTGTGGAATTCAATATCGGAGAGCTTGAGGTTTCTGCGAGTCGAGAGTCCTTGCAGTTTTCCACTACTACCCAGAACGCAATCAGGAAGCGTTTCCAAGCCATCAAGGATGAAGTTGGCGCGAAGATCAAAGGAATGATTACAAATGCTAAAAGTCTTTTCGAGGCCAAAAGCATTTATAACAGTTTAACTTCTGCTCATGGCGACTTCTACCGTTTCCAGAAGCAGTTTTCTGCTATCACTTGGAACAATATCAAAATTGATAATGATTATATTTCTGCTTCCGCTAACGTCCATAAGGGCTTTAGGCTTTTTGAAATTGCTAAGAGTAAGAGGTCAGATCGGGTAATCTCTCGGATTGTCGATAATAAGACGATTCGCTGCTATTCTTGGTGCAGATTGTATGTTGATGATACTCATCATAAATTCATGCAGCGTTTGGCTCACTATGTCTTCGACGACAAGCAAACTGGGATTTCTACTATTTACGTCATTCAGTTCTTGAGCGAGCAAGCCAAGAAGGACTGGTTCAATGACGTTGGCATGGCAGAGTCCGAGATTCCTCTTGCTTCCAGCGAGAAGATTAATAAGATTGTTTATCCCAAGAACGCAAATGGTTCTTCTCCTGCCATTCGGGATACTAAGCATTCCATCAATGAGTTTAAGCTGAATCTTCAAGCCACAAACTCTTGGTATAAAGTTAAGAGCGATCAATTCTCTGAGACTTCATTTGACTTCAATAAAGGAGGAGTTTACATTCATATCAATCGTTTCCATTGTAAGCGATTCTTTGATCCTGCTGACCTTGATTGCCTTACTGAACCTTCAAAATTCATTAAACTGCTGAATTATTCAGAGAAGGGTTTTGAGATCACCTACCCTGAAATTGCTTGTTTCAAGACCGAGACCGCAGAGAAAGCCTCCAAGAGTAAGAACTGGCAAAGCCTTGAGTCTTATGTTAAAGATTATATTTCTAAAAACTGGACTGATGGGCAATGCCAGAAGATTGCAAATTATATTCACCTTCAAGGTTTCTTGAAGGATTATCGCATACAATGGGAATACATGATTAATATCAAAAACATTCCCGCTATCACCAAGTTCCAAGATCTTGTTAAGTCTTTTTATCTGTTTAAGAAGAACGGATATCTTGATAAAGATACTTCTGATAATTTGATTGACGTATTCAATCGCGCTGGTTTCAAGGATACCGTTTGCGGCGGCTTGAAGCCTACTCACGACCTAAAGAAAGAAATTGAAAGTATTTTCAATAAATACGAAATTTTCAAAGCCGTTGACTGGTACGAAATCAAAGGACCAAAAATCGTGCAAAAGTACCTTGAGCTTGAAGAAAAAGCCTTGACTCTCGTCCAAACCCAGCCATAATCCGCTCGTAGTCTATGAAAGCACCTGCATTCATCCTCACCGAAAACTCCCTCACGGTTAGCCTTGAAGGGAAAACCTACACCATCAACTCCGGTCATCCGAGTTGGCGGCAAGCAATCGAATCCTTGAAAGCCAAGGATTACCAAGCACTCAAAGAGCTTGTTTCGGTCAAGAAGGCGTTCGCCTCCTTTACCGGCAACAAGGTCCAAGTAGTTGACGGTCAGGTTTTCTTCAACGGAGAACCGATTCACAACTATCTCACCGACAAGATCCTCTCCTTCATGGAGAAAGGTCTGCCGCATGAAAGCCTCATTAAGTTCCTTGAGCGTTTGATGGCGAATCCTTCCCGCCGAGCGATCAACGAACTGTATTCATTCTTGTCTCACAAGAATCTTCCGATTACTGACGCTGGCACATTCTTGGCTTACAAGAGTGTCCGTTCAGATTACACCGATCATCATACTGGTGAGTTCAATAATTCTATTGGAAATACTTTGGAGATGACTCGCAACTCTGTTTGCGACGATCATAATCAAGGTTGCTCTGTTGGCTTCCATGCTGGATCGCTGGAATACGCATCTAGTTTCGGCGGTTCTGGTTCAGTCTTGCTGATTGTCGAGATTGACCCTGCTGATGTCGTTTCGGTCCCTTCTGATTGCAATTGCCAGAAGCTCCGCACTTGCAAGTATAAGGTTGTCGCTGAATATTCTGGCCCGTTGCCAGAGCATTATACCAAAGATGCCCAATCAGCTTATGACATATCAGATAATTCTGATGAAGACTATGACGATGATTCAGATTGGGACGACGATGACGATGACGATTCTGAAGATGAAGTTTCTGTCACCGTGCAACTCGGGAATAAATCTCATAAATTTGTGAGGGACTCTAAAGGTCGCTTCACGAAAGCAGAGTAAGTAGACTACACCTAGGGGGCGGGGGAAACCTCGCCCCCTTTCTAGTATGCAATTGGATTTTATTGGAGGGATTTACAATAATTCTCTTATTCAAGGAGATTTATTTGACGGGCCAATTGTTAGAAAGCCTTTTACTAAAGATGTAGAGGAGTTCTTTCATTCTATTAGCTCAAATGAAATAGAAGAGCATCAAAACTACTGGGATAAGCTGACCCCAGAAGAACCAGAGCAGAAGTTTCAGAGATATCTATTCGCTTTCTTGTCTGTCCATACTACATGGGAGAACAACGTAAAAGCCTACCTCAGAATAAAAGACTTCTGGAACTGGATAGGAAATGATGAAGAGTTGCGTTCAAGATTAATTGAGTGCGGAGTTGGCTTGCATAATAATAGAGTGAGATTTATTTCTGCTTTTTCTAAAGATTACTGGCAGAATCGCAAGTCAGATTATGAAAAAAAGAATTCCGAAAAGTGGACTGAATACCGGGACAGGCTAGAGAGTCGCATCTTGGGGCTAGGGCTGGCTAAAACTAGCTTTGCTCTGGAAATGCAGCATCCATTAGAAGCTCATTGCTTTTGCGCTGACACTCACCTTTTCCAACTCTATAAATTAAATCAATCCAAGCACGGCAGACAGTACAAGAATATAGAAGAGCATTGGCTTATCTGGAGCAAAATGTTTAATGTTCCTAGTTATATTGCTAGGGCTATATTCTGGAATAGAAAACAACAGCAAAAAAATTGTCACTACTGGGCTTATTGCCTATGACGGAAACTGTAAACAAATTAATTTCAGAGATAGAGTCGGAGCCGCTTTCTCAAGAAGAGGAAAAGAAGCTCATTCACATTTATCAAAATAAATTAGACGGATGGTTTGAAGCAAAAACTAAAATTATTCATTCTTGTTTATTGTACGTTGTCAAATGCGCTAATGAATATTCTATCTGCCAAGACAAAGCAGAAGATTTAATCAGCGAGGGATCTATAGGACTAATGGAAGCCTTAGATAAATTTGATCAGAGTAGGGAAATCAGGTTCCTTACTTTCGCAAGCTACAGTATAAAAGGCAAAATGCTTAAATACTTAGCCAAGATTTATTTTAACACCCTTCATGCACCGCAAGATGTAGTGCGTCTTGCAATTAAAATAAAAAACTATATTCAAGAATACGAATCTCAACATCAACACGCCCCAGAGAAGCAAGAGTTAATGGATCATTTTAAGATAGATGATTTTAATCTTGGGTACATTTTAACATTAATTGAATCTAAATCTTTATCTTTAGATTATAAGAATGATTGTGGTGCAGAGTTTTATCTTGAGCTAAAAGACAACACGGCTATCCGCCCAGATGTCGCAGCAGATAACGTAGATGTTTTAGCTATCATTGAGAATATAGTCGCTTGCCTCCCAAAGAAACACAAATTTGTTATAAATAACAGATATGGTTTTAATAATGCCGAACGCAAAGACCTTGCTTCTATTGGGGAAGAGCTTTCGTTATCAAAGCAAAGAGTAGCCCAGATTGAAATCGAAGCTATGAAAATAATAAAACGAGAAATCAAAAAAAAACAAATTACGATAGAATGCTTACAGTAATTGGCTACGAGGGAACCGGCAAAGGGCTTGTGCTTATTCTTTTTATTTGGGTTGCTCTTGTTGTCATCTGCTGCTTCATCAATGACTGAGCATGGGCCGTGCCAAGAGGACTTTAAACTATAAAAAATATTCCCAAAAAATCGCTCAAATGACGTTGACTTTTCGGTTAAGACCCTCATAATGAGGGCAGATCATGGCGAGTGCCTTGATCCTCACAACAACAACAAAAGTAAATTAGTAGTATCGTATGGCTAAGAAGTCTGGAACCAAGCATCACGTTATCATCAAGTTGAGCGACCTCAACAAGATGTTCAAGGACAACGACGTTATCCCTGTCCCCAAGGGATTCGTTAAGAGCATTGCCTACCTCCTGTCTGCTCATTCAGTCTCTCTGGATGAAGTGAACAAGGATGCAGGAAACCCCGTTGAGGCATCGGAGGCCGAAGCCACCGAGACTGTCAGCGAGGAGAAAGTCCAAGTGACTGAAGTCAATCTTGACTAATGAGTTTTGATAAAATCATTGGGCAAGAGAAAATAAAGAAGAGACTCTTCTTTTATTTAGAGAGTCAGAAGAAGACGTTTGTTTCTCCTCATCTTCTTTTCGTAGCTCCCAGAGGGAGCGGCAAGACTACGCTGGCTACTTTGTATGCCAAGCAATTAATCAATTCAGATGGAGCGAACAGGAGAGCTTATCTTGTCAATTGCTCTAGCTTGAAATCAATCAAAGCATTCTTTGATGATGTAGTTGATACTTATGTTATAGGTAAAGAATCTACTATCATCTTTGATGAAGCCAGCGAAATCCCAAAACCAGTTGAAACGGTTTTGCTCACTATCTTGAATCCTAATAAAGAAAATAAAAATACATTTCTTTATAATGATGCAACGATAGAATTTGACTTCAGGAAAATAACATTCTTGTTTGCTACTACTGAAGCTCACAAAATACACCATGCGTTGATGGACAGACTGGAGCGAATTGATTTAGAAGAATATTCTAATGATGAACTCGCTGCAATCGTGCAGAAGAATACTGATGTTCCCATAACCCCAAGGGCCTTAGAGGAAATCAAAAAGGTTCTTCGCGGCAACGCAAGAAAGGCCACCCAGATGGCTAATAACATCACTCTTTATATTGATTCTGTCGATAAAGAAGAATTCAGTATGGAAGATTGGCAAGAGTTTAAGTTAAGGTTGGGGATCAATCCTCTGGGGCTTACCCCAATGGAAATAAAGATTCTTAAAATCTTATCTGAAAAATCTCTTACTACCTTGACAAACTTGAGTGCCAAGACTCAAATGTCTCGCCAGTCTCTGCAAAGAGATGCTGAAACCTACCTCCAGAAATTGAACCTGATGGAAATTACTGTCTCTGGCAGGAAGATTACTTCATTGGGCAGGAATTATCTGGAAAGTCTGAAATAAAAATGGGGGGGCGAAAGCCCCCCCGTTATTTAGTTTAGTTATTTTAATTTGTACCTTTAAGGTTTCCTTCGTAGTAATAAAAAATGGTTCCCGCTGAAGCGTTTGTTACATTTCCAGTAACCAATAAAGGAGCGTCTCCAAGATAAAGTTGATTTGTAATAGATGTAGGAATATTCACTCCGTTCGCCGTAAATCCACTAATAGCAGCAGTAATTGCAATATCATAACCTTGTTTCGCAGGTATAGTTCCAGATAAATTAACGCTAGAATAATTCATAAACTTCATTACACATAAAAATATTCTATGGAAATCACTATCAGCTATTTTGACAAAGAAGATAACGAAAAAGAAATTACAGTAACAGTTGATGTTTCTGCTTATTTTGATGGCATTGGGCCTTACGAGTATTGGGGCAGCAAAGGATATGATAAAGGCAATCTTTGCGTAGATATTAATAGCGTTTGTTACGACAAAGAAGGCTTGCCTCAAGATGAAATAGATGAAATAGAAAAACAACTAAAGAGCCGAGAATTCCAAGAAAAAATTTACGAACAATACCTTGACGACCAGCAGTCTGCGAGAGAAGATGCGGCTGAAGCTGCCTACGAAGCTCGCATGGAAAATAATTATTAAAATTACCGAAAAAAACTTCTTGCTTCTCACCAAAAACCCACTAAACTCACCCCTGACATGAAAATCATTGACCTCATTGCTTCTCAAGCTGGCCTTGCTCGCTTCGCCAGCTTCACCTACTGCTCCCGCTCGACTGGCGAGGTCGCCAGATATACCCTGCAACTGGGATTCAGCTACCGCAACATTCTCCAGAAGAGCATCATGGAGCTTGAAGTGGACAAGCAGATTATGACAGATTTACCTCGACAAGCGGCAGACGAGATCCTAGCCTCTTTGAACGCCAGCCTCGCTGGCACTCAAACCAAGTATACAAAGAAGGATATTTATGAAGACTACAAGGTCGATGGTAAAACTATCCAAGGTATCAAAGTAAACAAGAACGATGGCTCGCTAAAGATTTTTGGTTTAGTTACTTCCAAGGTGCAGATTACCCCTCCAGTTACTCCTTATAAAGAAGTTAAGAGTGCGCCTCTTACTATTGAAAAGAATAAAATCACAAAGACTCTTCCGATTGGTCGCTTCCGCGAATTTGCTCTTGACAACTTGGCTATGGCGAAGTTGAATGGCGAGACCCTTGTCCTTGAATGAAAACCCAATGGCCTCCGCATAATATGATTGTTGTAGATAAAGTATCATTTGATCTATTCACCTTGTCTTATGTCATTTACAAAGACTCGGATGTATTTCAGCATATTAAATATAACCTTGAGGCTTGGGAAATTGCTCAACTTCTAGGAAATAATTAACTTTCGGTTAAACATAAACACAAAACACAATGACTGCAATTAAACTAACTAAGAAAGCTCAGAATATTGTTAATCAGATTATGTCGTCTGATGCAATTGAAATCACTCACGGTCCAGTATATCACCTTGTTTATAGAGGAGATATAACTCTTAACTCTGAAAGTTTGGATTGTTTTGTTGATGTCGATGGGGATTCTGGAGAGGTGCAAATCACAAACGAAACTCTCAATTACGCTAAAATTGAAGATGGCATTATCGAAATTGATTCAGAGCATATTAAGCAAGACCACTATAACGGCATCTCCATTAAATTGTTCAAGCTGACTCCCATCGTAGCAATCGAATAATCTTTTTAATTAAGAGAAGTAAAATACAGGCAATGTAGCGGAGTTTTTAGCATTTTTCTCTGGTTACTCAATCGCCTGTCTGGTAACTACATAAAAGCCAGACCTTCTCTTAATTTTTTCTTTTTTATGCAATCTTTTGAATATTATAGCATCAGCGATGCCTATGACCAAGAAAGGCTTCCTGATCCTTTGCGTCTTAATTATAGTACAAAAGAAAAAGCTATTGAAGTAGCTATCAAGAACTACAAACCTCGCTTTCGCCTTGATGATGTTCATCATTCGCTTCGATTGAGTGGAGTTTATCAAAATTATAATTGTTCTCTTTATGCATTCAGCGAAGCCTATTCTGGTAATTTTTCTGGCTATTATGAACTTTTCCTTGGAGAGACTCAACACGCAGTAAAGGATAGTTCTATTGAGTTCTTTGCTGAGTTATTTATTCTATTTATAGAAGCTGAAAAGACCTATACCCCAGAAGTTAAAGTCGCTGGTCAACCTTATCAACCTGCTAAAAAAGAAATCAAAAAAATTAGAGAGATTGGTCCTTTGCCATTGTATGGATGCAATAAGTATGGCAATTATATTTATGGCGTAGAAAACAACATGGACAATTGGTACAAAACTTTCAGAGCTACTGTTAAAGACAATCTTTACATTAATCACGACACACTAGATATTCACTAAAATGAGCGAACAATACAAAGCAGGATACAAACAAAGTTACGCATGGTGGGATGCCAAAGGATCAGATATCCCGCAAGGAACTTATTCCATGATAAATGAAAAATTTAAAGCATGGGAACAGCGTCGAGGTTTTCGTAATGATGAAGATGAAATTAATCCAGAAAATCCTGAGCCTGTCAAGCTCCTTCGCGGAAACGCTTTGAGGGCTAAACTGGCACTAGAAAGCAAGAAGAGAGTTCTTGCTCAAGAGGCGGCAAAAGCTGCGAAAAAAGCTGCAAAAAAAGGCTTGAAGAAGAGCGAAAAGCCCACTAACTTTGCCCCTGACATTGTTGGCAAGCAGTTCGCCAGCAACAACAACGCCCAACGCAAGATAAAGCAATACATCTTGAAGAATCACTTAATTATTCCTCCTGATTATGAGTTTGGAGTAAATAAAATTGATTGGGGTTGTTATGAAATCACCGGCATCAGAAAGCAAACCAAAGGCTTTAAGAAAAATGAAAATCGTAATAAATAAATGCTTTGGCGGCTTTGGTCTTAGCCAAGAAGCTGTTCTTTTATATGCCAAGAAGAAAGATCTTAATCTAATTCTTGAGCGTAATAAAAGTATAGGACTAACTCATTATTATTTAAACGAAAAGAAAGATGGCAATTATTTTTATGAAGGCGATATCAAAAGAAATGATCCTATTCTTGTCGAAGTTGTAAATGAGCTTGGAGAAAAAGCAGATGGTACTTATTCTGAGCTAAAGATCGTTGAGATCCCTGATGATGTTGAATGGATTATTGAAGAATACGATGGGAAAGAGTGGATTGCAGAAGATCATCGTAGATGGAGTTAATTATGAAAGAAATTAAAACCCAAACTGTATACATTTGCCCCGAGACTGGCAAGAAATGCCGCTCCCGTTCAGAAGCTGAACGTAGTGCTGCCGCAGCAATCAAAGCCAAGGAAGAGGCTGCAATCGCCGCAGAGCAAAAGAGACTACAAAACGAATCTAATATAGAAAAGAAAGATTGGGTTCGTTTAAATCTTACTAATATCGAAGACATTCCCAAGCTAATAAAAGAAAAAGCCAAAGAATTCTGGAATCTTGATTGCGAGATTGAAGTTAATGTTTCTTTTGGAAATGTCTCTAATTCTCACGCTGCACCAATTGGAAAGAAAACTAATTGGAGTGGCAGAGACGATAATTATCCTACTAAATTTCTAGGCTGGAGTGGGCAAGTTAAAGGCAATATCTTTAATTATAAAAAGACTAAGAATTCCAGTGATTCTGTAAATTCTTTGCTATTTAATAATTATGGAAATGGACTTGGTTTTAGAGGTTTTCATACTAGCTCTGGTTGTCCCGGTGATTCTGGTGGTGAATACCCTATGAACATTGGGTTCTATTTCTTCCTTGAAGACTTTCCTAAGCTCGTTGAGTCTTATGAAGTATTTAATACTGAATATAAAAAGGTTCTTGATCATAAGGCAGCAGTAAGATCGCTTAAGGTTAAAGCAGAAAATTACTCTTGCATTCAACCTGACGTTAATAACTTAGAAAATCAAATCGCAGAATTACAGGGCAAACTGAGCAAATTACTGAAAGATCATAATCAAAAATATCAGCTTGACAATCCTGTCTCTCCGTTCATAGTTGACCCAAGGCTTGAGGATCTAAAGAAGATTTTCAAAAACTATAACGGCTACGGTACATTTGAGAATTACTACGACGATATCTACGATGAAAACTAATAAACTAAACGAAGAATTCAAAAAAGCAACCAAAGCCCAAAAACGGGTAATGATTGCTCAAGATGTTCTTGCCCAGATCAAGACGAAGAGATATGTTGCTGAATCTGGATGTTGGGTACAGCCAAATATAAAAGCTGCTTGTGAGAAAAATCTAAAAGACGAAGATTCTGTTCAAGAATTATTCGCAAAAAAGAAAATCAAATCTTGCAATGTGTGCGCTCTCGGCGGACTCTTTATGAGTTGCATAAATTTAAATAATAATACTACAGTTGAAGATTTAAAAAAGGAGTTTTACATAGGAGATTTTGTGTATGATGACAGTAAAATCTCAAATGGACTAAATAGGATATTCACGCAAAAACAATTAATACTTATCGAAAGCTACTTTGAAGGTAGCCAAGGATATTTTAAAGGCGACAATGAAAAAACATTGCTCTTTCTTGAATCTTACAATGACGATGAACGCCTAGAAATGATAATGCAAAATATCATTGACAACAACGGAACATTCAAGCCAAGTAAATTAGATATATGAAATACAGGTGTGTCTTTTGCTGCAAAGATAGTGAAGAAATTCCTTGCCAAAATTGTGGCAACGATCATACTCTCTATATCAAAGGCGAAAAGCACACTTGCCACTGGAGTCGCAGAACTATCTCGACGATGGAGTGCAAGGTTTGCGATAGAGTTATTAGTAATGTTGATTATTTCTCCGGTAATATAAAAGATATATGAAAGAAGGCGATAAATTTATTCACACTGATATCTTTGGTAAAAAATGGGAGTTAACGTATACTGGAACTCGCCGCGAAGTCAAAGGTTGTGAGTTTGAATTTTTTGTAGATGATAAAGGCGGCGGCTGTTTCTTTAATGACTCTGAGGTGAAGAAGATGGAGAAGAAAGATTAATATGAAAATGACTAACGAAAATAAATTAAAAATCGTAACCTTAAGCCACAACATTAAAGCCTTATGTTACATACTTGACAAAAAAACATTCAGTGAACATTGTGTCGCTAGTGGTACTTTTGCTGAAATTGATTCTTTGTTTGAATTGGTTAAGGAATTGAAAGAAATGAATAAAGAAGAATAAAAATAATATAACCTTACAATTAATATGGACGTAGTAACACTCTCTAATCTTTATTCCCATGCTAGTGGAGCTTATAACCAAGCCAAAGACGCACAAGACTTAATCATAATGATGAACGTATTGC
>Ga0129333_10002048_pt1 | contig 18651 bp, 12 predicted proteins | sample CPB6_08_DNA_FD_94474 | JGI IMG/M metagenome (GOLD analysis project Ga0129333, IMG submission 94474) | Freshwater to marine salinity gradient microbial communities from Chesapeake Bay, USA - CPBay_Sum_0.6_0.8_DNA | ecosystem: Environmental > Aquatic > Marine > Coastal | place: USA: Chesapeake... | reverse complement strand
GTCCACGATTCCGATTCTGAACCTTCCGATGCAGATGTAGGCGTTAAAGGTCTTACTAGCGCACCACTCTCTCCACCTTTCATAGAGGGTGCTTTGGACTTTGGGTCAACAACTACTGTTTCTCCCCACTCGTCTGAATTATCGGTAGCTGTAACTTTTACTGTTTCGCCCCACTCTTCTTTTTCTTTTTCTGTCATTTTATAAGTCTATTACTTTTTCTGTACCATCTGAATATTTAACCTTTGCTTTTGTGCCTTTTTTGTTTACTTGGTACTCTGCAATAGGCTTTGTTGACTTTGCCTTTATTTTATCTAATACGTTTTTTGTTTCACCCTTTGGTGCTGCAGGTTTTGCACCTCCCTTTTGTTCAGCACCTTTTTTACCTACGTTAACTACCCCTTGCTTTTGCTTGCCTGCTGTGTACATAACACCGTCAAGATTTAAGTCAATACCTGTAGATTGTTTCACAGCTTCAACAGCAGAAGGATACGTAGTTATAAAATTGTTTATATTGTTGCCATCGGGAGATATAAAATAAGTTGTTAAATCTTTTTTCTCCTTTTTAGTAGCATCGTTTTTGTTATACCCCTCTATCCTTAATATCTTTCCATCATCGTTTACATAGAAAGCAGTAGGAATAACCTCCATTTTAAGTTTGTTCTCAGTAAGCGCAGGGAAAGGAGTATCGTTCTTAGGACTAAATGTTACCTTTTTTGTAGTACCGCCCGAAAATCCTTTATTCAAATTTGCAATAAATTCTTCTTCTTTAATTTCGCCTACAGTTTTGTTAGGGTCTGCTTGAGATTGCTTTGCTAAAATTTGTTGGTAATACGACTTAAATTCAGGGTCATTGTAAGAAATAAACTTTTTGCCATCAGGTCTTGACTGATTTATAACATCTTTATTTTTGTTAAAAAATTCTTTTAACCTTGCTTCTTCTGTATCTTTCCATTGCTGTTTAGCTTCTTCCCCTGTGTACCCTTCAAACTCATTTACAACAAAAGTGCCATTTGGAGTTTGAACAGCTCCGCCACCTGCGTCAAATGAAATGCCAAAACGATTATCTTTTCTTAATGTCCTCCCTGTTTTTAACTCATTGCTAGCCATAGCTTCTTCAAGCATTTTGTTGGCAACCATATTGGTTTTAAAGTCTTGGGCTGCTGCGGCTTCCATTCCTAAAAACTTCTGCTTGAACGCCTCATCCCTTTCCATCATTTTGTTTAATTCATTCTCAACTTCATAAGTAGTTCTCATAACAAAAGGGTCTGCGTTTTCTACCGCCATATCTTTGAATTTCTGAAGCTGAGAGTTTCTGCCCTCTTGCGTTTCGTAAATTTTACTTCCTTTCGTTGTTTTTCTAATAACGCCACCTTTGCCATCTGGAATATCAATTATTACATCATCGTTTGCGCCCGGAGTATTAAACTCATAAAACCTCGACCTCAAAGCAGGATTTGCATACTTTGAAAATGTTCTTGCCTTGTTTGCTCTTTCTAACGAAATATAATTTTTATCATCAAGCGCTGCTTTGCCCTCAACTGCCTTAGAGGCAAATTGAATAAATTCAGGGTCGTACTCGCCTTGCTTGTCAGCACTTAACCCAGCTATTTGTGTCGCTAAGTCATTTTCATCCCTATACTTTTTTTGTAGCGCCAAAAGATCCTTTTGCTTTTGAATAAATTCGGTGTCTAATAGAATATTGTTAGTCCTTGACTTTGCATCTGTTGCGGTTTGAAGCAACCCTGCTGTTGCGTCAACAATCTCTGGTATTCTTTCGGGTAAATATAAATTAGGATTAACAGATATAAACGGCTTTAATTGAGAATTAAATTCTTGCTCTTTAGCCCTTCTCTTTTGTTCCTCAAACTCCATTTGATCTTGCTCCATCTTCATGACGTCTTTTGCAAAATCAGGGAGTGTGCTCTCTTTTGGAGGAGCAGGTCTCTCAAAATCTCTTAATTGGTATCTACCTTGTAAACCTACCGATGTTCCTATATCTGCCATTGTTGTTTTTTCTTATATGCTATATAAACTAAAAATTAGTTTGCTATTGCTGCTACAATTATCCTTCGCCACCTTCAAGCAACTTCATTTTATTTGCAGCATCCCCGCCTTTTTCAAATCCTTGACCCGCTTCGTAAGCAATTCCGCCTGCCGTGTTGAATATTTGAGCTCTGCCCTCTTTTTTCTGCATTCTTAAATCACTTACCGCTTTCCCCGCCTCTCTTAATAATTGATTGTATCTGTCAACATCGGACTCTCTTACATTTTGTATAGACTGAGACATTCCGATAACAGGGTTTAATTGAGTAGAGGCAAATTGCTCTTTTTGCATTCTTACAGCAGCGTCTTTGGACATCATATCTAAAAGATTGTCTGCCTTGTTTGCCGAACCAACAGCTCCCATATAGCTTGCCATTTGACCTCCACCTGCTTCTTGTGCTGCGGTTAATTGAGAGGTTTGTTGCCTTTCTATACCTGAACGATAAGCGGCTGTTTGCGCTGCATCAAATCCATACTTTGCTCTTTCTTGACTATCTGAGTAGTTTTTTAAAGCCATACTCATTGCGTTACTCATTTCAGGGGTTAAAGTGCTTTCAACTCCCTTTGACTGAACGCCTTTTAAGTTTTCTTGGGCTTCTTTTAACTCTCTTACAGTTTCTTTTTGATTTTTTATTTGACCAATCATGGCAATTCCGCCACCAACTGCCTTTAATCCCATTCCTATAGGGTTCATATTGCCTGCCATAGAAGCAAATTGAGCTATCATTGCAGGGTCAATTCTAAAAGAAGCGTTATCAATGTGCTCTTGATTTTTAAATATAATCGGATTGAAAATTTTGCTTTCCATATTACTTATTTATTAGTGGGTTCATTTCTCTCATTTTAACTACAAAGCTATTCAATTTTTGCATAACTTTTACACCTAAAAATGTTTTTACCCTTAAATATTTTCCAAATAATTCACTAGCGTCAGTTTCATTATCGTTAGGGCTATTTGTAGTGTCTATTTTTATTGGGCTTGTATAATATTCATCAACATCCTCTAATTCAGACTTATCTAAAAAACTTTGATGCTGATTTGTCTTATACTCAACTCTTTTGGGTGCTTTTGTAGAATTGTATTTTGTAAACACAAATTTTACTTTCTTGCCTTGATTTTCATTTACGACATTCTCAATATAAGGTTCTTCAAAAACACAAGTTTTTACTGAATAAGTATTTTCATCAATAGGCAAATCACTATCAACAGTTATAACTCCATCTACAATAGAAATTATTTGATACTGATTGCCATTGCTGTCAACTAAATACCAAATTGTTTCTCCCCATGTTGTTTGAGTAGGAATAGGGTTTGCTCCTGTGCCTGAGCTTTCTAATAACCTTTTGCTCACTCCGTCCTCTAATATCCTGTAAAAGCCATCTTCCAATATCCTAAACTCGCTTTCACTTGTGTCTAATGTGTTTCCACTTACTACACCTGTTACATCATAGCCCATATCTCTACAATACCAATGAGCTTCTTCGCCTAATTCAGTATGCTCAAAAATATTGCTCTCGTCAATAGGACTAGGGCTTAATAAAGTTTCTTTATAGGCAATCCAAGTTTTAGGTCTAGGACTTACCCACCACTTAAACCTGTTTTCTGATTCACTCCAAACAAGTGTCCAAAAGTTATAATTGTCTATGTTGAAAGGAATAATTTCCCAATAATCTTCCCAATCTACACCTGTTTGTGGCTCGTTGTCAACAGTAGGCAAGTTGTATTGTATGCACTGATAAATTACAGGGGCATCGTTAAGTCCATAGAAATATCCGTTTATTACTTGGTCACCCGCTTGATACCCCTCATCGTAGTAAATATCCCACTCGCCAATTATTGTTCTAAATGTTCTTGAAGTAATGTAAAGTTGACTGCTTTTCTCGTCCCAGCCTGAATGTAATCCATAGTTGTCAAAAGGAGTTTGCTGATTGGCTGCAAACAAAAGACCTTTCATAGCCCAAACAGATAGCTTTGCTCTGTCAGATATAACTACTGTTCCATCGTCACCAACTCTTATTATCTTTCTATTTATAGCATCAACGTAGTAGAATGTGTTTCTCCCTCCCTCGCTTGTTCCATAGTGAACAGACCACTTGTTTGAGCAGCCGTATTGAGATTTAAAATCTCCTTTCAATCCCATTACCCTACCTGTACCCAAAAGAATTTCAGCACTTGTTACACTTGTAAGCATTTGAGTATTGTCAAAATACTGCCTTTCTGTTCTTAATTTTTGTAAAGTGTATAGTATATCATTTACCTTAATCATGTGAACTATCTCTCCTGCTGTAGCATCAATAGCCCTTTGATTTAAAGGAAGAAAGTATCTGTCGTTATTTTTATTAGTGTCCTCTAATGCTTGTTCAGACCAAAATATTGTTGCTATAGCTTCCTCTTGCTCTGAAACAAGATTGTTAAAGGCGGGGTAAGTGTTTATAAGGTTTAAAATACTAAATGACTTGTCGTATCTTACTGACGTTAATTCATTAAAGTTAGCAAAATAATCTAAGAGAAGCGAATCGGTCATTGCCGCAGCAGGGGTAGTTAGGTTAAGTCCAGGAAATATGAACTTTGCTAACTGAGTGTTGTTTTTTGACTGATTATAAAAGCCAAAAGCGGCTCCGTTTGGAAGTGTAGATGCTGCGGAGTCGTAATTTCTTAAAACTCTATAATTCTTTCCTGTGAATGTATCGCCACCTGCTACTAAATAAATAGTTGATATTGTGTCGTTTTGAACATCAGTAGCAACTCCCCAAATAGGAATATAGGTGCTTAAAGAAACGTCCTTTGGGTACAAATCACCCTTTGGTCTTATGTAGTGGCAGTAGTAAACTCCCTCGTCTGCATTTAACGTTACGTTATTTATATCTGCATCTAAAAGGAATACTAAGCATTGTCCCCAAAGGTTATTGGTCAAGATGCTATCATATAGTTGAACGCTTACTGTTGGGTTATTAGGAAATACTTGTGAAAATGGAGCAGGAGTGCTATACCAATTAATCATATCAATTACTTCCAAATTCTGAAGCGCATTAGAAAACAAACCGTCATATTCGTAAATCTCTCCACTATCATTTATTGTTGGAGTGTACGTATTTTCTAAATCAGCATTGCCTAAATTAATTAGTCTATCCCCCGCTTGCCAAATTACTTGCGGTCTGTTTGACAATAACAAGTCAGGAGAGTAAAAGAAAACAACTTTTCTTCTGTCTCCTAACGAAGAAGGTGCAGCCCCATCGTATTTCGGAGCATGCCTACTTCCCGGAGATGGCGTCTTGTCAGAAACAACAGCCAACCCACTTGCAATAACCTCTGAATTTATTTCAGCCCTAACAAACTGAAAGTCCTCAATTAAATCTCTTAACTTAACACCATTTACAAGGTAATCTAAATCGTGGTTTGTTAATTCTAAAAGGTAAGTATAGGCATCAGTACCAGCTGTTAAATCGTAATTATAAGCCCCTGCATCTAAACCTTGTCTTATGTTTTGGTCTTTAATGTGATATACCTTTGTCCAATTGCCACCCTTTAATTTATACCTTACGCCAACTCTTACAGTATCCCAAAAATGATAACCTGTGTATCTTAAAATGTTGTCGGGGAGCTCAAACTCGCCAAACTCCAAAGGATTAGTACCATTTAGCGTTTGTTTCTTTTGCAAAGCGTGTGGCACAACACCGACAACTATATTTCTTGCAACTTCGGTTAAGTCAGGGTCAATACCCAATCTAACATTGGATATTACCGTTCTGTTGTCCATGTCAACTATGTTCAAACCTCTTTTTATACTTAAATAAAGTCTATTGAGGTCTATAACATCTAAATCAGTTGCACCCAAATAGTTGGCAACAGTTACAGTAGCACTTGTTTGAAATGCAGATAGAGGTATTTTGGGCATAAGGTATCCCAAGAAAGAACCTAACCTGTATTCAATAACGGCTATTTCAAGATACTTATAAGCCCCCGCAGGTATGTTTCCAACACTTACCTCTATGGCCTTGCCTGTTGGCTCTGCGCTATCGTCTCCATTGAAAGCAAATATATTGGAAGAACTAACATCGGAAGTGTCTTGCTTAATTAAACTATAAGGATTGGAAGGGTAACTAAAAGGCGTTTTTGTAAAGTCGTTATCTACAAGTCTTGCATAAAATACGTAATTCTTTGTTGTTAAACCTCCACCACCGATAACCTCTTGAACATTTGTTATCTTTACCGAAGTATCACCTACAAGTAATTTTGTTGACTCGCCTATTGTGTCGTAATAGTAGCCGTCTGTATTTGTTAAAGGATTTGCCAAAAAACCATCAGTTTTGTAGTCACCCTTGTAGGTCATAAATCTGTAAGGATTGAAATTATCCCCAAATTTAAACTTCGTTTGAAAGTTGTTTTTCTTTACTACAGCATCTACACCGTGAAACGTGCTAAAATTTAATTGCTTTGCCCCTATTAGCTTTGTTGCTACCGTTTGTGTGGTTTGTATCCCCTGCCAAACACCATTGGCATTTCTTTTAGCATGCAGAATACTTCCGTAACCCGATACGTATTTTTTTATAAAATTAAAAGTAGGAACTGAATAAGTTTGATATGCACTATTTACCAACTGAATAGTAAAATCATCAATAACAACAACAAGCCATATCCCCCTTATGCTTCCGCTATTAGGATTTGATATGATTATTTGTTGACCTGTAAATAATCCGTGAGGGGTTGATGTTATAATTTCTGCATTTGCATTTTCAGCAGTTACGGGAATGTTTGTTACAGACACTATGCTTATAACCCCAAAGTCAACTTTTCTTACCGTTGTAGCCCATAAAAATAAATCATCTGCAAGCGGAAACCTACCTACAACTTTTAACTCGCCTGTAATGTCTTTTGTTAAGTTTTCATCCTTTGTAATAAATCCATATTGAACGTTTCCTGTAATTTGTATAGAATAATCTTCAGGAACTTCATCGGCAAAGAATTGGTTAAACGTAATGTCTATAATTCCAAAATAAACAGGATTGCCTGTTAGCGTTGTGGCCGATGCAGAAATATCAAAAGTAGGAGTGAAAGCTGCGGCTTGCGTTTGTATTTGCGTAGCCATAGCAGCTATATTGGGGCTGTTTGTTGTAGTTAGGTTTATTGTTCCTATCAACACCCCATTTTGCGTAAAAATACCAATGTCGCATATCCCGCCCGCAGGCAAAGAAGCAGGGTCTTGACCTATCTCAACAAATATTCTAATTGACTTTTTCTGTAAAGCAACAGACGGAAGAAAGAATTTGTACTCATTCCCTCCCATAGGAAATATATCAAAATTATGATTTCTGTCATATTTATTTACATTTTGACAATTATAAGCATCTATATAGTCCAAAGGTTCAACAAGTTGCAAATTGGTATCTGTGTCCAATCCGCCAATTAACCTTTTCTCTACTGCAATATTAGCCATGTGGTTCTATTGGTGCTGTATAATAAGGAGATAACATCATCATCCTTATACTGTTTTTCTTTTCTCTAAAATCTTTCTTTTGATCCTCGCCAATAAGCATATTTCTTTGATTTAACCACATTTGCTTCCATTCAATAAATTGAGGAAACTTGCCCTCATCTGCCCTTGATAAAGCATAGTTATAACAAGAAAAATAAGCCAAAGCGTCTTGATACCTTTCGTATATTACCCTCTCGCCACAATTGTCAACATTAGCGCCCATGTAAGAAATTTCAATTTCATCTACCGCTGGCTCAATATTAAACATTATGTACCCATTGTTTATTTGGCAAAAATTTGTAAAAGGCAACCAACCTGTTTCTGCCGTTCCATTGTTGTTTTTAAAGAAAGGCGCATTATAATAATAAGTCCAATTGGGTGAAGTGAAGTCACCACCGTCAGTCCCCAAAGGAACTCTGAATGTAAGTAATTCAACACACCCATTTGGCAGTTTCGCTGTGCTTCCGTCAATAGGAATAGTGCAATTTATTTTTGTTAAAGTGCTTAAGCAATTTAATCTAGTCAATCCCTTTACTATCCAAAAATCTATTTCATCGTCATAGCCATTGTCATTTTGAAGTCTGAGCATCATCTTTGCTTGGTCTCTGACATAAGATATTGGAATGGTGTCGTATAAACCTATGTTACTCATTATTTCTGATTAATGGTTTGTGTAGTTTCTGCGCTGTCGCTTTTAGTGTCCAATGGTTTCTGTATAACAAACTTGTAAAAATTGTTTGTAAGCAATAAAACCAAGTCTGCTATGTACATATCGTCCATAGGAAATTCATCGTAATCTTTATTCCACTCAACAATCTTATTTGGATTTGTAAAAGCAGCAGTTAAGTATATGTTTTCAGTCAAAGAGGAATTTACCTCCATTATTGAATTTTGTATCACAGCCCTAACTCTCTTAGGTATCTGTTTTGTTATGTTAGAATAATAGTCAGAAGGATTTTTAACTATTGTGCCACCCTCGCAACCATCCTCGCCTCTAAACATAGAATAAGCGCCACCTATTGCAGAAGGAACTTCGTAAATAGTTACGCCTGCATTTTGCTGTATTTCTTGGTCGTACTCAATAAGAGTGGTTAGATACCACATTCCCGATAATTTAACACGCCTTGCCATAAGGTTTGCGCCTATGTTAGCTCTAGCTACTAAAATATCATTGTCCAAAGCATCATAGTTTAGTAAGTCCTCATCGGTTACTATGCCTTTCGCCAAAGCGTATTTAACAACTTCCTCTCTAATTTCAGCTAATAGCATTTGTATTTTGATTTATTTGAGACGTTATCATTTGATACTCATTAGGGCTTTGAACCATAATGGAGAAGTTTTGAGCAGCTCTGTTTATCACTTTGTCCAAAAATGTTCTATTGTAATACATTTCGTAGTCAATAGTAGAAGTGGTTATCAACTCTTTTGTTTCAGTTGTTATGTAGTCCATAACTATTGACACACAGCCACTATTTTTTGGATAAGCTATTAGTTGCTTTTCAGTTGTTTCAATTTTTGGGTTTCTTACAGTTGGAGAGAAATAATCTATTTTCTCATCGCTATTCATTGGCTTGGTGTAGCTTTCAACTACCCTCTTTAACGCTCCGCCACTTGTGTAAGATGCGTTGCCCGCAACAGGTGTATCTAAATCAGCATCAGAATACAACTGAAATGTTTTTAACTTTCTTTTCTTAATGTAAAATGTTCCGTTGGTATTTGTGTTGCCACCTACGCCCGAAATCTTTATCACTTCATTTGTCCTTAAATTATTGTTCTCGTTTATCTCTACGGTAATAGGACTTGAAAATGATGATGTCTTTACAGAATATTTTGTAGGTTGCTCAAATGTCAATCTAGCCATTAGCAAGTGTAAATAATCTGTTGGGATATTCACGTTTGTCATTGTGCCTGTGTCGGCAGTATAAGCGCCTGTGGCAGAAACAACACCTACTACTATTGTGTTTGAATTTGTTATGCTGTATTGACCTGCTGTTGGAGCTGAGGTAACATAACTATAACTACCATTTGCTGCAGTTGTTCCCAACACGCCACTTATGGCTATTGATATTCCCTGACCCAAGTGATGAGCCCAACCAAAAGTTATTGTGTAGGTTGTAGCAGAAGAAACAACAACACTTGAAACAGGTATTATGCCTACGTTTATTCCGTTGTCGTAAACCAAAAATGTTCTTTCAGTTTTTACCAAACTGCCTAATTCATCTTTGTTTTTTTGTACTGCTAAATTCTTGTAATTTTCCTCAATGACTTCATACAGCGCCTTCTTTAAAATATAGTTTCCCATTGAGGGAACTACTACATCTGACTCATACTGCTTTAGTTGTCTTTTAAGGTCTTGATATATTTGGACACCTGTGTACATAGTGCAAAAATAATAAGCAGAATATATGTATTTTGTAAAATAAAATAAATAAAAAAAGCCGACCATAAAAAATAGCCGGCCTAAACTAACCACCAAAAAAAACTATGTAGTTTGAGTTGCTGCAACCTTTAACCCACTAGCCACAATAAACTCTTTTATTTTCTTCGTTAACTTATCATCGTCCGTAATGTTGTGAATATAAGGAACTCCATTATCCTTCGCCCATTGCTTCTTTACATCAAAGGGCTTATTCAAAATGTTTAAGTCCGTTTCAATTACTGCCGTTTGCTCAGCTTTTATTTTCTCTAAAAACAATACTCTACTTTGATTTAATCTCTTTGAAATCATATCCTTAAAGCTTGAATTTGTTTCAAGGTAAGATATTGCCTCCGCTTCACTCATTCCTATCTGCAATCCTCCATCGGAAATGTAAACACCGTCTTGCTTTCTAATAACACCATCTACAAGAGCTTTGTTAAATATCACTTTGTTTAATACTCCGTGAATTTCCTTGCCCTTGTTTTGCATCATGTCAAGGAAGTCGTCAATATTTTCATTGTTTACAGCAACACCGCTTTTCCCTGCAAGTGCAACCTTTGTTTCGCCATCAATCATGCCGTTAGGATTTAAGCCGTAAAAATAGCAAAGCTCAACCCTTTGTTCCTCTGTCATATCATTTACAATACATCTTACTTTCAACTCTTTTTCCCACCTTTGAATTTCATTGTTTAAAGTGTCTTCAAGTATCTCAATGATGAATAACGCTTTTTTTAGGTTTACGTTGCCAGCGCTTTTGGAAATGTTTCCCAAGCTGTCAATGTCCTTTTTCCAAACAATGTTTTCGTGGAACTTCAAAAAGTTTAATACTGCCGCCTCTCTCTTTTGCTTATCACTCTCTTTTATCTTGTTTGTGTTAGGATCAATCTCCCACTTAAAATCTATCATAAGAGGAGTAATGCCATCAAACTGATGAATAAATGTAGGCATACCATCAACGTATTCCTTTACATTGTACATTTCATTTCTGTTTCTCATAGCCATAGTAACACGCTGACCACCAAATTCTACTTGGGAACGACCCTTAAAGATAGGTGCTGCTGCGTACATTTTGTTAGGAGTAATTCTAATTGACTGTTTAAAATATCTCATTGTTTGCTTTTTTTGTTTTGGCAAATATAATTTATTTTTTAATACAAATAAGAAAACCCCCTAAAATTAATTAGGGGGTCTTTTTTAATGTTTGTTAAACGTCTGACTAGATTGACTTCTGATTGAAAACGTTTGCTGCAATTTGTGGGGCTGTTACTGAACCCGCAACAATATTCACACCTGCGTTAACAATAAAACCTCTTGCCACATTGTTGTAACCAACTGCAACCAAAGCCGATGTAGCACTTGGGGAAGCAGGGTTTGTTCCAATGTTTACAAAAACAGTGTAATCAGTCAAAGCAGTGCCTTTTTCAAGGCCACCATTCAATACCACATCGCTTCCTATTTCCACAGGGTAGGTATCGTAATAGTTAGCTGCAACAAATCCACTTAAGCCACTTGCGTTAAGAACGCTTCCTAAACCTACGGCATAAGAACCCGGAGTTGTTGTGGCTACAGTAGTGTTGCCTGCATCTGCAATTGAAAACACTTCATAACCTGCTGACGCTGTGATGGTAGTAACTCCCAAAGCGGTGGTAGCGGTAACTTTTAATCCGTTGTTTTCTAATTGCTTTTCAAACTGATTGCTGATTGAAAGCGCTGATGGAGCTACTGCGCCTGTTCTTACTGAAATAGTACGAACCATTACATCGTCTCCGATTTTCTGAGTAACAATAAAAGCATAGCGAGTGTTAGCTGCTGCTGTGATTGTTACTGTTGATACTTGCGCTACTGCGGCTGCGGCTGCTACTCTGTCTCCTAATCTTGAACTCTTTAAAGGGAACACAGGAGCACCTGTCATTTTAAGTTGACCATTACCTGTCAATACTAAGTCGCCTGCTGATGCGGCTACGGTTTCTATGATATTATAATTTTCCATTTCTTCTAACTTTTTTTTAAATGATTAATTAAATTAACTCAATAAAACCAACCTTCTCAGGAACAACGTATAGACCTTTGATGGCTTCTGCTTGCCATTGAACGTTGTCATACTCGCTATAGTTTCCGTTTGACTCCTCGTTGAAAATGTCCATTCCGTTGATTTTGCGGATTGTGATAGGGTTGGCATCCAAAAACTTATGCCATTGAACAGTTGAAAACGCTTCTCCTGAATTGTAAGAAGGAGTTTCTGTCCAATCGATAAACATAGCCATTGATTGATGTCTCTCGTAACCTGTACTTGCGTGAGGTGTGTTACCCCATAAAGTTGAGTCATTGAACAAACCATACTGATGAATGCGGCACATTACTCCGTCAATTGGAACAATCCATACGTTGTAACCTGACTCCTTGTCAAGATTAAACGCTGAATTAATACCGGTGTACTGAGTAGTAATGCTAATAGAGTCTTGAATTACTCTTAACATTTGAGCACCAACATAAGCATCAACCATCACTAATTCTTGTCCGAAAGCAGCACGCTTCAATTTGAAAGCGTAAAGAGCATCACGGAAATCAGAAAAAGTAGGAGCTGAAGTTAATTGCATATAAGTTGAACGTGGATTGTTTTTAGCTGTCCAAAGAACACCACCAAACTTATTGTAACTGCCCTCAACATTTGATTGTTGCTCCAACAAACGTTGGTCAAATACAACCTTATACTCCTCTGCTTTCAACATACGGTCAAGAGCAGCTTTTTGTTGGATTGAATACCAATACTTACCTACATATTTAATGAAGGTCTTTTGTCTGTCCTGAATTTCCAAAGTTGATGTTTCACGATACTTGGCAATTACACCATAGTCGCTTTCAGCAGCTAATGAAATGTTAGTCATACCTGTAGTAGTTCCGTTTCCTGATAAAGTACCAAGAGCAGAAATAGTACCACCTGACAAGAAGTGAAGTGAAGCATTGAAAGCTACGTCTTGCGGCTCAATAGTCAATACATTACCCGCTAATGAAATAACTTTACCTTGAACACCTGTTGCTGAGTCCATTACGTTGTCTTTAACTCTAAAACGAGTTTCACCCGGAGTAATGGTTACCAATATGTTGCTACCCGACAAAGTAGGAGAAGCTACAATTGAAGAAGATATTGACAAGTTGCCAATATTTGCTACGTTAAATTTAAAGGCATCTACCTGTTTTGGTGCGCCTAATTTGTTCATCATGGATGTTACTCTGTTGTATCCATAACTATTATCAATAACGCTCTGCATCCATTCAGGTTGCAATAATGAGCGCTGGATAAGGTTGTTTAAAAGGGATAAACCCGAATTTGCTGACATTTTTTAAAATTTTTTATTTGTTAAACATTGCTTTTTGTGCGGCCTTTAAGTCTGCATCATCATCAGCAGCATTTGGCATCCCTGACGTGCGCACGCCCTTAGATACATTGCTTCTGTCTTTTAGCACAGACTCCTTGCCTTTTGTTTCAGCGTCCCTTAACTCTTGTTGACGTACTAAACTCCTAAATTCTTTTAATGACATAGCAACCTCTAAAGCTTCTTTGGCATCAAAAGTACCATCAGGATTTACATACGCTCTCGGAGAAACTTTACCCTCCATAATTGCCTTTTCTACTTTTGCAAGCAACGATGGAGTGTACTTAACACCTTTGTAGGTTTTGCCCTCTAACCTGTCTAATATCGAGTCTAACTCTCCTTTAAACTTGTTAAAATTGTCAACAACCTCTTTTGGTGCATCTTGTGAACGTGACTCAAATTTTGATAATTGCTCTTTTCTTTGAGCAATAAGTTCGTTTTTAATACTTTCTGTTGACTCAATCTTTTGCAGTGGAGTAAGGTTCTCAAATGCTCTGATTTCGTCCTCTATCTCGTCTTCCGATAGTCTGTCCTTAAACTTTTCAAGCTTCTTCATGAATAAGTCTTTAGGAGTCAAATTTTCATAGTCGGCAGTTGCAATATCCTTCATTACCTCCAAAGGATTTTTACCCTGCTTTCTAGCTTCCTTAATTATTTTATACGCCTCATCGTTTTCGATTTCTTCAAGCTCTTTCATCTTGGCTTCGTATGACGCCAAGTCCTTTTGCTTCATTTCCTCTTTGTAGTCGTCAGTCTCCTTGTAAGAGTCTCTCCAACCTTTCTTTTCTTTCTTTTCTTTCTTATTCTCTAATTCCTTTTCTTCAACCTCATTTTCTTCTTCCTCATCCTCTTTTTCGCTTTCCTTTCCTTTGATAGACTTCTTATCTTCTAAATCCTCCAAGTCCTCAATATCATTTTCTTTTTCTTTTGATATTTCTTCTTGTTCGTGATTTGGATTAAACATAAGCTTTTGAGCTTCCATTAATTCGTTATCTGTTTCAGGCATTTTATAATTTTTTGTTTCCACAAAATTATTTTACATTTGCAGAGGGAAGTGTAAAATTTAATTTATATTTTTATGAACGGAGACAAACTTATGAAACTAAGGATTTTAAAAGGGCTAAGCCAAAGGGAGCTTGCCGATGCTCTCCAAACAAGTCATACCCTTGTAAATATTATTGAAAGCGGGAAAAACGCAAACCCTAAAATACAAACAGTAATTACATATTGCGACTTTTTTGATATTACAGTGTTCGACTTTATGGGTGTGCAAAAGTCAAAATCAATGTTTTTAAAAATGCTTAAAGAGTGGGTGCTAGAGGGAATAATTGATGAAGACGCTGCCGCAAGAATTTATAAGCATACTTTTACCTCGTCTCATTAGTCCTTAATGATTTTACTAAATCTGCTTGTATAGCTCTTTCTTTTACGTTTGCACTTTCTTTCGCTGCGTTCTCTGTGGCTTCTTTTCTTAATGCCGCACTTTCTACTTGACCCTCTTTCGCTATGTTCGCCTTTTCTAATTGAATAGCGCTTGCCTGTGCCGCCATTGCCGCTTGCTGTTGCATCTGAGCTTCCTGCGCTTCCGCTTTCTCTCTCTCCCTCTTTGAAAATAAATAATCAAGATAGTTTTCTGCCTCAGTATAAGTTTTAAATCTTCTTATCTTAATCATATAAGGAAGCAATGAAGGATCTTGCTGAACAGCAATCATAGCTTCATCAATAAGCTTCTTCCTCTCGTCAGGTTTTATCATATCGGCAATACTTAAATAAATGCCGTAGTAGTCAAACGTAGTAAGTGAAGTTGCCTTTATGTAGTTTAAACCATCTACGCCTATTATCTCCTCAATAACATCGTCCATATCATCAGCAGCAAAAGCCAACTTCTGCATATTTACTGAGGTTTGTAGTGTCTTTTGGAAGAACGTAAGCATGCAATTATAGAAAGGTGCTAAACCTGTATTCGATGCTTGCATAGTATTTTCTTGCACCGCCTTTCCTATTATTGTTTTTTGTAAGCCAATAGCTGCATCAGGCATGCTCATAACCTCTCGCATCTCTCTAACAAGTGTAGCTTTTAGGTTTACATAGGACATAATATTTGGGTCTAAGGTTAGGTCAACGGTTTGAATATCCTTGCCCGGTTGTAAATCGCTATTTGCCTCCTCCCCATTCTCAACCGTTACCGTTATAGACTGCGCCCTAAAATCTTCAAGCAACTCCTCAATATCATTCAAGCCAAGCGCCTTGCCCCTTATAACATAGTTTTTGCCCCAATCCCTTATTGCCTTATCCTTTATCTTATTTGCGTAGTAATCTACTTCGTCCTGTATTTGTCTTATCTTACTTACATCACTCTTGTACTGGTCAAGTGTCATATTTGGCACAACTTGAACCAAAGGGCATTGTGGCAATCTTTGACCTATGTTCTCATAGGCAATATTTTCTGCCAAGCCATAATCAACTACCCACTTATTGCCTATAAGAGTAGCTGTGTACCAAGCTTCATCTGAATAATCGCCCTTTTCTTTTAAACCTTTTATCTTTTCTCCCTTTTCATCATAGAACTTCATTTTTACAATCTGACCTTTATCTGTCTTCATGTAATTCATGCCCCTATGACCTTTAAAGTACATCTTTACTGCAGAATAACCCTCAATCTTATTTTCGCCTGTTTGATAAGCCCAAAGATTGTAATTGTTTACAGGAGTATTATAAACCATTAGATACTCCGACATATCGGAACTTGAACCTCTTTTAATTTCTTCTATTGCGTCCTTTGATAGCTGGTCTCCCCAATTAGCCAAAACTTCGCCACCTGTCAATCTGTAATAAATCCTACCTGCAACTCTCTTTTCTGTTAAAAAACTATCAGTCTTGCTGTTATCCCAAATGTTTTGATGAGCAGGAACTAAATCAGCGCACAACATACCATTCTTTACATATAGGTCTATGCCAACTATTCCACCTACAATACATTGTCTTGTAGCTTCTAAAAACTTGTTGATTAGGTCGTTGTAAGATATAACCTTATTGGCTATTCTCTCACAAATAACCTCGCCCATTTCTTTTAATGTGTACTCTTTCTTTTTTTCAAACTCCTCAACACTACTTATTTGTATGTTTTGTGGCAATGGATTGAAAAATATACCACCTAACGCCAACTGCTCCATCAAGCTAGTTTGTTCAAGTTGCAAGTATATCATTTCTTGCAAAAATTGCTTCTTGCTTTTAGCTTCCTTTGAAAGCGCCTCAGCAGATGGATTGGCAGATTGAAGAACATTCTCTAATTGACCTACCTTGTGATTTACAAGATTGTTAATCTCTAAACCTGCCCTGTACAACTGACGAGCAGAACGGCCATTTATTAATGCAGAATTTACACCTATTTGTTGTTCGCCAAGATAGTAACTCCAATTTCTTATAATTTCATCAATAGGACTCTGCCTTAATGATTGCTCAAACTCAGAATTTATTACCTTGTTAAAAGAGTAAAAAGGTCTGTTAAAATATGCGTTTACATAAAAACGCACCGCGTTGGAATACCAAGTGGCATCCTTTTTTATTTCAGGAATAAAAAAATCGGGAGTTGCGTATTCTATCGGTTTACTTTCCATTCAGAAAACAAATTTACATTCATAAACAAATAAGTATTGTAAATTTTAATTTATTTATACATAGGTGTACATATAAGTCCCATTTACATAGGTTAAAACTTGCCTGCGCTTCCTAGCAACAGGAACTTCTTTTTTCTTTATAGTCTCAGGATCAAAATTGCCACAGCCAAGCAAAGCAACCCTAAAAGCAGAACCTAAATCCGAATTGCCAGAACCTATTTTTAAGATAGCTTTTACCAATCTCCTACTTCTAAAGTTTTTTCCATGCCTCCTGCACCATAGGTTAGCAAGTCGCAATGTCTCCCTATTCACATGCTCATCAGCATAAACAGTGTACCTATTTTTAACTTCCCTTGTGTCAGTACCAAATATTTTAGGTTGCTTCCTTATTAACTTTAACATACCCTTGTTGTCAAAATAACTAACAATAGCAGCTCCAACACCTACGTTCCCCTCTGCCATTACACTAGCCCTACCAAACTTATTATAGTGCATTGTAATAGCATAAACCATTTTTGTCAAATTCTCCATTTTGTCAGGAACAACAGAATAATTACAAACGTCTGTGTAATTTATCTTGTCAATATGCTCAAATAATTTTAAAACAACTATCGCATACTTTGACTTCTTATCCCCATTCTCACTTGTCATTTTATCTGTGTTAGTACCATCGACACCTATAATATAGGTAACATTCGGCTGCGGGTCTTCAGAAATCTCAACCCACCTATCCTGCTCCTCTATATTATTTATGCTAACACTCTTTTGAGACTTTTTAATCTCCCCATTTTCTTCATATAAAAAACAATACTGATACGGAATTTCAAGCTTGTGGTTAGTCAAAATCTTATCTTGCTCAACAAGTATCTCCACAACATCTTGCTCCAAAGACTCAGACTGAATAGGAATAAAAGCATCATCCTCACTAGCTATGTACTGCCTCCTTAAAGTATTTATAACAGATTGACTTTTACCCTCACACTTATTCTTAAAAAACTCTTTTGCCGCATCCTCGTCAGAATAGCCATACTTGTCTATAAAGTCAGGAGTACTTGCATAATAAGGTACTAACATTCTATAAAGACCGCTTGCAGTCCTTCCATTTTTATCTCTTTTGGCTATATCACTATCCCTCCACATTTGTTCAGAATAGGATAGCGCCTTGCTTTCAGCATTTTCAGGAGTAGCAACCCACCACGCCTTGCCTATAATCTTTGAACCTATGCCCTTACTACATTGGGCTAAAACTTTTAAGTGCAACTCCTGCAAGTCCATTAATTCCTGAGAGCAAAACTCGTCAAGAAAATAACCCCTAGTCGCCTCTCCTTGAACAAAGTCAATCTTACTTGGATAAGCACCTATGGCTACGTGGTCTGATACAGCAAAATCTTCTTCTATGTCTTTAGCACTACTTTTTTTAGTTGAGGTCTTTTTAGCTTCCCCAACATTCTTAAACATTATCTCGTTTTTTGTAGTGTAATAACTATAAAGGTACGGCAAACTCCTTTTCAATGAATAAAAAGCTGCTGTGCTCCTCCTAAATAATTTCTTTGCCTTAATATCATTTTGAGCTTGTATAATATACTCGGCCTTTGTTTGTGTCATTGCGTCAACTTGAAACTCGCAGGGTATGAACTCGCTCTTCCCAGCCCTCTTACTTGTCAAAACCAAGCCACCAAAGCAATCCTCGTCCATTCTACACTTGTGCATAAACCAACCTAAAT
>Ga0129333_10002047_pt1 | contig 18653 bp, 26 predicted proteins | sample CPB6_08_DNA_FD_94474 | JGI IMG/M metagenome (GOLD analysis project Ga0129333, IMG submission 94474) | Freshwater to marine salinity gradient microbial communities from Chesapeake Bay, USA - CPBay_Sum_0.6_0.8_DNA | ecosystem: Environmental > Aquatic > Marine > Coastal | place: USA: Chesapeake... | reverse complement strand
GTTTCTATTATGTCCCAGACCGCTTCTGGTTTGGAACCTGTATTTAGAAACTTCTATATTCGTCGTCGCAAACTTTCTCACAACGAACAAGACCAAGTTGCAGCATTTGTCGATTCAGTAGGAGATAAGTGGGCAGAATACAAGGTCTATCACCACAATGTTAAGGAATACTTAACAAAATATGAGACAGATGAAATTCCACACTTCTTTACCGAGTCTGATAAAATTGATTGGCGTAAGAGAGTTGAGATTCAATCTGTAATTCAAAAGCATATTGACCACTCTATTTCTTCTACAATCAATCTTCCAAAAGGAACAAAACCAGAAGTTGTTGCAGAACTTTATGAACTTGGCTGGAAGTTGGGTTTGAAGGGCATTACTGTATATGTAGATGGTTCCCGTGATGGTGTTCTCATTACAGAAACCAAGAAAGATACATTCCCACAACATGATGCTCCAAAACGCCCACAAGAATTAAGTTGTGATATTCATAATTTGTCTGTGAAGGGTGAAAAATGGACTATTCTTGTTGGCTTACTTGATAATAGACCATACGAAATTCTTGGTGGTGCAAACAAGATTGTAGAACTTCCAAAATCTGCAAAGAAAGGTAAGATTATCAAGAACACAATTTCCAAGAACAAAGCAAGATATGACCTCGTTGTAGATGATTTGGTTGTTCGTGACGTTGTAAGAGTATTCGATAATGCAAATTATTCAGCATTTACTCGTATGCTTTCACTTTCACTTCGTCACGGTGCTAAAATAAATTATGTTGTTGAACAACTACAAAAAGATGAAACTTCTGATATGTTTTCTTTCTCGCGTTCAATTGCAAGAGTATTAAAGCAATACGTTCCAGATGGTACTAAATCAACGGGACAAAAAACTTGTGATGAATGTGGCAGTACAGAACTAACATATCAAGATGGTTGCGTAAGTTGCTCTTCATGTGGCTGGTCAAAATGTAATTAAAACGGCTTGACACCTACCTCCCTGTTGGTTACAATAAAATCAACAGGGAGGTTTTTTATGGAAAAGTGTAATCACTTGGTTCCTAAATCGGAACAAAATAAAAAGTGTGCTTCTTCTGACCCTAATAGTAAAATTCATTTTTGGGTTCCTTCTGGAAGAATTGAAGCAATGTTTAATGGTATGATATCTGTTGATTTTATGTGTAAGTATTGTAATCGAAGAATTACCAATTTTCTTACACAAGACGAATTTAATTTAAATAAAAGAGTTTTAAGCGGAGTTTAATATGATTTTTTTATCACCAAGAAATAGATACTTGCTTGTAGAAGAAAAGCATGTTACAGTATCTAAACAAGAACAAGACAGAGGATTTGTTCTTCCGACAAATTATAAAGAAAAAATAGAACCATATAAAATTATGAGAGTCGTTGAAGACTCAAATGGTAAATACGAACCAGAAAGTCTCGTTTTAGTACCAACAAATGTTCTTGAAGAAGTTACTTTAAATAATGAAAAGTTCTATTTAGTTGTAGATAATTATGTTATTGCTGTAGTTCAAGAAACGGAGGATTAATTATGGATGTTAGTGAGTTGAAGAGCGTAATTAAGGGCGTGATTGTTGAATCATCACTTAGCAGAATTTATAAGCATATTTCTGAGCATGATTGTGCAACAATTACTGCGTTTAGAGGCGACCCAACTGATGCTTCAAATTGCGTTTCTGGAACTCCACCATCTGATTTACAAGACCAAGGGCTTGATGCTCTTGAAATTAACAAGAGAAATAACAAGTTTTTGAAGGCCGCACTTCTTTCCAGAGGACTTGGAGTTACATCTGTTGATGGAACATACGTTGAAAATTTTAAGAGTGAAAACCCAGATAATCCTCCAATTGAAGTTAAGGAAGATTCTTTATTTGTTGTAAATTTGCCACAACTCAATCAAGAAGAATTTTTTGATATCATTATTGAACTTGGAAAGAAGTATTGTCAAGATTCAGTTCTTTTGATTCCAAAGGGCGGAAATGAAGGTGCTTTTCTATATGGTACTAATAATAGTTTTCCCGGTCTTGATGTGAAAATTAAGTACGAAAAACTTAGTTTTGGAAAGGAACAAGAATTTATGTCTAAAATTCGCAATCGTCCTTTCTCTGCAATTAATGAAAATTTGCAAACATATAGCAAACTTTCAAGACTTGAAAAAATGGCTGTAAAGGCTATGGCTCATAAAGTTTTTAATAGTTAAAATGGATGAATTTGATAAATTAAAAATATTAGAAGAAATACATTATCTACGTTGTAGTATAAAAAATAGACAACATTTGCTTGAACAAGCAGATAAGACTGAAAAGTTTAGAATACATCATCGTAATATGATTGATTTTGAGATGAAGAAAATTATTGAATTAGAAAACAAACTTAAAAGAGGATAAAATGTCAGCCGAACTTACAAAAGAAGATTACATCGTCAATTACATTAAGTCTCTTGCTACAATTGAAGAGGCAATGGTTCCATATCGTGACCAACGTAAAGACCTACGCAAATCTTATGTAGATAATGGTTGGCTTGAAAAGGAAGATATTAAGGTTGCTGTCCGTGCTTATCGTCTTATGAAGCAAGATGTTGATTTTGATGAACTTCGTGCAACATATCGCACCATCAAACAACAAAAGAATGTTATTGGAATTATTGAAGACGACGAGGAATAAAATAACTTATTTTTTGTTGTCGTCCATTTTTTGTCGTTTGGACTACTACTTATTAAAGGAGTAGTCCAAATGAAAGTATGTTTAAAATGTAATCAAACAAAAGAAATAACTGAATTTTATAAAAACAAACAAGCAAAAGATGGTTTAAGGTCTGATTGTAAAGAGTGTCATTATGTCATACGAAAACAATGGCATGAAAAAAACAAAGAACATATATTGTCAAAAGTAAAAGAATATAGGTCAAGAAAAGACATTAAATACAAAAGAAACCAATTATCAAAAGAGTGGAATAAAAAAAATAATAATAGCGTTTTATGTACAAAAGCCAAGAAAAGAGCAAAAGAATTAAATATTCCATTTAATCTGACAAAAGAAGATATTCAAATTCCAGAAAATTGTCCTGTTTTGGGAATAAAATTAGAATATTCAGACAATGGTGTTAGCGATAATTCACCATCAATTGACAGAATAATACCAGAACTTGGTTATATAAAAGAAAATATTGTTGTTATTTCTCATAAAGCAAATAGAATCAAGAACAATGCTACTTTTGAAGAAATAGAAAAATTGTATTTATGGTTTAAAAACTTGGAGAATAAATGATTGAAAACAAAGTCGGAAACAAAGTTGAACTAATTGGTCACTATGGTTCCGATGAAATAATTGCTTTGTCTGCTTGGACAAGCACTAGTAGAGACTTGACAGAAGAAAAAGTAAATAGAATTGGTAAATTGCTTAATATGTTGGCTTCCGAAGGACATATGACACCATTCGAAAAGTCGTCCCTTCATTTTCTGGTAACATCAGATATTGCATCGCATATTCATCTTTTGAAGCATCGTATTGGTGTTAATATTAATGCAGAGTCTGCCCGTTATAAGGAATTTACAATTGACAAGTTTTATATTCCTTATGATTGGCCCGAAAATCAAAAGATTGAGTTAGAGAACCATATTAAGAATTCTTTTGAGCGTTATCACAGATGCATCAAAGAACTTGAAGCAAAAGGTGTTTCTCGCAAAAGAGCAAAAGAATCTGCACGATTCTATCTTCCATATGGTATTCAGATTACTTGCGATGTAATGTTTAATTGGCGTTCGTTTGCTCATTTCCAAAAACTTAGAAACGATAGCCATGCACAAGTCGAAATCAGAGATATTGCACAAAAAATGCTAACTCTCGTTGAAGAAACTGGTGCATTTCCACATACCATCCAAGCAATGAAAGTTGCCCGTATGCTTCCAGAATAATGAAAAATGTAGTTCATAACTACGATAAAGTGGTAGTTGGTTCAAATATGTGTGCTGTGATGTATGCATATGTGAATCAACTACCACTTTTTTATTCGTCATTTACAAAACCAGAAAGGTTTGAATTCTTTGACCCATCATTTACATTTGCAAATCTTAACAATATCAACAACTATGAATGTAATGGTGAAGTCATAAATGCTGGTATGAGGAAAATAGACCTATGGGATAAAATGGCAATAATATTGGGTATTCAAGGTTTAATGCCGTTATCCAATAATGTATCTGCCATTCGTATTGACGAAGATATCTTAAAGATAACAACCAAAAATTCAAGGTTATTGAAAGTTAAGTTTAATAACTTAATTATATTCGATGAAAACATCGAAGGACTACCACCAATAGTCCAAATTAATAACGAAGGTGTTATCTTTGATTATCTTCAACTTAGCACTTTACATGAATACAAGAACAGGTTAATAAAAACAGAAGAAGATTTTGTTAATCAAATCTGGATTGAGGATAGAAATGCAATCGTTGTTACAAAAACTAAAAACATATTGGACGAAGTTCCAGATTATGCAATTAAGTTTCGTGTTTTGGACTTGGCAAAAGAACACGGAATTAAAGGAAAGCAAAACGGAATATACCACTATCGAAAAGAATTAAAAATACCAAGATTTAAGAAATTAGATGTTAAATTAAACACTCGTCTAATACAAAAAACAACTTTGAATGATTATCAAGAACAAGAAAACTTGACATTCATTCAACCTTCTGATATATTAGAAAATGAACTGCTTCAACAAATAAAACCAAATTATCTATGGAACCATTTGATTCAGTCGAGACATATCAATCGATAAGATATAGTTTTAATCTGGCTGGCATTATTCCTATTGCTGGATATCAAAACGAATATGGCACGATATGGCCCGATTTTCTAAACCCTCTTGGACAAAACTATTACGCTATTCACAAATGCGTAATGGAATGTGCCTTTGCAGGTTGTGATACAATTTGGATAGTCTGTAATAATGACTATGCTCCATTAATTAAGAGTTTTATTGGCGAATCAGTCACAGACCCACGTTCCTACGAAAGATGGTATTATACGAGGTCTGGAAAGAAGATATACAAACTGAAAACCATTCCAGTTATGTATATTTCAATGCCACTTAAATTTTTGCATAGATGCACCATCCCATTAAGTATTTTATATGGTGCCTATGCCGTTAAGAGAGTTACAAACAAGATATCTAAATGGGCAAACCCAGATAGATATTTTGTTTCTTTTCTCAACAACCATTATAACTTTAACGCTCTTATTGATCTAAGACAGCAAATAAAAAACTTTAACCCTTTCTTTGTATCTCACGATAATAAAACTATCGTTGATGGTGTTGCGAGTGCATTTACCTTTGATAATAAGGACTTAGATGCGATGCTTAAATGGTCAAAACTTAAAAATAATCATTCTTTGCAGGATGTTTTCTCAAACATAAATACAGAGAATAATTATACTTGGCAACCTAAGTTTTCAATCGATACGAAAACATGGGACGGGTATAGACAATATTTGGGTTCTGACTTTACAAAAGATTTCAAAGCATTTAATTCTATTTTTAAAGAATTCATTCTAAAACCAATATACAAGGAGAGGAAAAATGGGAATGTTCGATGATATTGAGGTAGTCCGTGATATTGAAAACGGACCCGCCGCTGGAGATTACCAGACAAAAGACTTAGAATGTATTATGGAACACTATGTAATCGATTCTGGTCGTTTGTATAAAAAACTCGTAGAATATGAGTTTGTCCCAGAAGAAGAAAGAAAACATCCCATCCTTGGCATGTTCCGCTCCAAGTTTAAAGGACTTGCGGACACGCACCATCATGGTTATATTGAAATGTATGATACCACATCAACGTGGAAACTTAAATTTACCGATGGTGAGTTGGTTAAATGTGAAAGGACACAGTTTATTCCATTAGCCGATGCACCATCCACAACATCAGACGACCCAGATGAATGGTCGGGTGATAATAAAGAACAAGATTTTGACCCAGAGGAGTATGAAGGATAATATGTCAATTCCATTCGTAGGTTTGCACGCACATTCTGTTGCAGGTTCGGTATTTGACGGTTTCGGATTTCCACAAGAGCATATGGATTTTGCTTTTTCTAATGGTTCCGACGCACTTGCACTTACAGACCACGGAAATATGAACGGACTTTCTTGGCAAGTTCTACATGCCAAGAAGATGAAGAAGGAAGGCAAGAACTTCAAGCCAATTTTTGGTGTTGAAGCATATTTTATTCCATCCATTAGCGATTGGAGAGCAGAATATGAGCGAATCCAAGCAGAAAAGAAGAGCGCAGAAGAGTCTGTATCTGGTGTTACAGTAGAAGATGAAGCAGCATCCAAGAAGGAAATTAAGTCCATCCTTAATCGCCGTCGTCACCTTGTTTTGCTTGCACAGAATCAAAAAGGACTAAACAATATTTTCAAACTTATTTCGGAGTCTTATGCCAACGAAAACTTTTATCGTTATCCTCGTATTGATTATTCTCTGCTAGAAAAGTATAACGAAGGTGTTATTGCACTTTCTGCTTGTCTTGGTGGTGTATATGCTGGTTGTTATTGGGAAAATCGTGAGGCTGGCGAAGCAGCAGTATTGAAGTCTTTCCGTGAGACAACAGAAAAGATGATTTCTATTTTTGGAAATCGTTGGTATGGAGAACTTCAATGGAATAATATCAAAGAACAACATGAACTTAACAAGTATATTCTTCGCATGAAGGAAGAGTATGGAATTGGTATTGTTTCCACTTGTGATTCTCACTATCCAAATCCAGATGCTTGGAAGGACCGAGAACTTTATAAGCGTCTTGGTTGGCTAGGAAAGGGTAAGCCAGAGTGGCTTGAAAACGAGAAAATTCCAAATTCAATTGATGATATTGGATATGAACTTTATCCAAAGAACGGACAACAAATGTGGGATTCTTACAAGAAGTATTCTGCTTCTTGCGGTTTCACATATGATGATAATGTTGTTATGGACAGCATTACTCTTACTCATAAGATTGCACACGAACTGATTGAAAACTTCATGCCAGATAACGAGGTTCGTCTGCCAAACTTCGTTGTTCCTGCTGGATATACTGCTGGTGAAGCACTTACAATGTTTGCCTTTGAGGGTTTGCGTGCGTTGAACCTCCATGAAAACAAGAATTATGTTCTTCGTATGCAGCAAGAACTTGCAATTATCGATGAACGTGGATTTAGCAAATACTTCCTCACAATGAAGGCTATTTCCGATAAGGCACAGCAACTTCAACTTGTTGGTCCCGGTCGTGGTTCTGCTGCTGGTTCTCTTGTGTCGTATGCACTTGGAATTACACAGGTCGATCCAATTAAGCACGGACTTCTCTTTGAGCGTTTCATGACGAAAAATCAAGATGGATTCCCAGATATTGACTACGATGTATCTGACCCAATGGCATTGAAGGATATTCTTATCAAGGAGTGGGGTGATACTACCGTAGTTCCAATTTCTAACTGGAATACTCTTCAATTGAAGTCTCTTGTTAAGGACATTAGCAAGTTTTACAATATTCCATTTAAGGAAGTTAATGATGTAACTGGCAAAATGCTTCTTGAAGCAACACCAGCAGCAAAGAAGGCGCACGGAATCAAGGCAGGAGTTTATGCTCCAACATTTGAGGAAGTAAAGCAATATTCTCCAACACTTCAAGCGTTTTTGAGGAAGTATCCACATATTGCAAATCACATTGATATGCTATATGGACAGGTACGTTCTTGTTCTCGCCATGCTGGTGGTGTTGTAGTTGGCGAAAACCTTGACGTTCATATGCCACTAATTAATTCTGATGGTGTCCGTCAAACTCCTTGGGCAGAAGGACAAAACGTTCGTCACTTGGAGCCAATGGGTTTCATTAAGTTTGATATTCTTGGTATTGCTTCTCTTCGTATGATTGAAGGTGCAATTCGTCATATCTTGAAGCGTCATCACAACATCAAGGAACCAACCTTTGATGACGTTAAGAAGTTTTATTACGATAATCTTCATCCAGACAAGATGAATATGAGCGATAAGAAGGTTTATAAGAACATCTTCCATAAGGGTAATTGGGCAGGAGTATTCCAATTTACTGAACGTGGAGCACAAGAGTTTTGCAAGAAGGTAAAGCCAAATAACATTATTGACCTTTCTGCTATTACTTCTATTTATCGTCCCGGTCCTTTGTCTGCTAACGTAGATAAGGACTATGTAGTTGCGAAGGAAGCACCACAACTTATCAAGTATATTCATCCAATTGCAAAGCAAGTCACACAGGATACTTACGGGTTCCTTATCTTCCAAGAGCAAATTGCTCTTCTTGCTCACAAACTTGGAAAAGACCTTGACCTTGATGAAGGTAACAAACTTCGCAAACTATTGACCAAGAAAGGAACTGGCAAGGGCTTTGAGGAAAAGGACAAGATTCATCACAAGTTTATCGAAGGCTGTGTGGAAAAAGGTATCAAAGCCAATGATGCACAGAAACTTTGGGAAACATTTGAGTATTTTTCGGGTTACGGCTTCAATAAGTCTCACGCCGTTTGCTATTCGATTCTGTCGTATCAATGTGCTTGGCTCGCAACATATTATAAGGCAGAATGGACAGCAGCATTTTTGGACAAAGAGCAAGATTCAGATAAGGAAAAAGCAATCAACATCGCAAAGTCACACGGATTCCACATCGAAACACTAAACGTGAATACATCCGGAACAGAGTGGGAAATTAGCGAGGATGGTTCTACACTTATCCAACCTCTTACTTCCATTAAGGGACTTGGTGTAGTTGCAATCGAACAAATCATCAACAATCGACCATTTAACAAGATTGAAGAATTCTTGTTCAATGATAAAATGTCATATAGCAAATTGAACAAGAAAGCACTTGACGTTCTTTGTCGTTCTGGTGCAATGAATACTCTTATTGATAGTCGTTTTACTGGTGGTAAGCATTTCTGGTCTGCTGTTGCAGTTGATAGACCACGTAAGCCAAAAGACCTTGATGAAAATATCAAGACATATGCACCAGAGGGCGAATTCTCGCAAGAGGAAAAGATTCAATATCTAACTGAACTTACAGGTGTATATCCAATCAATCTTGTTGCTCCAACAGAAATTCTGAATAGACTTCAAGAAAAGATGGTCCCACCAATTTCAGAGTTTGACCCAGAACTTGGTTTGACTTGGTTTATTCCAAAGGAAATTATCAAGCGTAAAACTTCAACTGGAAAAGAATATTGGATTGTTAATACTATTGACGATACAAATACAGAAGTACAAATCAAGTGTTGGGGAGTTAAGGAAGGTGATGTAATCATGCTTCACAAGCCATATATGGGCAAGCCAGATTATGATGATACTTGGGGCTTTTCTATTCGTTCTATGAAACATCAACTAAAACTTTTGGCATAAATAGAAAAATAATACTATTTACCAAAAAGGAATACTAAATGGCAATAAGACTTACAGAAGCAAATCTTAGAAAGATTATCAGAGAAGAAGTTAGCAAGCTTGTAGCTGAACAAAACAATAGCAATTTTGATTCTAATTTCACAGAAGCGGTAAAACAAGTGGCTGATTTATATAATAAAGCCAATAAAAATCCTAATATTAGCATAGATTTAGCAAAAGTAGAAAGTGAATTTATAAATAAGTTCAAATCATCAGATCAAATAGACCCTGCAACCTATGTTATTGCAGCAGCTAAGGCTTGGTTTTCTCTTTATGCTTCTGATGTTGATAGAAAGTAATTATATTACTTGACCCCTCAAACCCCTTGTGATATAGTCTCTATACACAAGGGGTTTTTGTTTGTCTGTCAATTATGGCTATGCGTGTATCAATCTCACACTATCCGATGTTCCTGCTAAAAAGCGAATTACAACAAACAGAACAATGATTCAAAAAACCTTCAAGCAACGTGGCATTAACTATGCTGCGGAACTTGCTCTTTTGAATGTGCAAGACCTATACAAGATTCTTGTTTGGAACGAGCAGAACGGGTTTAAGTTTTATCGTATGTCCTCTGATATGTTTCCTTGGGCATCCGAATACGGAATCTACAACCTTCCAAACATCGAAGAAGTTTCAAAAGTCCTTGCAAAATGTGGGGAGTTTGTAAAAGCAAATAATCATCGTCTAACCTTCCATCCCGGTCCATTCAACAAACTTACTTCATCTAACGATAAGGTAACACAAAATACAATCAAGGACTTGAAGGTTCATGCTGATATTCTAGATTTGATGGGACAATCAAATACTCCATACAACAAAATTAACATTCATGTTGGTGCTACGTACAAGAATAAGGATGGTGCTATCGCTCAGTTTCTAAGAAACTTCGATACTCTTCCAGATAATGTTAAGGGTCGTTTTACGCTTGAAAATGACGATAAGGCATCCCTATATTCTGTAAAAGAACTATATGAACTTGTCCATAAACACACAGGTATTCCAATTGTCTTTGACTATCATCATCATTCACTTCACCCTGCTAACACTTCTGAGCGTGATGCGGTTCATATCGCTGCTTCTACGTGGGGTAATATCAAGCCCGTCGTTCATTATTCGGAATCTCGTTCGCTTGAACAAAAGATTAAATGTCCAGCGCAAGCACATTCTGACTATGTTTATAATCGTATTGATACTCATGGTCTTGACGTGGATATCATGGTAGAAGCAAAGATGAAGGAACTTGCAGTTTTGAAGTATCTTAATCTTCATAAGGAAGCAGCATGAGCACTAAAACAACTATTTCGTATGATAATCGATATCATCTTTACCAAGAGATATTTGACGTTTCAAACGTATATTTTCAACTTGACAAATGCAATTTCGAAGCATCAAGAGATTCTGTTATGATTCAGATTCCAATTGATGTTTGGAGGAAAATGATTGAAGATTGGGCAGTTAAAGGTTGGCCCAGAGAGCAAGATAATAAAGAAATAGAAATTTCTACTGATTGGATTGAAAGTTTGGAAAAACTTGTTAAGATGAAAGAGCATGGAGAAACAAATGAGTCTTAATCTTAAAGTCAAAAAACTATCAAATTTTGTTGATTTACAGCAACGAACATATGGAAATGCGGGATTTGATTTGTATGCAGCAGAAGAAGGAATTTTGCTTGCTGGACAGAGAGCAGCAGTTTCTGTAGGTATTTCAACATCATTTAATCCAGAATACTATATGCGTGTCGCCCCTCGTTCTGGACTTGCATTAAAAAATGGTATTGATGTTCTTGCTGGCGTAATTGATTCGTCCTATCGTGGAGAATGGAAAGTTGTTCTTCACAATACATCAAATATAACTTTTGTATTCAACAAAGGCGATAGAATTGCTCAAGCAATTCCAGAACATATTTCAACTGAAAAGTTTAATTTTGTAGAGGAACTAAATGAAACTGATAGAGGTTCCGGTGGCTTTGGCTCAACGGGACATTAGAGTTGGAGATTTGATAAAGTTTCAAGTATTCCCAGACAATAAAATTGTTTATGGTGTTTATTTGAGCCATCATTTTGATTTTCGTAATCATGGCGAAGACCATTGTGATGACTCAGATGATATGTATGCTGTGTTTCACGTTATTCCTTTTGGAGCAGACGGACTAGGTACGTTTTATGATTGGGAATATATTGAAAATTTAACTGCAACCGAAAGAGAATATCAAAATAAAAAGGAACAAAATGAGAAACATCAATAATGTAGATATCGTCTATGGTGCATCATGGGGTGATGAAGGCAAAGGAAAGGTTTCACACTTCTTAGCAAAAAGAAAAGATACTAATAACCAAAACTATTATGATTTTGTTGCTCGTTGGGGAGGAGGAAGCAATGCGGGACACACCATTTATCATGAAGGCAGGAAGTATGCTACACACATTGTTCCTTGTGGTATATTCTTTGGTATTACTTCTCTTATCGGTCCCGGTTGTGTGTTAAATATTGATTCTTTCTATAAAGAATTGGCTGAACTTGAAGCAGGAGGATTAGATACTTCATTAGTTAAAGTGCATCCAAATTGTCACATTGTCACAAATCAGCACATTATTGATGATAAAGAGCGTTATGCAGCAAAGATGGGCACAACCTCACAAGGTATAGCCCCAGCATATCGTGATAAATATGGAAGAACTGGTTTGCTTGCAAAATATTCAAGATTGGATGAAAAGTTTATTTTTCGTGACAAACTTCACGGTAACGTTCTTTGTGAAGGAGCGCAAGGCTTTCACTTAGATATTAATTATGGAAATTATCCTTATGTTACCTCTTCTGAAACTTTGCCATATGCTGCTTGCTCACTTGGATTTAGTCCAAAGAAGATTCGTAATATCTATGCATCTGCCAAAGTTTATGATACACGTTCTGGTGAAGACCCAGATTTTCCTGCTTCTTTGCTAGAAAATGATAAACTTTTAAAGATTGCAGATATTGGTAAAGAATATGGTGTTACTACTGGTCGCAGACGTAAAGTAAATTGGTTAAATCTTGATAAACTAATTCATGCAATTTCTGTTGGCGGCGCAACGCATCTTATTTTAAATAAATGTGACATTCTTGAAGAGGCGAAGTATTTTAGACTTTTCTTTGATAGAACTTTGATTCAATTTGACAATCTTAAAGAAATGCAGAAATTTATTTCAGATATGTGTTATAATAACTGCGATGGATTGGAAAAGATTTATTTCTCTTCAAGTCCTCACGAAGTTGAAGGATTAGAATATGAATAGAAAACAACGAAGAGAAGCGCAAAAGAGTGGTGAAAATCCAGTAATGCAAGAAAAACTTGCCTTATTTGGACTTATTCCAGATAAGTGTTTAGGTTGTAGTGAGCCATTCGACAAGAAAAGTAGAGAACATGCTGCTACTTGGACTGTTATGGTATTTAACGAAAGCAAAACAGTAAAACTATATTGCCCTAATTGCAGAACAGATATTCAAGCATGGGCAGAAGAATTGGAGAAATAAAATGGGGAACATGGATAGAGCGCAATTACAACAGTTGAGTGAAATAGGAACCGAACAAGTCAATCATCCAAAACATTATAATCAAGGACAGATTGAGGTTATTGATTATATTGAAGATTTAGGAATGGGTGATGATTTTTGTGCTGGAAATGCGATTAAATATATTTCACGATATAAGTATAAAGGCAAGCCACTTGAAGATTTGAAGAAAGCAAAGTGGTATATTGAAAGGCTAATCGCAAACCATGAAAAAAATAAATGACACAAACTTTTCGCAAGTTATCAAAAATTGTAAAAAGCCAATAGTAATCAAGTTTTATAACCCAACATGCCATTTATGTGTTGGGCTGGAACCTGTTTTTGAGAGACTTACTACAATGTTTGATAATTACGAATTTGCCGAATGTAGTGCAGTAGATTCCAGAAATTTATTTAAATTTTTTGATATTTCTGGTGTTCCATCTTTATTTATAGTTGGAAAAGATTATAAAAAAGAAATCCCATATCCTCAACATCCAGACCCAGAATCTGGATTCTCTATTTATGATATGGCAGATTTTCTTGACACTTTTAAACCATAGAGGATTATATGCGTGAAATTAATACCACTTATAGTTATGATGATTATCTGCTGGTTCCTCAGTATTCCGATATTGAGACAAGAAGAGAAGTAGATATTGGAAATTATTTAGATACAGAACGAAACTTGTTCTTTAAACTTCCAATTATTTCTTCTCCTATGGATACCGTTACAGAAGAGAAAATGGCAATTGCTATGGCACGTATGGGTGGTCTTGGCATTGTTCATAGATACAATTCTGTTGATGAACAATCACAAATGGCAGAGACTATTTTTGAAAATGTATCAGCAGATAAAGTAGGATTTGCAATTGGCACCACAGGAGACTTCCTTGAACGTGCAAAGAAACTAGTTAGTGTAGGAGCCAAAATCCTATGCATAGATGTAGCACATGGCGACCACATTCTTGTTCAACGTGCTGTTGGGCAACTAAGGAAAGTATTGGGTGATGCGCCACATATCATGGCAGGAAATGTGGCAACTCTTGACGGATTTAATCGTTTGGCTGGTTGGGGAGTTAATTCGATTCGTGTTGGTATTGGTGGTGGCAGCATCTGCTCTACTCGCATACAAACTGGTCATGGGGTTCCTAGTTTAGAATCAGTAATTGATTGCGCTCAAACACACCATAATGTTTCTGTTATTGCTGATGGTGGAATTAAGAATAGCGGAGATATTGCTAAGGCTCTCGCTGGTGGTGCGGACTTCGCAATGATTGGTTCAATTCTTGCAGGAACTGATTGTACTCCCGGCGAAATTATTCTTTCTGAAAATGGTGATAGACGTAAGGTATATCGCGGTATGGCATCGAAAGATGCACAAATGGATTGGCGCGGTAAATCTTCTTCTCTTGAAGGTATTTCTACTACCGTACCATACAAGGGTGCAACTTTTGATGTTGTAGAACAACTTGAAAATGGCATTCGTTCTGCTTTCTCTTATTCTGGTGCTAGAACAATCGTTGAATATTGGTCAAAAGTTCAATTTATTCGCCAATCTTCTGCTGGTATGCACGAAAGCAGAACACACATTCTTGATAGAAATCACTAATGGATTGGAAAAAGGTATATATTTGGCTTGAAACAAGGAAACAAGCAGAGTTGCTTGTTAAATTGATGCAGGATGGTTATAAGCGTCAAGCATACTTTATACGTGATGTAATTGAGGCTTATATCGATGACGACCCAGAATTCATGATTTGGATGAACAAAAAAAGAATTGAAAGGGGAAATTCAAGAACCAAACTATATATTGATAGAAAACAGAAACTTATCGATAAATCAAAAGAACTTGATGATTTTTTGTTTTCACAAGAAGATTTAACGAATATTTTTGATTTAATTGAAGAAGATAGTTAGCATTTCAGAAAATTGATACTATTTATTTTTGTTAGGAGTAAAATACATGGCAAAAAAGACATTACTTTCCGAGAGTCAAGTTTCAAACTTTATGAAACTTGCAAATATTAAATCAGATAAAATCAATGGTTTTAAGAAAAGATTAAACGAAAATTATGGCATGGGTGGAACTGTACCAATGCCAAGTATGGCAGAAGACGAAGAAGCAGCCGACGCTGGCCCAAGCGACGAAGGCGATGATATGGGAACTGGTATGGAAGCACCAGAAATGGATACTGAACCAGATGCACCAGCAGGTGATTTGGAAGCAGACCCAAGCGATTTCAAAGAATTTTTACGTGATGCATTAAAAGAAGTATTGCCACAAGTTATGGCTGAACTTGAAGGCGTCGGCGAAGAAGAAATGGATATGGGTGAAATGGACCTTGAATCTGACGAAATGACTTCTGATGAAGAAGGCATGGATATGGAAGATGAAGGTGATGAAGAATTAGATATGGAAGAAGAGGACGAAGGCGAAGAGGAGGAAGAAGAAGAACAAGAACTCCAAGAAGCCAAAAAGAAAGCAATGAAAGCCGATAAAAAGACTCGTAACCTTGAAGGGGGTGATGCCAAAAAGAAAATGAAAGAGTCTTTGGCTTTCGATAATGTTGATTTAGTTACAGACGACGAAATAATCAACGAAGTCCTCAAACGTGTTATTCGCAGAATAGTTTAATAAAATAATACTTGCCATGTATTTTGGGCCATGTTAGAAATAACATGGCCCTTTTACTTTTATGGGACATATAAATTATGACTTTATTATCTGGATTTTTGTTTTTTGTTGCTGGTATATTATTTGGTAAAGTTTGGTCTTCTTTATTGGATTTCGGAATTTTATCAGCAGCAATGGAAAAGGTTACAAGAGATTTGCTCATTTCGCTTATTCTTATTGAACAAGACGTACAATTTGCACTTGAAGCAAAAAAGTTAATTCTTAAAGAAAAAGGAATGTCCGAAGAGGATATTGAGCACTATTCTTTAATTCACGGCAAAACATATGGCTTGTGGAAAGAAAAAGTGATTATTACATTGGTTAATAACTATCCTTCCACATTCCGTGACAAGCATTTGCCGTTTCATAATTGGGAAGGTGCTGCACAATATATGAATGAATTAATTAAGAAACAAAAACTTGCATCCAGAAAATAAGTATGTTAGATTAAGTATGACAAAAGGAGAACGTATGTCATTCAAATTCAGCAAGAACTCTAAGCCACCAAAGAATCAACCAGAACGTGACGAGCATGATGATGAACTTGATGAAGAGGAAGAGGACGAGAAGGAAGAGTCTGATTTGAATGTTCCTCCAGAACTTCGAACGATTGGCCTTTTCGGAGCCGTTGAAGAGGAAAAGGTAACTGACCTTATCGGTGCAATTATTGCTCTATCGGAACCAAAGGTCAAAAAGACCAAGGATGAAGAAGGTAATACTGTAGAAGAAAAGGAGCCAGTAAAGCCAATTACATTTATGCTTAACACTCCCGGTGGTAATGCAGATGAAATGTTCGCACTTTATGATATCATGCGTATGCATCGTGATAATTGCGAAATTCATACTTTTGGTATTGGAAAGGTAATGTCTGCTGGTGTTCTTCTGCTTGCTGCTGGAACCAAGGGACAACGTAAGGTCGGAAAGCATTGCCGTATTATGATTCATTCAGTAATCGGTGGTTCATCGGGTTCTTTCCATAATCTTGAAAATGAAATGGAAGAAATTCGCTATATCCAAAACACATATATCAAGGCTCTTTCCGAAGAAACAGGCACTTCATATAATCAACTTAAGAAGATGATTGACCGTAAGGTAAATGTATATCTTTCAGCAGAAGAAGCAGTAAAACTTGGAATTGCTGACATTATTGTATAATTAAACTATTTAATAACATGACAAATAAACTCGATACACTTATAGAAAACTTCCTTAATCCTCCAGCAAAAAAGATAGAAGAATATTCTATTTCTGATTTGCTTTCTTTGATTAAAGAAGTAGAAAGTACATTACCTTATTTGAAAGAAGAGAAAACTTCTTCTGCTGGTAGAATGTCAATGGGTGTTTCTGCCGATGCATATAAAGGTGAAAAATTGTCTGATGATGCATCAGCAAAAGAAATGGTCATTAAAATACCAGCCATTAAAATTACTGAAAGATGGGGAAAACTTCGTGAAGGCGAAGGTGGTAAAGACAGAGAAATTATTGAAACTTTCACTAAGAATATTGGAGGAGGCTCAGTAAAAGAAAAGATTTCTAATATCCAAAATGTTATTTCGGAATTCGACCCAAATGCTAGTATTCCAAAAATTCTTTCCACAATCGTATTCTTAGAATTATTGCGTTCTATTGTTCAAGAATATACAGAAGCGGTTTCTGGGTTTTTGTTTGAAGGATTTTTGGCAGGTATCTTTGGTGGTCAATCTGTACAAATTACAGATGTTTCTACCGAAGAAGGTGAAGGACAAAAAGGTAAGCCAATTACAGACGTTGTTCTTAATGGTAAATTATATAGTTTGAAACTTCTTTCTCTTTCTACAGGTATTCACGGCTCTTTTGAAAATATGGTAGAACATATGGCTCAATACGAACAAATAATTTACTTAATTGTTCGTAAATCTGGTGATAAAGGCACTCTTCAATTTTCAGAATTTGAAATTACACTTGATAACTTTTTAAAATATATTGGTTTTGGTGAAGAAAAAATTACTAAAGCCTCTGCTGAAAAAGAAACAATTTCTGGCTCTGAACTAAAGCAACTTATAGGTCGTGAAGATGTGTTTATTCAAAGTATTATGACTACTGACGGTAAATCAGTCAAAGGTGCAGTTTCTAATCCAAATGTTTTAGCGGACGATAAAGACTATATCGTGAGAATTGCAAGATCAAAACTTTCTCTTTCTGGTACTGCTAAAACTTTATATGGTAATGAAGAAGTATATTCTAAACTTCTTGAACTTCAAAAATCTGGAAACAAAGAAGAGTTTATAAACTTACTTAGACAAACACCCGGATACAAGAAAAGAGAGCAATGGTCTATTCCACCCGGTTATGCCGCCAAAAATTCAGAAATTGTAGGTGTTCTAGACTTATCAGAAGCAACTATTGGAAATATTGCTACAAAATATGCTGAATTATTACAAAACAGTTTAATCCCTATTTATACTAAACTTGATGAAGTAGGTACGGCTATTAACAATTATTTCTTAGGTGTTAATACAGATGAAACATCTAACAAACAATTTGCTCAAATAGCCGCAACCAAGTCAAAAGAACTTGCTGCCGAAACAGACAAAGTTGCTAAATAACTTGACACTTTAAAATAACTGATTATATTATTGCTCAACTATGGAGTTTATATGAGCAAACAATTTAATGATGGTCGTGCTTTGAGCGAAGCAATCCTCAAAGGCGCAAATGTTCTTGCAGATAATGTCGTATCTACATTAGGTCCAAGAGGAAGAAATGTAATTCTTCAAGAGAAAGGCAAAACACCTATTGTAACAAAAGATGGTGTTACTATTGCTTCTTTTATTGATTTGAGCGACCCTTTCGAAAACCTTGGTGCTCAAATTATTAAGCAAGCATCACAACAAACTGCCACACAGGCTGGTGATGGTACAACAACATCTATCGTACTTTCCCGTGCTTTACTTAGAGAAGCACAGAAATATATTATCTCTGGCGTATCTCCTGTTG